>Ga0316605_10000500_pt1 | contig 27237 bp, 33 predicted proteins | sample OWC_soil_day20_n_FD_207666 | JGI IMG/M metagenome (GOLD analysis project Ga0316605, IMG submission 207666) | Wetland soil microbial communities from Old Woman Creek delta, Ohio, United States - OWC_soil_day20_noCT | ecosystem: Environmental > Terrestrial > Soil > Wetlands | place: USA: Ohio...
CACCCTCAATGTGGCAGAGCAACTGGTTGGCGCTGATGCGTTCGCCGTCGGCAGCCAGCCATTCGATGTGGCTGGCGGGGTCGAGTTGTTTGAAACAGCGTTCGAACCAGGCTGTGCCACACAACACGCCGGCCTCGCGCGCAATGACGCTGGCGCGGCGTTTTTGCCCGGCCGGCAGCAAGCCGGCGGTCAGGTCGCCGTCGCCGATATCTTCGCGCAGGGCGAGATCGACATTGCGGGCAATTTCGTCGGTGAGCGGGTAGGGGAAAGGGGCTAGCTCAGGCATTGGCGATCCAGTGGTTGAGCAGGCGACGCGCCGGAGCGATGATTTCACCCGCAGTCATTCCGATAGGGCCAACGCCAGCTGCGACCAGTTCATCGGCAGCAGCGCCATGCAGATGGGGAGCCGCCAGCGCCACTTTTTCGGCGCTCCAGCCCTGGGCGAAAAGGGCAAGGGCAATGCCGGTCAGCACGTCGCCGGTACCGGCGGTGGCCAAGCCCGGATTGCCGGTGGTATTGATCCACCAGCGCTCAGAATCTGCGGCGACAACGGTGCCGCAGCCTTTGAGTACGACGAAACAATGGAAACGGCTGGCGATTTCGCAGGCGGCTGCAATGCGATCATTGGCGATTTCACCGGTTTCGGCATCGAGCAGGCGGGCGGCCTCGGCCGGGTGGGGTGTGAGCAGGGTGGGCGCCTGCCGGATGGCCAGTGCGGTTTGCAGGTTGCCTTCGAAGGCGAGCAGATTGAGGGCGTCGGCATCCAGCACCAGCGGCACATCGAGGCTTAGCGCCTGTTCCAGCAGCTTGGCCGCTTGCAGGCTGGTACCCATGCCGGGGCCGCAGGCCAGGGCCGCCAGTCCCATGCCGAACAGGCCTTCCGGTTTGCGGATCATCAGTTCGGGCTGTCCTAAGTCAATCGGAGGGGCATCCTGTGCCAACAGGCCAAGATGGACACGTCCGGCGCCGAGATGGAGGGCGGCGCGTCCGGCGAGAAAAACGGCACCGAGCATCGAGTGTGCTCCGCCAAGGATGCCGACATTGCCGAAACTGCCTTTGTGGCTGTTTAGAGGCCGGGGCTGTAAGTGGTCGGCGAAGAGCGCCGTGCTGATGGTGCATGCCTCGGCCTTTTCGGTGCTGATCTGGAGGCCGATGGGTGAGACGCGGATATTGCCGCAATGGTCGGGGCCGTCGGCGGTGTACAGCCCCGGTTTGCCGGCAATGAAGCTGATCGTGTGCGTGGCGCGCACGGTGGCGCCCGGCGCCAGGCCGGTGTCGGCGTTGAGGCCGGAAGGACAGTCGAGTGCCAGCAAGGGGCAGCGCTGTTCATTCGAGATGCAATTCATGGCGTTGATCAGCTCGGCATGGGTGCCTTTGACTTCGCGCGTCAGGCCAATGCCAAACAGGCCGTCGATAATCAGGCGCCACTTGGCGGCATCCGGAACGGCGGCGATGGTTGTGCCGCCGGCTCCCGTAAAGCGGGTATAAGCGGCAGCGGCTTCTGCTGGCAGTTGATCGGGGTCATCAATAAAAACCATCGTCACCTGAAAATGGCGCTGGCGCAGCAGATAGGCGGCCTCGAAGGCGTCGCCACCGTTATTGCCGGGGCCGGCAAAGACCAGGATGGCACCAGCACCGTCGATGGCCAGTTCGGTCGCCCAGTTTGCCGCCGCCGCCCCGGCGCGCTGCATCAGGGGTTCGGCGCGGAAATCGGCCTCGATCTGGCGTAGTTTCGGGCTGCGGTAGAGGGGCTGGCTGGTGGTGGTCATGGCATTTCAGCTTAGTTGAGCGTTGCCGAAAGGGCACGGCGATATTCACGCACCAGATCGTCAAAGCGCTCATTGCCGCTGAGTGCTTCAAAAAACTGCAGCATGGCTTTGCGGCCGGCGCCATCGTTGAAGTTGCGGTCGCGACTAACAACTTCCAGTGCCGAATCCAACGCTTCGCGGTATTTCATGGCTCCAGCCTGGGCGTTGGCCAGTTCGAGGCGGGCGGCATGATCGTCGGGGTTGGTGGCAAGCCGGGTTTCAAGCTCGGCCAGTTTTGCCTTGTCCACCGGATTGTCGGCTAGCGCCAAGCGGGCGCGCAGGGTGCGGGCGCGGTCGGCTTCCTGTTGGAACTCGCCGGAAATCAGGGTCTGCGCATCGTCCAGGCGGCCGAGTTCCATAATGACTTCAGCGAGATCAAGGCGGATAGCTTCATCACCGGGGTTGGTCTGCATGGCTTCAGCCAGGATGGGCAGTGCTTCCTCGAAGCGGCCTTCAGCGATCAAAGCCGCTGCCTGCTCACGCTGCGAGGTGGTCGCCGGTGGGACATGGCGTTCAATGAAGGCGCGCACTTCGCCTTCCGGCAAGGCGCCGTTGAATTCATCGGCCAGACGGCCACCCTTCATCAGTTTGACGGAGGGAATGCTGCGCACGCCAAAATGCTGTGCGATTTGCGGAAACTCGTCGGAATTGACGCGGGCGAGCAGGAAACGGCCGTTGTATTCCGTCGCCAGTTTCTCCAGCATGGGTTTGAGGGCAAGGCAGGGCGCGCACCAGGGTGCCCAGAAATCAATCAGGACGGGAACTTCAAAGGAGGGCTGAATGACCCGCTCTTCAAAATTTTCAAGGCCGACATCAAAAGCAAAGTCGTTCGGCAGGGCGGCGGGGTTGTTTTGGTTTTCTGGCATTTGGCAGCAATAGAGTATTGGTATGACGAAGATTATACCAACGCTGCCCGGCCGTGCTATGTTTCCGGCAAGATGGCCTGTGAGCATGACGCCCTGTGTCCGAAGCCGCTTGAAGACATCACCCGATGAGGTCAAACATGGCAACACATTTCGATTTTTCCCGGCAAAGCATCGAGCAACTCAAACAGTCGGGTTGCCGCATGACCAGAAAGGCGCTGGGGCTTTAACAGACTGAAGGTCTGCGCAGCAGCCGGAACCTATCGGCGCTTTGAACGTCTATCGACTATGAGCTGCCGCCTGCGCCGTCAAATCTGAGGTTTAATCATGACATTGCCTTCCCTGTTCATTTCGCACGGTTCGCCCGAATTTGCGTTTCAGCCAGGCAAACTCGGCGCCGCATTGGGTCAACTCGGAAAAAGCCTGCCCAAGCCGCGTGCCGTCGTGCTGATGTCACCGCACTGGATGACAAGCCAGCTGCAAGTGCAGACGACAGCAGCGCCAAGCACCGTCCATGATTTCGGTGGTTTTTCGCCAGCGCTTTTTGAGATCGACTATCCGGCAGCCGGCGCGCCGGAAATTGCGGCGCAAGTGCTGCAGCGCTTGGCGCAGGCCGGTATAGTCGCCACCGCCAACGATCACGCCGGACGCGATCACGGCGTCTGGGTTCCGATGTTGCACATGTACCCGGAGGCGGATGTGCCGGTACTGCAAATTGCTCAGACTGTTGCTGACCAGCCGCAGACGTTGCTGGCGCTCGGCCGCGCCCTGGCACCGCTGCGGGCGGAGGGTGTGCTCATCGTCGGTTCCGGCGGGGTGACGCACAACCTCAATGATTTTCGTAGCGCTGCTGCGGGTGAATATGTGCAGCCTTTTGCCGACTGGCTGGCCGGACGCATCGCCGCTGCCGACCTCGAAGCCCTGCTCGATTACCGTTGGCAAGCTCCTTTTGCCAAACGCGCCCATCCCACCGAAGAACACCTGTTGTCGCTTTTCTTTGCCATTGGCGCGGCGGGTGACGACTGGACAAGATCATGCCGGATAGAAGGGGGGGTTGCCGACAATGTTCTGGTCATGGATAGTTATATTTTTGGCGGCGATTGAGGTGTCTGTGACCGGCCTCTGTGTAAGCCACCCGCTCAAGCGGTGATCTTTTTCACCCAATTAACGTAGCGATCCATCCAGCCTTGCAAGAACTTGCGAGTGTCGGGATTGGCGAAGTTGCCAGAACCGTCAAAGAAATTGTCCTTGATCTGGAGGTACATTTCGGGCTGCGCCAGGGTGTGGACGTCAAGGCAGGCGAGAATGCCGCGCAGATGTTGTTGCGCCAAAGCGCCACCGATGGGGCCGGGCGAGGCGCTCAATATGGCGGCTGGTTTGCCTGCCCAGGCGTTCTGCCCGTAGGGGCGGGAGGCGGTGTCGATGGCATTTTTCAACAAGGCAGGAACGGAACGGTTGTATTCGGGGCTCAAAAAGAGCAGCCCCTGCGCTGCCGCGATGTCGCGTTTCAGACGCTGGACGGCGGCGTTGGGGTTGGTTTCTTCGTCCTGATTGTACATGGGCAAATCGCCAATTTGGATTTGCTGAAAGGAAAAATCTGCCGGTGCCAGTTTGGCGACGGCATTGGCCAGTTTGCGATGGATCGAGTCTTGACGCAGGCTGCCGACGAAAACGGCGATTTGATATTGGCTCATGGTGTTCTCCTGTTATGGTGGTGGTCAGTACTCTGGATGTTCTACGCCAACACGGCCGGTAGTTGGGCAGCGAGACTCTGGCTGCGGGCGGTGGCGTTGCCGAGCAGGGCAAAGCCGAGCAGTTCGCCGGTTGGACTTTGGTAGAGGGCTTCCATGCCACCGTCGATTGTCTGGCAGTGCCAGGTTCCCTCTGCGCCAGCCGGTGGCGAACAGACCATGGTTGGGCAGGCGGGGGTTTTGACCGCGACCGGCATGGCCGGGTAGATCAGTGCGGTCGGCTCACCGGCCAGGGTTTTGGCCAGGGCTTTTGCCTGATGCAGGATCGGCGTGATGAAGGGCAGGATAAGGCCGGCGATTTCCGCGCAGTCGCCCATGGCATAGATGCCGGGAAGGTTGGTTTTCAGGAAACGGTCAGTGACGATACCGCGCTGACAGGTGATTCCGGCCGCTTGCGCCGCTGCCGTGCGCGGCCGCAGGCCGATGGCGGAGAGGATCTGGTCGGCCATGATCTGGTGGCCATCGGCGAGCTCCAGGCGGTAGGTGGCAGCGCTCTTGTAGATGGCTTTGACGGAAGTGCCGAAGCAGAATTCAACGCCTTTGGCTTGCAGCCTGGCGCTCAAATATTTTCCGGCAGCCTCCGGCAGTTGGCGAGAAAGCGGCCAGGCGGCAGGGTCGATGAGGCTTGTTTTCATCTGGCGGGAGGCCAGATCGTTGGCGAATTCGCAGCCAATGAGTCCGGCACCGATGACGGCGACCGACCGGGCGTTCTCCAGGCTGGCATGAAAGTGGCTGTAGTCGTCGAGGTCATTGACCGATTGCACGGCATCCGCACCGTCACCTTCGAAGGAGAGACGGATGGGGTCGGCACCCCAGGCGATGACCAGGCGGCCATAGTCGAGGTGGCTGCCATCGGTCAGGATGATCTGCTGTTTGGCTGGATCGATGGCGGTAACTTCGGTATGCGGACGAATTTCAGCTTGCAGTTCGGCCGCCATTTGATCGGCTGTTTTGGTTAGCAACTGGGCGGGTGTTTTTTGGCTGGCCAGGGCGTTGGAGAGGGTCGGCTTGGAAAAATAGCCGCCGCCGTCACGGGTGATGAGCAACAGGGGAGCGGCACTGTCGAGTTGGCGGAATTCTCTGGCCAGGGTGTAAGCGGCGAGACCGCTACCGATAATGATCAGGGCAGGCTGATCGGACGGCGTTGCTGCCGGAAAATCATTCTCTTCTTCGATGGCAACCATGCTGAAATCGCCCTTTTTGGCGCCGCAAACCGGGCAGCACCAGTCTTCTGGAATGTCTTGCCAGCGCGTGCCTGGAGCGATGCCTTCTTCAGGGCAACCGGCGGCTTCATCGTAGATCCAGCCACAAATGATGCATTGATAGGTTTTCAAATAGACCCCCATATCGCAGCGCAGAAATTTTCGGGGTTTATGCCGGTAACGCAAAAAATCACGCTGACCGCAAGTGGTCAGCGTGAGTTCGATCTTGGGTTTACAGGTTTTTGTGGGTGCCGTCGCAGAACGGGGCGTTCTTCGTTTGTTTACAGGCGCAGAAATAGACGGTCTTGCTCTCTTCTGCCGTGTATTTCATCGGTGTGAATTCAGTGCCTTTGTGTGAGCCGTCGCAAAAGGGCTGACCCTTGCTGCGGCCACAGGCGCACCACCAGTAGTCTGTCCCTTTTTCAACTTCAACGGCACAGGGGGCTTTTGCGGCAATTTCGGCTTGGCTCATGAATAAAATCTCCTGGTTAGAGGCACCCGGGAAATCCGGGTGCTTCAGACCTTAAAGATAGCATACAAGCAAAAGCTGTTGCAGCTATTGGTAAAAAGCTACCTCCCCGTCAGTTCAACCAGGTTAGGGCTTGCGGGTGAGCTGACAGGGCTAAAACAGACCTTTATCGGCCACGGCCGTGTTTATTTTCCTTGTTTTTGCCGTAACCGTCGTTCCTGTGGTCATTGCGCAGGATGTGGCGATCGTCACCACGTCCGCCATGCCGTTGTTGGTAGCGTGGCGCGTATTCGCGGTTGTACCAGTTGTCTTGCACGAAATAGACGCGCTCTCCACAGGCGTTGTAGCGGCTGCAATGCTTGCGCCAGTTTTTGGCGTGACCGGGTGGTACGCGCATATAAACAGGTGCCTGATCTGCGACGCCGCGTTCGATCATCATGGGGCGGCGGTAAATAACGCGTGGCTGCGGAAAGTCACCAATGTCGAGCCGGCCATAGTAACCGGGCTGGCCGATGCTTAACGAGACGGTCGCGTCGGCGGCAAGAGCCGGGAATGTTGCGGCAGCCAGTGCGGCTATGAATAGTAAGCGTTTCATGGTTTGTTCCTTGGTTGATAAATCATGCGAATCAAGTTTGCGAAATTGCTGGGGGTGTTCGATTTGTTACCTCAGAGTGGACGTCTTCCGCTGATGATTCTGAGCAGAATAACGACAATGGCGATGACCAGAAGGACGTGGATGAAACCGCCGACGGTGTAAGACGTCACCAATCCCAGTAGCCACAGGATGACCAGAATGACAGCAATTGTGTACAGCATGATTGTTTCCTTTCGTAAATGGATAGACAGTCTCCCTTTTTCGAGTCCATGTCGCGCCAGCCCGACTTTTGTCATGGCAGTCCGGACATTGAAAGCGAGGATGCTCTGACGAGCCTAATCGCAAGATCATGCGCAGTCGGTACGCTGGCGTACATAGAATTTCCGGCAATCCAAAGGCTTTATCGCAAGAAATGCGTCTCAGTGTGCGCTGGCGTACAGACTCTTTAAGGCATATGGGCAAGACTAAGGCGTGAATAACCTTGAAAGAAAAAAATGAATAGCAAAGGCAGTCTCAAACAAATTGTTCTTGCGACTTTGCTGGCGTTCGGGCTTGTCGCCTGTGATAAGCCGGGGCCGGCGGAAACCGCCGGGAAGAACATCGATCAGGCGGTTGAAACCGCTGGCAACAAGATCGGGCAGTCGGCAGAAAACGCTGGCAACAAGATCGGGCAGTCGGCAGAAAACGCTGGCGACAAGATCGGGCAGACACTCGAAAAGGCCGGTCAGAAAATGGATCGCATGGCCAATACGGCCGGCGACAAAATTGAAGCGACGGCCGATAAAGTTGGTGACAAGCTTGGTGAGCAAGGCAAGAAAGCCGATGTGGTGATAGGCGATACCGAGATCACGGCAAAGGTCAAAGCTGCCATTTTTGCCGAGCCCGGCTTGCGGACGCTACAAATCAGTGTCGATACCGTAAAAGGCGTTGTGACCTTGACCGGATCGGTCGATTCGATGGTCAACAAGGATAGAGCCCGGGTACTGGCAGGGGCTGTGGCAGGCGTCAAAGACGTTGATAACCGGCTTGTGGCGGGCGCATCATGAAAATCCCTCTCATCTCCGGCATCGTTCTCATGGTGCTAGGTGCAGCTGTTCTCGGTTATGACCATTACAGCTACACCACCAACGAGGAAATTCTCAAGATCGGGCCAGTCACGGCAGTTGCCGAAAAAACGCACACGGTTGCGTTGCCGCCCATTCTTGGTTGGCTGCTCGTCGGCGGTGGTGCCTGTCTTGTCGCTTTTGCTGTGCTGTCAAAGAAAAACTGAAAGAGGTATCCCCGTGAATTTAAGCCTTGCTCCCCTGGTGTCGTTGATTGCCGGCATTCTCATTCTTGCCGTCCCGCGGCTGCTCAATTACATCGTTGCCATTTATTTGATCGTGATTGGCCTGATTGGGATTTTTGGCGGTAATTTTTCGTTTCGATGAATTTGGCGCTTTCAAAGTCATAAAGAATCCTGATTGACAATACACGGGAACTCGTCATTGCGAGAGCCGTCAGGCTCGTGGCAATCATGAAAACTGGAGCGAGATTGCTTTGCCACGCTCGCAATGACGATATTTATGGGTTGGCTCATCTTCCTCTCCAATCAAGTAAAAGAATAGGTCTCTCATGTGCGCAACCGTACAGACAGGCATTTGGCGATGAGACATATTGACGAACGCATCGGCAGCGTGTTTGGCAGCTGAAGCTAATCTTTGTTTTGGCATATGTAATTTTTTTCAGGAGATGGGAATGAATGCTTTATTGAGAAACGCATTGTTGGTAGCCGGTCTGGCCATGACAACGTCAGCGATTGCACAAATTACTTTCTACGAAGAGCGAGGCTTTCAAGGCCGATCTTTCTCGACAGTCAGAACGGTTCAGAATTTCCAGCGCCAAGGATTTAATGACCGTGCTTCGTCGGTTGAGGTTGTCGGTAGTCGCTGGGAAGTTTGCGAAGATGCACGCTTCCGTGGTGAATGTACCGTCTTGCGCCCAGGTCGATATCCCTCATTGCGTGCGATGGGTTTGAACAACCAGATTTCATCTGCACGCGCCATTAGTCGAAGAGCCAGTATTGATGACAGTCGATATGCTCCCGCTCCGGTTGTCAGCAATGATTTCTATCGGCGCCGCAACGAAAGACTCTTTGAGGCAAACGTGACTTCTGTCCGTGCAGTGGTCGGGCCGCCCGAACAGCGCTGCTGGTTAGAGCGTGAGCAAGTTGTTCAGGAACGAACTCAGGCCAATGTGCCCGGAGCCATTGCCGGTGCTGTGATTGGTGGCGTTCTTGGTCACCAGGTCGGCGGTGGACATGGCAAGGATATTATGACGGCCGGTGGCGCAGTCGCCGGCGGCGTGATCGGCTCAAGAGTAGGTCGCAACGACCAGCAGGTGGTTACGCAAGATGTTCAGCGTTGTACGACGGTGGCAGGCAAAACCCAACCTAATTTCTGGGACGTGGTCTACGTATTCCGTGGTCAGGAACATCGCATACAGATGACCACCCTTCCTGGATCAACGGTGACCGTAAATAGTCGCGGTGAGCCGAGGCAGTAAGATTTTGATGCTCAGAAAGCGGCCTTGCGGCCGTTTTTTTGTTGGTGTCGTGCGATGGGCAGTCTCAGTTGCGGTGTGGATCATCCGGGCGTCTATCCTGACGATTGGGAACGCCGTCGCCATCGCGGTCGCGTTCCATGCGATCCGGGACACCATCGTGGTCACGGTCGCGGTTTCCTTGCCGTTGGCCACGATCATGGTAGGGCGTGTCGTAAACCATGCAGCCGGAAACCAGAGCACTGATGGCGATGAGTAAAACGGCAATCTTTTTCATGTTTCCTCCTGAGCGATTATTCAAGGTTTGAGGGTGTGCCGATCAGGCACCGTGGTCTGTGCGTTGGCAGACAAAACCGGATGATTGAGCGCTCGGTGTGGCAGCGTACAGACTCCGTCATCGCTTGCTGTCATTGTTGATCTCCTGGCAGATCGCAATACCGCAATTTGTCGGGATAATTCAGAGGACATCATGAACAAGCCAAGCGAACAAAGTACAAAGACTGACAGCCCTAAAACAGATCCGAAGCCGGTAATTCAGGATTCACCCAAGGAAGTCATCAAAGAACCTTCAAAGTCTGATCCGCAAAAGGACGCGAAAAGCGCCACAGTCGCCAAGTAATCATTGGTTGTCTGGTTTGGAAGCCCCGTTCTCGGGGTTTTCCACTATCAACATGCCATATTGGCGAGAGTCGAACTTCTGCCAAGGCCAGGAGGGTGAATTGCAGTCCGGGGCGCAAGAAAAATTGGACAACGATCTGCTTGCTGTCTTGCCACGCAAGGATCGTCAGCGATTTCTGGCGAATTGTGAGCCGGTAAAGCTCGTGTTTGCCGAGATCCTGGCCGAACCCGGTGAACGCGTCCGGTACGTCTATTTCCCTACCGAAAGCCTGATTTCCCTGACCACCAAGATTGATCATTGCGCTAGTCTGGAGGTTGGCCTGATCGGCAAGGAGGGCATGCTTGGCGCCACCGTTCTGCTTGGCGTCGATGTGTCGCCGCTGCATGCTCTGGTGCAAGGCGAAGGGCTTGCTTTGCGCATGGATATTGCGGCGTTCAATTGCGAACTTGAACAATGTTTGGCGCTGCAACTGGAACTGAAACGCTACCTTTTTGTGGAGATGAGCCAGCTTGCGCAAATGGTGGCCTGCACGCGTTTTCATCTGGTCGAGGCCCGTCTTGCTCGCTGGCTCCTGATGACGCAGGATCGGGCGCACTCGGAGGTGTTGCATGTCACCCAGGAGTTTTTGTCCAGCATGCTGGGTGTGCGCCGCGTCGGCGTCACCAAGGCGGCTACCTCTCTGCAAAATCGTAAACTTATCAGTTATAGCCGGGGCAATATCAAGATTCTTGACCGCAGTGGTCTGGAGTTTGTCTCCTGTTGCTGTTACGAGGCCGACAAAGCCATCTACGCCGGTGTGATGAAAACGCATCACTGAAAAGGCGCGCCTGCCGGTGAGGCTTTGCTCAATCTGCTAATATGAGTGCCATTCCCACAGGTTTCCTCTCTTGCATTCCCTCGAAGATTTTTTCTCTCCTGAAGGGCCGCTGGCTACCGCTATTCCCGGCTATCGCACGCGTCCACAGCAGGTCGAAATGGCGCAGCGCATCGCCGCGGCGATGAAATCCTGCTCGGTTTTTATCGCCGAAGCCGGCACCGGCACCGGTAAAACCTTTGCCTATCTGGTACCCGCCATGCGCGGTGGTGGCAAGGTGATCGTTTCCACCGGCACCAAGACTCTGCAGGATCAACTTTTCAACAAGGATATCCCGACTGTCCGCCAAGTGTTGAAGGCGCCGATCAAGGTGGCGCTGCTCAAAGGCCGCGCCAATTATGTCTGCCATTACCATCTGGCGCGGGCATTGGATGACGGCCGTTTTGTCACGCGCGAGGATGCCGGCTATGCAAGGCGGATTTCCGGTTTTGCCAAAACCACGCATAGCGGCGACAAGGCCGAATGCGTCGACGTGCCGGAAACGGCACTGGTGTGGAATGCCGTGACTTCGACGCGCGACAACTGCCTCGGGCAGGAATGTCCGAACGCCCGCGAGTGTTTCGTTCTGGCGGCGCGGCGTGAAGCGATGGAGGCTGATCTGGTGGTGGTTAATCACCACCTCTTTTTTGCTGACGTGATGCTGCGTGACGAAGGCACGGCTGAACTGCTGCCGGCCTGCAATACTGTTATTTTTGATGAAGCGCACCAGTTGCCGGAAGTGGCGACGCTCTTTTTTGGCGATTCCATCTCTTCGGCGCAGGTGCTTGATTTGGCGCGTGACACCAAGTCGGAAGGGCTGGCCAAGGCGCGCGACTGTCTCGATTTGCAGGAGGCCTGCCGCAAGCTGGAAAAGGCTGCCAAGGATTTGCGCCTAGCTATCGGCGTTGACGGCGGGCGTTTTTCGGCTCAGCAACTGCGTGACAAAAACGGTTTTGCGCCCGCAATTCAGGACATTCAGGGCGAATTGCAGGCTTTTGCCGCTGTGCTCGAAACGCAGGCCGAACGCTCGGAGGGGCTGGAGAAATGTTGGCAGCGCTCACTCGAAGTCGGCAAGCATCTGAAAGTCTGGGAAAAGAATGATGAACCCGGTTTTGTCTACTGGGCGGAAGCCTTTACCCATAGCCTGCAACTCAACCGCACCCCGCTCGACGTGGCCGAGATTTTCAAGAAGCAGATGGGCGGTCATCCGCGTGCCTGGATTTTTACCTCGGCCACGCTGGCGGTGCAGGGCAATTTCAGCCATTACACCGCCGAACTGGGTCTGGGCGAAGCGGAATCGGCCTGTTGGCAAAGCCCCTTCGACTATCATCATCAGGCGCTGCTCTATGCCCCGCTCGGCATGCCGGAGCCGAATTCCTGGGGCTACACCGAAGCCGTCGTCGATGCCGCCTTTCCGGCGCTGAAAGCCTGTCGGGGCGGGGCGTTTTTCCTGTGCACCAGCCTGAAAGCCATGCGCCGTATCAAGGAACTGCTGGAAGAGCGCATCAAGGACGAAGGTTTGGAAATTCCCTTGTTGCTGCAAGGCGAGGGCAGCAAGAACGAACTGCTGCGCCGCTTCCGCTTTCTCGGTAATGCCGTGCTGGTCGGCAGCCAGAGCTTCTGGGAAGGCGTCGATGTGCGCGGTGAAGCGCTGTCGCTGGTCGTCATCGACAAGTTGCCCTTCGCGCCGCCGGACGATCCGGTGCTGTCGGCCCGTATCGAGCAGATGAACCGAGCCGGGCGCAATGCCTTCATGGAATACCAGTTGCCGCGCGCCGTCATCAACGTCAAGCAGGGCGCCGGGCGGCTCATTCGCGACGAAACCGATCGTGGCGTACTGATGATCTGCGACCCGCGCCTGATTGGCAAACCCTATGGCCGCCGTGTCTGGCAAAGTCTGCCGCCGATGAAACGGACGCGCGAATTGGGGGAGGTGCTGGAATTTTTCGTCGAACGATCAAGCTCAAGCCTTTGAACACTATGCCCTTATTCAAGCAGTTTCGAGTCTTCGTTTTGGTGCTGATCCTTTTAGGGGTTTCTGTAGAGGCGCTGCTTACCCGTAATCATTTGCAGGATTGGTCGTCCACACTCAATGTCGCCATTTTTCCGATCAATGGCGATGGTAGCGCCGAGAGTCGCAGTTTTATCAATAGCCTGAAGGAGGCTGATTTTGCTCCCATTGAACAATACTTCGGCGAGCAAGCTGCACAATATGGCCTGGCGCAGACTCGTCCGATCCGGATCTATCTGGGATCGGAAATTCAAAAGCATCCTCCTGAAAAACCAGCAAAGGCCGGTTTCTTTTCATCAATATATTGGAGCCTTGCCATGCGTTACTGGGTAAGGCGAAATACGCCCTCGATCCATGTCCGGCCAGACATTCGCATTTTTGCTCTTTACTTTGATCCGGCAAAATATAAGCGTCTTCCGGATTCGACCGGCTTGGCGAAGGGACAGATTGGCATGGCCTATCTCTTTGCTGATCGTGGCTTGAATGGCAGCAATCTGTTGGTGACTACCCATGAAATGCTGCACACACTGGGCGCAACGGACAAGTATGGGCTGCAAACCAATCAACCGATTTTTCCTGTAGGCTACGCTGAACCGTACAAATCTCCCCGCTATCCGCAGGAATTTGCTGAAATCATGGCTGGACGTGTGCCGATGAGCGAAACTGAAGCCAATATTCCCGAGTCAGTGCAGAAAACCATGATCGGATTTGTCACGGCCCGGGAAATTCGCTGGATCAAATAATATCAAATGAGCATTCCTTCTGTTTCCTTTCCCGACGGTTTTTCATCGGCTAGTAGCCTTAACCGCGATTGCGCCTGTCTATCGGTCGATCATGCTGCCCTGCAAACGGCGCTTGAGGAGGGCGGTGCTGAGATGTACGGCGAGATCATGCAGACGCGCCCGCATCTGTTTTCCAATACCGTCGTTTTTGTTGGTGAGCCTTGCATGCTGCGCATGGCGGAACTGATCCGCGCCATTGAAGCGGTGGTGGCCTTGCCGGCCTATCAGGAACGGGTGCTGGACTATGCGCCAGCAATTGCCCGCCGGCCGGTGGCAGCGCAAAGCGTTTTTCAGGGCTATGACTTTCATCTCGAAGCAGCCGGGCCGCGTTTGATTGAAATCAACACCAATGCCGGCGGTGCCTTGTTGAATGCTCGTTTGGCGCGCGCCCAGCGCGATTGCTGCGGGCCGATGGCGGCGATCTTGCCCCGACAGCAGGGAGAGAGTGCGGAAGAAGCCTTTGTCGCCATGTTCCGCGAGGAGTGGCGGCGGGCGCGTGCTGATGTACCGCTCAAAACCATCGCCATTGTCGACCGTGTGCCACAAGAGCAGTATATGGCGCCGGAATTTGAACTGTTCCGCCAGTTGTTTGAGGCAAACGGTATTGCTGCGCGGATTGCCGACCCTGCTGATCTGGTTTGGGATGGTGTGGCGCTGAACTGTCGTGGCGAGAAAATTGATCTGGTCTATAACCGCCTGACTGATTTTGCGCTGGAGGCGCCTGAAAATGCGGCCTTGCGGGCGGCCTACGAAGCTGATGGCGTGGTGCTGACGCCGCATCCGCGTGCGCATGCGCTTTATGCTGACAAGCGCAATCTGGTGTTGCTCTCGAATGAAGCCATGCTGGCCGAACTGGGCGTGGATGCGGCGACCCGAGCCTTATTGTTGTCTGGTGTTCCGCGTACTTTGCTGGTGGCCGATGAAAGCCCGGAAAGTCTCTGGCAGGAGCGTCGGCGCTGGTTCTTCAAGCCTGCCGCCGGGTTTGGCAGTCGTGCTGCTTATCGCGGTGACAAGCTGACCAAGCGGGTTTTTGAGGAAATTGTGCAGGGCAATTACATCGCGCAGGAAATCGTGCCGCCTTCCGAACGCCGTGTCGCGCATCACGAAGGCGCGCGCGACATGAAGCTCGACCTGCGATGCTATGTCTACGGCGGTGAAGTGCAACTAACGGCAGCGCGGCTCTATCAAGGGCAAACAACCAATTTTCGCACGCCGGGCGGCGGTTTTGCCTCGGTGCTGGTGGTGCCGGTGTAGCCACAAAAGCCGGATGACATCCTATAATCGAACAAGCCCGACTATTGGAGGTCGCATGTTCCAAATTCCAGTTTTTACTGCCCGCCAGCTTCTTTTAGCCATTTTCGCCGTATTTCTGGCTTTCACCGCCCAGGCTGCCGAATACCGCGCCGATCTTGAAATTCGGCTTGGTGGTGATTTCGTCAACCACTGGGCGAATAACCCCAAGTCCGGCGTGAGCGAACAGGCCGTCAATTACTACAGCGCCTTGCCCGGCAAGAACAATTCAACAGGTATGCAGGTCATCGTCTACGGCGGCATCATCAAGCAGATGGAAGGCGGCGTGCGCGGTTTTTACGAACACTTGCACAAGGGCGTCGGCAGCCACAATTCCCTTTCACCAACTACGGTGAGGGGTGCCGAATGCCAGACCGGTCGCAGTACCGTCAATCCGAATTACATCACCTACCTTTGTCTCGTTGAACCACATGTGCTTTTGCTGACAGTGGCCAATACCGGCACCGGCAAGATCGATGCCGCTGCGCAGGCGGCCAAGTTGGTTGCCCGTCTGCAGGCGGGCGCTGCCCCAGTGCCGGGTGATTATGCCGAAATGATGCAGATTCTGCGCCAGTACCGGCCGACATTGTTCGCCAGCGTGCCAGAAGCTCACTTGCTGGCGGCGCTCAAGCAACGCGAAAAGGGACTGGTCGGCCCTGGTCCAACCGAGAATTTGCGCCAGATGCTGCGCGAGATCAAAGGCTTGCGTGCCTTTATCGCCAAGCCAGTGATCGGCTCTGCCGATGCCCTGGCCAAAAGCCCGGTTAAAACGCGTGATTTCAAGGAGTTGCTTTGGGATGTCGCGGAGGCGGTTAAGGATCATTTGCCGGAAGCCGGTAGTCGGCTGCTAGGCGTTTCGCTGTTCTTCAAGGATGCTGCCGACAAGATGGTCGAGCTGCGCGATACTTGGGTGATCCCGGCTCAAGCCGAGGCGCTTTACCAGCAATACCGCCGTGAGCGTGGTTCCGGCAGCGATCAGGATTCCCATTCTGCGTATAGCCGTTTGCGCATCGGTCTGGCGCAAGTGCGCTCGGCGCCGGAATTCAAAAGCCTGAGCGAGGCGCAGTTTGACCGCATCTTCCGTGGCCGTCTCGAAGCGCGCTACCAGCTTGAAATGGCCGAAATTCAACGCGCCAGTCTGCGCAACGATCAGGAGCGCATTATTGGCCGCATGGTGCAAAAGTACGATAACAAGATCGGCCAGATTCACAAGACGGCCACTGAAATTGCCGGTCGGCGCTAACGCGCGCTCTCCAGGCCTGGCGGCGCGCTACCTTGGCGCTGCCTGTGCTTTGCCGGGCTTGAATTTGCCAAATCAGTCCTCATATCTGCCTCAGTCCGATTGAAGGAGAGAGCCATGCGCCTCGACAAGTTCACCACCAAGTTGCAGCAAGCCCTGGGCGATGCCCAAAGCCTGGCTATCGGCCACGACAACCAGTATATCGAGCCGCAGCATTTGCTGCTGGCGCTGCTGGAACAGGAAGAGGGCGGTACTGCTTCGCTGTTGGCGCACGCTGGCGTCAATGTGCCTGTACTCAAGACGGATCTCGCCAAGTCCATCGACCGTCTGCCGCAGGTGCAGGGGGCTGGCGGTGATGTCCAGGTTGGCCGCGATCTGACCAACCTCCTGAACCTGACTGACAAGGAAGCGCAAAAGCGCGGTGACCAGTTCATCGCCAGCGAGATGTTCTTGCTCGCCTTGTGCGAGGACAAGAGCGAAACGGCCAAGTTGGCCAAGCAGCACGGCTTGGCAAAGAAATCGCTGGAAGCGGCGATAGACGCAGTACGTGGTGGTCAGGGCGTCGATTCACAGGAGGCGGAAGGCCAGCGCGAGGCGCTGAAGAAGTATTGCATCGACCTTACCGAACGGGCACGTCAGGGCAAGCTTGACCCGGTGATCGGTCGTGACGACGAAATCCGCCGCGCCATCCAGATTCTGCAGCGCCGCACCAAGAACAACCCGGTGCTGATCGGCGAGCCGGGCGTCGGCAAAACCGCCATCGTCGAAGGGCTGGCGCAGCGCATCATCAATGGCGAAGTGCCGGAAACGCTCAAGGACAAGCGGGTGCTGGTGCTCGATATGGCGGGCTTGCTGGCCGGTGCCAAGTACCGCGGCGAGTTCGAGGAGCGGCTGAAGGCGGTGCTGAAGGATGTTTCCAAGGATGAAGGCCGCATCATTCTCTTTATCGATGAGTTGCATACCATGGTCGGCGCCGGTAAGGCGGAAGGCGCCATCGATGCCGGCAATATGCTGAAGCCGGCCTTGGCGCGTGGTGAGTTGCACTGCATCGGCGCTACCACGCTGGACGAATACCGCAAGTACATCGAAAAAGATGCGGCGCTTGAACGCCGTTTCCAGAAGGTGCTGATTGACGAGCCTTCGGTCGAGGCAACGGTTGCCATCCTGCGCGGCCTGAAGGAGCGCTACGAACTGCACCACGGCGTCAATATCACCGACCCGGCCATTGTCGCTGCCGCAGAATTGAGCCATCGCTACATCACCGACCGCTTTCTGCCGGACAAGGCCATCGATCTGATCGACGAGGCGGCGGCGCGTGTCAAGATGGAAATCGATTCCAAACCGGAGTCGATGGACAGACTCGACCGCCGCATCATCCAGTTGAAGATCGAGCGCGAGGCGGTGAAGAAAGAGAAAGACGAGGCTTCGCGCAAGCGTCTGGCGCTGATCGAGGAAGAAATCGGTCGCCTGGGCAAGGAATATTCCGACCTGGAGGAAGTGTGGAAGGCCGAAAAGGCACAAGTGCAGGGTTCCGCTCACATCAAGGAGGAAATTGACAAGCTGCGGGCGCAAATGGCCGATTTGCAGCGCAAGGGCCAGTACGACAAGCTGGCCGAGTTGCAGTACGGCAAATTGCCAGCGCTGGAAGCGCAGTTGAAGGCGGCGGATTTGGCTGCCAATAGCGCCGGTGAAGGACAGCAGAAGAACAAGCTGCTGCGCACGCAAGTCGGCGCCGAGGAAATTGCCGAAGTGGTTTCGCGCGCCACCGGTATTCCGGTTTCCAAGATGATGCAGGGCGAGCGCGACAAGCTGTTGCTGATGGAAGAGCGCCTGCACAAGCGTGTCGTCGGGCAGGATGAGGCGGTGCGACTGGTGGCCGATGCCATCCGCCGTTCGCGCGCCGGGTTATCCGATCCGAACCGGCCTTATGGTTCCTTCCTCTTTCTTGGCCCGACCGGCGTCGGCAAGACCGAGCTATGCAAGGCGCTGGCGGAATTTCTGTTCGATTCGGAAGATCACCTGATCCGCATCGACATGAGCGAATTCATGGAGAAGCATTCAGTAGCGCGGCTGATTGGCGCCCCGCCGGGATACGTTGGGTATGAGGAAGGTGGCTACCTGACCGAATTGGTGCGGCGTAAGCCCTACAGCGTCATCCTGCTCGACGAGGTGGAAAAGGCGCATCCGGATGTCTTCAATGTGCTGCTGCAAGTACTCGACGATGGCCGCATGACCGATGGCCAGGGGCGCACCGTCGATTTCAAGAACACCGTGATCGTGATGACCTCCAACCTTGGCAGCCAGATGATCCAGCAGATGGCCGGTGACGATTATCAGTTGATCAAGCTGGCGGTAATGGGTGAAGTGAAAACCTATTTCCGGCCGGAATTCGTCAACCGTATTGACGAAGTGGTGGTGTTCCACGCCCTGGATGAAAAGCACATTGCCGGCATTGCCCGCATCCAGTTGGGTTATCTGGAAAAACGGCTGGCCCAGCTCGACATGGGGCTGGTGGTGGAAGAGAGCGCTCTGGCCGAACTGGCCAAGGCTGGCTTCGACCCGGTATTTGGTGCCCGGCCATTGAAGCGCGCCATCCAGCAGCAACTGGAAAATCCGCTGGCCAAATCCATCCTCGAAGGGCGCTTCGTGCCGAAGGATATCATTCGGGTCGGCGCGGTGGATGGCGTCATCAAGTTTGGAAAAGGCTGACGGGTGCGGCCGCTGAAACTTGAACTGCTTGACTGCCAATTGCAGCATGAACTGCCGGAATTACCGGCGGCTTCTTCCATCGCATCCTTTAATGGCCGATGCTTTCTGATTGGCGACAGCAGCCAGTTCCTGCACGTGCTGGATGTCGATGGACAACGCCGTCGTTTTCCTCTGCTGCCGCAGGCCGATATTGTGCTGGAGCCTTTGCCCAAGAAACAGAAGCCGGATTTCGAAGGGCTGGTTCTCGATTCGGCAGGCGGGAAGTTGCTGGTGCTGCCCTCAGGTTCGAAAAAGAACCGTTTTACGGGAGTATTGGTTGATCTGAAGCAAGCCGATTTTCCGGCTGTCGCCGTTGATTTGGCGCCGATTTTTCAGCGCGTCATGCAAATGGCCGGCATTGGCGAAGAGGACTTCAATATCGAGGGTGGTGGTGTTCTCGGTCAGGAGCGCTGGTTTTTACTCAATCGGGGCAACGGGCCGAATCGCCGGAATCTGATCGTTATTCTGCAAGGCGCTGATCTGCTGACAGCCGAGCCAGTTGCCAGCCATGTCCTGCAATTGCCTGAACTCGATGGCTGGCCAGCGACCAGTACCGACGGGTTTGCCAGCGATGGGCTGCTCTATGTGGTGGCGGCGGCGGAAGGTACCGAGTCAACCTTTGAAGATGGCGAGGTCGCGGGCAGTTTGATCGCCTGTTTTGATTTGGCCGATTTTGCCCTGTGTGCCTGGTGCCGTTTGCCTTCCGCCATCAAAATGGAAGGCCTTTGTTTTCTGGCGGCGCAGGGGAGTCGCAAAACCTTGCTGCTTTGTTCCGATCAGGACGACCCGCAAAAGCCGGGGCTGGTTTACCGGGTAGTGCTTGAACTGGTCTGACTCCAGGGAGTCAAACAGGCCTCACAGGACTTTTCCGAAAAATTTTGTAGTCAGGAGCAGGTATGGGAAACTGTTGTCAGGATAAGGGATGTGCGCTTGAGGCGCTACGGGAGAGGCAGGGCAGCATCCTGCGCATTGTTCTGGCGATCAATGTCATGCTTTTTATGATTGAGCTGACGGCGGGCTATCTGGCTTCATCGCTCTCGTTGATGGCCGATTCGCTCGACAGCCTGGGCGATGCGCTGGTCTACGGCTTCAGCCTTTATGTGCTGTTTCGCAGCGAACGCTGGCGTGCCGGCGCGGCTTTGCTGAAAGGGCTGATCATGCTTGGCTTCGGGCTGGCCATTACGGTGGCGTTGATCAGCCGCATGCTGTCGCCGGTGATACCGGTGGCCGAAATGATCGGCGGCTTCGGCATTTTTGCGCTGGTCTGCAACCTGACTTGCCTGATCCTGCTGACTCGGCACCGGAGCGACGACATCAATATGAAATCCGTCTGGCTGTGTTCGCGCAACGACATCATTGCCAATTGCGGCGTCATTCTTGCCGCTGGCGGTGTGGCGTGGACAGGTTCAATGTGGCCCGATTTTGCGATTGGCACCCTGATCGCGTTAATTTTCCTGCGTTCGGCCTTCTATGTGCTTACTGAATCAATCCAACAGCTACGGCTTGGCGTTTCAGGCGCTTGATTTGCCGCCATGATCGAAGGAAGCGCCTGAGCGCCAAGGCGCGTGCGCAAAGTTTTCGATCAGGAAATCCATCATCGCGGCCACCTTGGGTGAACGGTGTCGGCCGGGAGGATAGACAGCATAGACGGGTGCCGGCTGGACGTGATGAAAATCGTCAAGGATGGTCACCAGTGTTCCCCTGGCAATTTCCTCGCTGACCAGAATGTCGACCAGCCGAATGATGCCAACGCCTTTGGTGGCGAGTTGCACGATGGTTTCGGCGCTGTCCGAGCCAAATGTGCCGGAGGCCTTGATGATACGCAATCCATCCGGGGTGTCGAAAGGCCAGTTCCAGAGATGTGGCATGCTGCTCACCAGCAGGCAGTTGTGTTGTAGTAATTCTTCCGGTGTGGCTGGCGTACCGTGCTTTTCCAAGTATATGGGCGAAGCGCAGACAATGCGGTCGAGATCAACAATGCGGCGCGCGATGAGCGAGGAATCGGCCTGGGCGTCAATGAATATGGCCATATCCAGCCCCTCTTCAATAATATCGACGCGACGGTCGGAAACCAGCAATTCCACCTTGATTTCAGGATAGCGTTCCATGAAGCGCGGTAATGCCGGAACCAGTTGATGCATACCGAATGCTGTCCCGGCACTGATTTTAAGCAGGCCACGCGGCTGGCCACGAAAGCGCGCCAGTTCTGCTTCTGCCTCTTCGATTTCAGCCAGGATGTCCTGGCAGCGTGAAAAATAGGCGCTGCCTTCCGGTGTGAGCGAAATTTTGCGCGTGGTGCGATTGAGCAGGCGCACGCCCAGACGATTTTCCAGTCGGGTCACCAGTTTGGATAAAGCCGAAGGCGTCAGTCCAAACTCGCGGGCAGCCAGAGAAAAGCTGCCGAGTTCAACCGACCGAACAAAGGCGCTCATTTCACCGCTGGTGTTATTCATGGCGATAATTCAAGAAATAAATTCACAGGTGATGTGCATTGCAAGTGGATTGTATCTTAATAATTATTAGTTAGACTTTGGTTATGGACAACAGTTTTTTTGCAATCAAAGGAGTAATCATGGAAAACCTCAATTACCTTGAAATCGCGCAGCGTGCGCACAGAATGCAGGCCGGCGAAGTTCGGCGTCTGCTTGGCCTTGCGTTTCAATCCCTTTTCCCCCGTCTGCGGGATTCCGCCAATCGTAACGATGAGTTGGCGTTTTCTCGCGGATAAGCCACATCAACATGTGGATTTGTGGGGGCGTTCGCGCCCCCTTTTTTTCGTTGAAATTCAGAAAAGCCGAACAATGCTGATGCCCAACCAGATAACAGTATGGAGCAACATGGCAATCACCGAAAAGAAATTCTGCAGGCCGCGCCAAGTGGGCTGGACCGCCGCAATCCAGACGATCATTCCGATCACCGCGACGGCAAAACGCCACCAGCTTGTCGTGGCGACAAGGTAAGGCATGGCGAGTGCCAGTAGCAACAAAGCAAAATCGATTACGGAAAAGGGCAGACCGGTTTCTTGTTTATCCATGCTGAATTTTTAGCGCCATCGGCGTCAGTGAGCAATGATTAAAGGAAGAGTTGATGGCATCGTGCCAAAACAAGGGTTTTGGCGCAAGCTTGAGTTGTTCTCGAGGCTTGCTTATGAGTAATGTGATCGCCATGAGGCCATAAATAACTCTGGTCAGCCTGTCGGTAGTTGACGCAAAATGGGTCGTGCTTGTTCAGCGGGAGGGGGCATGGAAAACCAGATTCAGACGATTGAGCAGATCAAGGCTTCAGCGCTCGATATGTTGGTGAAGTTCGGGCCGAAGCTTCTGGTGGCGCTCATTATTCTGGTGGTCGGCTGGCTAGTGGCCGGCTGGCTGGGAAAAATCATCCAGCGTTTCCTCGAACGCTTCAGTTTTGAAGCCCCGGTGCGTACCTTGCTTGTGCGTGTCGGACGCGTCGCCGTGATGGCGCTTTTCCTGATTCTGGCGCTGCAAAATCTGGGTGTTGAATTGTTGCCGTTGATTGCCGGGCTTGGCGTTATGGGCGCTGGCGCAGCGCTGGCCATGCAGGGCTTTCTGGCCAATCTGGTGGCCGGACTGACCATCATTTTTACCCAGCCCTATCGGGTTGGCCATTACCTCTCGATCGGCAATGAAGAGGGCGAGGTCATCGACATCAGCCTGTTCAGCACCATTCTCGGCCATCCCGACCGCTCGCATGTGGTGATCCCCAATCGCAAGATTGTCGGCGAAATTCTGCACAATTACGGCTACATCCGCCAACTCAACCTGGTCGTCAATATCGCCTACGATAGCGATGTCAGCCTGGCGCTCAAGCTGGTCAATGAAATTGTTGCTGCCAATTCACTGGTGTTGGCGGACCCGGTGCCGTGCATCACGGTTGTCCGCCTGGGCGAATCGGGGATTGCCCTGGGGGTTTTCCCCTGGGTCAAGGTTCCTGACTACATTACGGCATCGGGTGAAATCAACCAGGCGATCCTGGAAGCTTTCCGCGCCCACAAAATCGCCATGGCGCTGCCGCAACGCGAAGTGCGACTGCTTGGTAAGGATTGAGGGGTGCGATTGAAAGTGTTGGTCGTTCCCCGTTCAGAGTTTCCTGAGATTGACTTCGAAATAGGGAATCGAGCGGCCGGGGATGCTTGAGGGGATTTCGCGGGTGAGTTGGACTCCGAGTGCTTCGTAGAATCCAGCGGCGTTAGGATCGCACTGTATTACAAGAACCTGAAATTTTGCTTCTCGTGCAACTTGGCAGGCGTGGTGAAATAACAGTGAGCCATATCCCCGACGAAGCTTGCCAGCCCCGATAAAAAGATGTTCCAGCTCAAGCGTTGTTTCGTCTTGTGCCACGAGGGTGTAAAAGCCTTGAATCGTACTGTCAGCTTCAAGGACATGCGTTTTCTTCGACGCGATTTGTTCTTCGGATAGCATCAATTCCTGGCGAAAAACGGCCATCTGTTCTTCAGGATAGCCCCAATGGGCTTTTGAGCGGATTGCAAGGGCTGAGATATCTGCGGCCTCGGTCGAAAGTGCAGGTCGAATGCGGCAATTTTCTTTCATCATCAAAAGGTAGTGAGGGACAATTTTCCTGCTGGGGTACTTAGCCGGATAAGCCATCGTCGAAGATGGCCGGGGCAGCGAAGAGGGGGGCGGGCAGCGTGGCCGGTGGCGGAAAGCGCCAACAGCCCTTGCCCTGATGCTTGGCGTGATAGAGGGCGCGGTCGGCATCCTTGATTGTTTCTTCGGTGCTTCGCTTGTCTTCGATCATGGCAATGCCGATGGAGACATTGACCGACACAGTGTGGCGGGCATACTGGATCGGTTGTCGGATGCTGGCGATCAGCTTGTCGGCGACCAGCCCGATTGCTTTGCGATCGTGCAGGTTGGTGATGATGCAGGCGAATTCGTCGCCGCCGAGACGGGCGCAGAAATCGGTTTCGCGAATGGATGCCAGCATGCGTTTGGCAACTTCGACAAGGACGGCGTCGCCGGCATCGTGGCCGAAGGTGTCGTTGATCGGCTTGAAACCGTCGAGATCAAGCATCAACAGGGCCTGATCCTTGCGGCCGCGATGTGCCTGCTTGATGGCCTGCGTGATGCGTTCATTGAAATGATGCCGGTTGGCCAGGCCGGTGAGGCGGTCGCTGCGGCTGGAATGCAGGGCGTCTTCCAGTTTTTCCTGGTGTTTGGTGGTTTCGTGCACCAGCAGCAAATACAGGTCATCCGCCAGGGGCGAGGCGCAAACCTCGAAATGGCGGGCTTGTTCGCCCTCGGCATCGGAAAACGGGCCTTTCCAGGCGCGGTTGTTCGACATGCTTTCAAACAGAAAGAACATGGCGTTAACATTAGCGGCCGACTGGTACTTGAGAAAAGCGGCAATTTCGTCCTGGCGGGCGGGAAATGCCTCGGCAAAGGCGGGGTTGCTCCAGACGATGGTCAAGTCCTTGCGGATGGCCATGGCCGGCATCGGCGACCGATCCAGTACGGCAGTCAGGGAATGAAGCCCGGCTTCGGTCATTTAGCTATTACCGGCCTGCTTCAAGCGATCATAAAGATCGGCACGGCCGAAGGTGATCGATTTCATCGCATCGGCGCGGTCGATGACCCCTTTGGTCACCAGTTCGATCAGGTGATCGCCGAAGGAACGCGACAACTTGTCGTCGCGGCGGTCGACAAAGCCCTTCAATTGCGGCAGCTTGGCCGGATCGGCGATAAAGCCGGAAACCTGCCGATCCTGGTTGAAAATGGTTTCAGTGAGCAAAACAAAGCCAGTCTTGTCGGCGCGCGGCAGGACAGCCTGATAGATGATGCCGACCAGGCAGTTGGCCAGCGCGAAAGCACGCAGGTTTTTTTCCTGTTCCGGGAAGAAGGAAAGCATTTTGCTGATGGTGGAGGCGCCATCGTTGGCGTGTAGCGAGGCCAGTACCAGATGGCCGGATTCGGCCGCCTGGATGGCGATGTCGGCGGTTTCGGCGTCGCGGATTTCGCCGATCATGATGATGTTGGGTTTCTGGCGCATGGCGTCCTTGACGCCCTGGCGGAAGGAAGTGACATCGACGCCGACTTCGCGTTGCGAAAACAGGCATTTCTTGCGGCGATGCACGAATTCGACCGGGTCTTCGATGGTGACAATGTGGGCGTTGCGATTGCCGTTGATGTAGTCGATCAGCGCGGCCATCGTGGTGGTCTTGCCGGAGCCGGTGGCGCCGGAAATCAGGATCAGCCCGCGTGGCGCATCGGCCAGGACGCGGATGCTCAAAGGCAGACCGGTCTGTTCGAGCGGTATGGGCGTGCGCGGCTGGCGGCGGATGGAGAGCAGGATTTTGTTGCCGCCCGAGGCGAGAAAAGCACTGACACGCAGCCGCCAGTCGGCGAGTTCGTAAGGACGGCTCAAGGCATGCGTGTGGATGTTGGTTTCCCAGGCCGGATCAATGTTGCCGAGCAGTGGCACCATGTCGTTGCGGCTGACCGGGGGAATGGCCAGTTCGCCTTCAATTTCCACCCAGCCGCGCGGGCTGCTGACCATCACCGGCATGTCTTCCTCGATATGCAGGTCTGTAAAGGGCAGACTGGACGAAACGAGGGTGATGATTTCCTGGATCAAGTTGCGGTTTGACATGGCGATTCCTGATGGCTTGTGCTGGGCAAGTTTACTCTTCCTGTTTGTCCTTGGGCGTTATGGCTTCTGATTCTGCCGATGCCTTGCGCGCCTGCTTTTCAAGCAGGCGGGCGTTTTTTTCTTCGGAATTGGCGAAGACATAACGCCCGGCCAGGACGCAGCCCTTCATGCCCGGATCGCAGGGCAGGTTGTTGATATGTGTGCATTTGCCGTTGATTTCGTGCGGGCAGCCCCAAGAACTCATTCTTTCGCCTTTCATCGGTGGAAACGGGAATTTTATCGGTTTCTACCTGTCTGACTCACAGGGTTTCGTAAGCTTAAATTGTGGATTATTACGAAAGTTGTAATTACTTGTATCTGTCCCTTGATAAGCGCCCGAAACTGCCGTTAATAAAGTTGTGGAAGTCGCCAGAAGGAGGTTGCCATGAACGTCGTCTATAACAGCGAACACTTTTCCGTGTTGGCCTATCCGGAGCAGGGTTTTGAACTGCTCGATAAATCCGCACGCCGCTCACTCTTCCTGCATGGCGTTCACGCCAGTTGTTTCTCTGCTGCTCTGGAGAGGATTCCTGACGAGGAACGTACCGAAGAAGCCATTGATAGCCTTCTCGACAATTACTGTGCCGGCAATGCCAGCCCGATCATGATACATTGAGGTATAAATAGGCTGCTGGTGAATTGTTGATAAGAGGGACATGAATGTTTGGCGTGAATCGGTCTTACGTTTCCGGTTTCGGACTTTGGATGAAGGAGGAGTTTGTTCGTCATCCCGAATGGCAGGCAGGGCAGCAAGAGTCACGCGCCTTGTGGTGGGACGGGAAGCAGGATAGAAAGGCACAAGCCAGACTCGCTGCTGCCGAAATCCGGCAGCAGCCTTATACTTATGACGTGAATTTCTAGCAGACTGCTGGAGCGTCAGCTTGCCTCGACCTGCCGGCGCACGGCTTCGATGTCCACATTTTTTAGGTATTCCGGGATGTTCTTCCAGAGCGAATGGTAGCCGTAGCCGCCGTTGAGGAGTTCATCCAGAGCCCGCTCACGCGTCCAGTTCTGGTAAAGAATGCGGTACATGGCCGAAACCGTGCCGGTGCGATCGGCGCCGTGCTGACAGTGCAGCAGGACGGGGCCATCCTTTTCGGCAGCCTTGATGGCACGTAACGCTCTGACGACATGATCGTCATTGATTTTCCAGGTAATGACCTTGATTCGCCCTATGCGGATGCCGGAGTCCTTGAATAGTTTGCGGTCGGAGTGCAGGGCGCGCAGGCTGACTACGGTTTTGATTCCGAGCGATTGCAATAAGGCGATATCCCTTTTGCCGATTTGCGCGCTGCGATAGAGCTGTGGCGTGATGCGATACAGGTTATGGGTCGGGCTGACGGGGACTGCCCAGTGCGCAGGCCGCGCGGGCTGTTCCGGCGTCGCCGAAAGTGCCAGTGTCGGCGCCAGCAACAGAAATATGGCCAGCAACAGAGTGTGACGCAGGCGATAAAACAATTTCATTTTTTCTCTCTCCAGGAAAACCAAAGCAGCAGACTGCCGATGACAAGGAACATCCAGTAGTCGGTCGGCGCCATGCCGATCCAGTTTTTATGCCAGGGAATGTGCTGTGGGCTGAAACGTTGCAGACCATAGGCGGGATTGAGGATGAACCAGAGAAAGTCTTCAACGATCCAGAACAGCATGATGCAGCCGATGACGCGGCACTGCAGGCGGGGTGTCCACGTGCCCATGAAGAAGAGCGGCAAATGGAAGAAGAGAGCCACGAAGGGAAAGACCCAGGCGTGGTAACCGGTCATGGCGCGGCCGCCCCAGAAAATGTCGAGCAGCCAGTG
>Ga0316605_10000501_pt1 | contig 27218 bp, 30 predicted proteins | sample OWC_soil_day20_n_FD_207666 | JGI IMG/M metagenome (GOLD analysis project Ga0316605, IMG submission 207666) | Wetland soil microbial communities from Old Woman Creek delta, Ohio, United States - OWC_soil_day20_noCT | ecosystem: Environmental > Terrestrial > Soil > Wetlands | place: USA: Ohio...
CATTTGACGAGCAAAGGGTGATCCTGCAGTCCACACGCCCCCCTTTCCATTGTGATCAGGAGTACATACTCGACCTGAAGACAGATTCAGCAACGCTGGTCAGCACGGGCAGAGGCCGGACGACGTGCGGGTATTTCCTCCCCGGCGACAGCGCTATCCTCTTTTCCTCGACTCATGCTGGAGCACCTGAGTGCCCTGCTCCGCCGGATTATTCACAGGGATACGTTTGGGCGATCTATCCGGATTACGACATTTACACTGCAAGCGATCGCGGGAGGCATCTGAAGGCCCTCGCTCCGGCACCGGGTTATGATGCCGAGGCGACAGTCTCCCCGACCGGAGAGAGCATCGTGTTCACCTCTTTGCGCTCCGGCGATCTGGACCTGTACACCATGAATATCGACGGCACGAACATCCGGCAACTGACAAACGAGACAGGATACGACGGCGGGGCCTTCTACTCATGGGACGGCAGGCTGATTGTCTACCGGGCATGGCATCACACGGACAGTGCTTCAGCCGCAGCGTACAAGAGCCTCCTCCGCCAGAACCTCGTGCGCCCCTCCCGGATGGAACTCTTCGTGATGAATGCCGATGGCACCGGAAAGAGACAGATTACAGACAACGGTGCCGCCAACTTTGCTCCGTTCTTCCATCCGGATAACAAACGGATTATCTTCGCATCGAACCTCTCCGATCCAGGTGGAAGAAACTTTGATCTGTACATGATATCTATTGACGGAACGGGACTTACCCGCATCACCTTCAATCAGACGTTTGATGGGTTCCCAATGTTCACACACGACGGCAAGCGGCTCATCTTTGCATCGAACAGAAACGCTAAGGTGAAGGGAGAGACAAATCTCTTCATTGCGGATTGGGTGGAGTAGGTCTCGAGAGTCGGTTCACAGGCATTCACAACAGGAAGATGACGATGGTACGGGTAGGATTGTCTTTTCTGATGCTGGCAGGATTTACGGCATCACTGCAATCACAACAGCAGACACCTGAAATCACTGCCGAGGAACTCCGGGGGCACGTGCGGTACCTCGCCTCTGATGAGCTGGCGGGGCGTGGCTCAGGGACCAGCGGTAATGCGCAGGCAGCGGCGTACATCGAGAAGAACCTGAAACTCTGGGGGCTCAAGCCCGGTGGTGTCAACGGCGGATACTTCCAGCCCTTTGAATTTGTGTCCGCTGTGAAGCTCGGAGAGAAGAACATCATGACGCTGGAAGGGCCCGGCCTTCCCAAAGATAGAAAGACGCTCACCGTAGACGTCGACTTCCGCCCGTTCGGTTTCTCGTCGACCGGAAGCGCAGAGGGGGACCTGGTCTTTGCCGGATACGGCGTGAGTGCGCCGGAGAAGCAGTATGATGATTATGCCGGGCTGGATGTCAAAGGAAAGATTGTCATCATGCTCCGCTACGGCCCGGACGGGAGTTCCCCGCGGAGCGAGTACCAGCGGTTCACCGGCCTGCGAAACAAGGCCCGCGTTGCCCGCGAGAAGGGCGCCGCGGCGATGATCATGATCAACGGTCCCGTCGACGAAACCGATGACAACCTGTACAGGCTGGCGCTCGATCAGGGAGCCGGCTCGTCGGGAATTATTGCCCTGTCGATGAAGCGAGACCTCCTAGAACCCCTCTTTCGAGCATCCGGGTGGAGGTTGAAATCCCTCCAGGATTCCATGCGCGCCACAGGCAAACCGAATTCGTTCGCACTCAAGGATTCCCGGGCGCGAATGGATGTCGAGGTCACGCGTGTGATGAGCGAAACGGCCAACATCGTCGGGTACCTGGAAGGTAACGACCCCGTACGACGGAACGAGGTTGTCGTGCTGGGAGCACACATGGATCATCTCGGGATGGGAGGTCCGGGATCGGGTTCGATGACGCCGGATACGCAAGCTATCCACAATGGTGCAGACGATAATGCGTCCGGAACGGCCTCTCTGCTGGAGCTCGCCCAAGCGATGGCTGCGCGCAGAGCCAGCCTCCACCGGACGTACGTGTTCGCGTTTTTCTCTGCCGAGGAGCTCGGCACGCTTGGATCAGGCCATTACGTAGCCGCGCCTTCGTTTCCCCTCCCGCAGACAGTCGCCATGCTGAACCTGGACATGGTGGGGCGTCTCCAGGACCGCAAACTGACGGTCGGGGGTACAGGCACTTCTCCTGAATGGCCCATCCTCCTGGAACGGCACAATGCTGATTCGACATTCGCACTGACGATGAACCCGGACGGCTTCGGGCCCAGCGACCATGCTGTGTTCTACGGAGGCGGCATCCCGGTCCTGTTCTTCTTCACAGGAACCCACGATGATTACCACAAACCATCGGATGATTGGGACAAGCTGAACTATGAAGATCAAAAGAAGATAACGCGTTATGTTGAAGCCATTGTAAGCGACCTGGATACAATGAAGACACGGCCCGCCTTCGTCCGGGTTCAGGTGGCAGCCAGTGGCCGCGGGGGGCAGGGAGGCGACACACGGGGATTCTCCGTGACGCTCGGGATCGTTCCTGATGTTGGAGAGAGCTCCACGGGCATGAAAATCAGCGGGGTCCGGCCAAATGGACCCGCAGAGAAGGCCGGCCTGAAAGCGGGAGATGTCATTCTCTCGATGGCCGGGAAGAAAATTCTCAACGTGTATGACTACATGGGTGTGCTGGGTGAGTTAAAGGCAGGTGACGAAATCGCGGTTGAGGTTTCACGTGATGGAGCCACGCAAACCTTCAAGGCCGTCATGCAGAAGCGTAACTGAAGTTCAGGGAATTTCTCAGGTCCGCCTGTGTGCGGAATTGGGAGCGGCCATGGCTCTCGTGAACTCCTGAACCAGACGAACGCGCGCTTCCTCGCTCCGCGCCGCGAGGAGTTCGGATCGGCACTGAGTAATCATCTTCCGGCGCCTGTCGCTCTGCTCAGAAGGAAGAGCCCGCAGATAGTCCTCAAACATGTCTATTGCTGCCATCGCGTTCTCAGTCTTTCTCTGTACGCTGTTGATTGGATCGTGCAGGGCGGTATTTCCAGCCGGTGTCCGATAGACGGAGCACGTCGCCACTCAACCAGCGGTGCTCCCGGGTGACAACCGCCTCAACGAACGTGTGGTCTCCCGCAGGAGAGTGACGCACAACCCGGCACTGCACTGCTGCGGCCGCGCCGTCGATAGCTTCCTGCCATTCGGGTTCGCGCCTGAACAGTGTGTCATTCGCGCTCCCCTCCAGAGCCAGGCCCTGCTTGAGGATTCTCCTGGCGATCGTCTTCCCCTGCCTCCGGGGAAGTGCACTCATCGTAAACTCTCCTGAACGGAGAACTTCCTTCAGGAACGTACCATGGCTTTCCAACGAGACTCCAAGCAATGCCGGCTCGAACGAAAGCTGGGTAACCCACGTAACGATGATCGCAACGCGACCAGCCGGCGTCCTGACGGCACACCCCCAGACTCCGTACGGGATAAGATCCACGAACGATGCATCATCGGGAAGATCAGGCAAGCCGGTTCGATTCCCTCCCCTCCTGGCAGATCGGGCACCCGCAGAGAGAGCGGAGGTGCTCCCATGTGTAGAGCCCCTGGTCGTGTCCGTCGCCCCAAATACACTTCAGCGCATAACTCCCCACTGACTCTGCGGCGACCAGCTCGTACTTCCGGGGAGCCTCGGAGGTGTCCTTGGCTGGTTCATAGTGCTTCAGCAGTACGGTCTCGCCCTGGCACCCCGCACAGGGGCAAGCGTCACGCAGGAGGACAAGATCGACAGGCCCGACGTGCCCATCGTCCCAAACGAGCTCTATTATTGTTTTGCTGATACGATGTAACTTCTTCAGTTTCAAATAGATATCAATCCCTATTGAACTCAAATGCTCCGTCAACTTCAAACCACGAATCTTCCGTCCTTCAGTATCTGCTCCTCTGCCATCTGATCATATGTGAAGAGGACGCTCTTCACGGCAACATCCGGTTGCACGCTCGGCACAAAGACCCAATCGATGTGAATCACGCTGCCGGGTGATGAGAAGTCCGACGGACCGACCCTTCCGCCGAAATGCTCACTCCTGCCGAAGGCGACATGGACTCCGAGTTTCTCATCCAGGAGCGTGCTCCCGACGGCGGTGACGCCCCATTCTCCCAGAACGCCGATCCCCAGCTCGGCAATGTTCCCGTATGCCGGCTCCGAGGCGAGAAGTCGTTGCTGGCGGTCCGAGGCCTTTCCGGTGCTTTGCACGCCCACGGCCCTATTCCCTTCTATGCGGAACAGGACCACTTCATCCCCAAACTGCACAGGCAGGATCCCTTTCGTCCGACTTGGTTCACCTGCTCTTTCGCCTTCATAGGGCACGATATACGCCTCACCTGACGGGAGGTTGGCAACACTCCCCGGCTCCCTGATCACTCCTCCGCTGGCATGTGCGGTTCGGAATCGGAGATCCAGATGCAGCGCATACGATTTTCCTTCTGATTCCAGAAGGACATCAGCTCCTGACGCGCGGGTCATGCGTTCCTGAAACTCGACCACGCGCCGGTTCACCTCCTGATAGTCCAGTCCCAGGGCGGGTATCATTGCACGGGAGAATCCGGGCATTGTTGCTCCGCGGAATCCGTATTGCTTCGCCAGCACTTTCAGGGGTGCGGTGGCAGAGAGTTCAGTGGGTGCAAGGATCACGGTGGAATCGCCGAGGATGGCTGCAAGAGGCTTCTCGAGAGTGGAGACCGTCATCCCGCTGCGCTCTACGCGCTCCACGAGCAGTGCCGTGTCCGGCAGGTCCCCGTTGTTTGTGCCGACATTGGGATATGCGCAGAACGCGAGCGCGGTGAACGGGATCCTGTCCCATTGATCGTGGAGCATCAGATACCACTCAGTCGCAATCCGCCGACGGTCCATCCATGCAGACGTGTCCTGCACCGTTCCACCCGGCAGGTCGACGAAGATCGTCAGCGCGCGTTCGTCCTCGCGGAAGCCGAACACGGCCTCAAGCAGGTGAACGAGCTGCCCAGAGTCGATATTGCGGATCATGGAGTTTCCTGGTTTGCCTGTGTGGGGACCGTGATGCGGTGGATCGGCATGGTGCGGCGGTTTCAGACCATCCGGCGCGCAATCTCCCGCAGCGCATCACGCGTCAGGAATTTCTGGACAAGAGGAAAAAGAATGTGGTTCTCTTTGTGAATGTGATTGACAAACCGCTGGATCACTGTCTGTGCCCTGGCGCGAAGCGTCCGAAGTGTCGTGGTCGAGACGCGGGAGGAGCGGACAGCACGCGCTGCTGTCTGGAGTTTCCGCAGTTCCCTCTTCAATTCCTTGTGTTCCTCCCTCATGACGTGTGTCGGACCTTCGACGTACCGTTCGAGGACCGGAAACAACGCTTCCTCTTCGCGCGTGTTGTGATCACCGACCTCCTCGGCAAGAAACTGGACCGCAGTCCGCACCCTTCCCATTGCGTCGTCTGAGTAGCCCTGGTCCGCGAGCGTCCGTGTCGCGCGATTCAGAGCCGACAGTTGCATCAGTGTGGCGTCATGCTCCTGAAGAAAACGCGCGATGGGATCAATGGAACGGCGGACCGCCATGTCAGACTTTTTCCACGTAGGTGATGTACTTCATGCCGTTCTCGTCCGTGAACTCCTCGATCTGCGCGATCAGCGCCTCGCTCTCCGGATCCAGGTTGTCCTCGAGGGCATCAAACTCTTCAACACTCTCCGCGATGAAGAGTTCCATAAACTGGTCCTTCTTCCCCTTCACCTCGAAGACGGAGTAGTTCTTCCCTGCAACTGTCGTCAGGTGGTTTTTGAGTTTGACTATGTGTGTCTCGTACGCCGCACGTGCTTCAGGTTTGATGCCATAGGAGATCGTGAAGAGGACTCTGGCCATAGGACCGTTTCCCTTGTTGATGTAAGTGCCCGATCGGTGTTCAGTAGCCGGCCTGGCGGATCTCTGCTTCCGACATGCCGAAATAATGACCGATCTCGTGAATCAGAGTTTCCCGAACATGCCGGCGCAGATCGGGTTCAGCGTCTGCGAGAGCTTCCAGGTTTTGTCTGTACAGCGTGATCGTATCCGGTACCACAGGATACATTCCGTAATCGACTCCCCGCTTTGGAAGCGGGATGCCTGTGTATTCGCCGAGCAACATCCCCCGGATCTTCCGGCCGGCCGGGGGTGCGTCTTCGACAATGATGCGTATGTTCTCCATGGTCGAACGAAAAAGGTCCGGAAGCAGGTCGTACTCCTCCTCCACCATTCTTTCAAAGCTCTCCCGGTCCATCGATTACCGCAGCGGTATCAGAAACAACGCTCCGATCGCCGCGGCACACACCACCACGAATGCCACGCTCCAGAGCGGCGAGAGTCCGGCAACAACCCTGATCCCGATCCCGGAAAGGACCAGAGACCAGCATGCAGCCACGCCATCAATTCCGGTCAGCACAATGAACGCCACGGGGTTGAGCACAATGGGAGGCGGATTGTTGTCGAAGAGGTAAATGCCAAACACCCCCAGTTCAATCGGGAATACGACAACCAGCGTCATAACAACCGGAACGGCAGCGTAGGCGAGCACTGCGAACCCGTTTCTGAATTTCAGACTGCCTCCCAGTTTTGGCGCAACCAGGGTCACCAGGAGAGCCAGGGTTCCCACGACGAGGAGGCCAAGAACCGGGCCTACCAGGAGTCCCAACCCTATGATCGTGGTGAGGTTCGGCGCCGCGACTCCGAAATTCGCATTCCAGAAGAGCATGTACGCCAAGGCGATCCCGAATCCGATTGTCAGCAGGATGACGTAATTCTTCACCCGCGCCAGTCCGATGCGTCTGAATGTTTCCGCGGGCGATTCAAAAAGGCCCCAGATGGTATGGAACAGATCCAGCGTGTCGACCTTCGACTGAATGAAGCCCTTGCAGGACACGCATACCACCGCAAATTCATCGTTTTCCGTCCCGCACGTCGGGCATCGCTTCATACAATCCGTCCATCATCCATAATTTTCATGATACGCTTTTTCGGCAAGTTATTCAACCTTCGCGAATTTCGCGGTAAAGTGACGGAGTATCGGCGGTTCCTCGATAATTCGCACTCCTCTCAACTCAGATCTGCGCTTGTACACATCCAGCACCGCCTCGATGACGTAGTCGATATGGCTCTGCGTGTAGACCCGGCGCGGGATTGCCAGCCGGACCAGCTCCATTCTGGCCGGGATGAGCTTGCCGTCGCGGTCGTATTTGCCGAACATGACGCTGCCGATTTCTGCCGATCGGATCCCACCGGCACGGAACAACTCGAGTGACAGGGCCTGCCCCGGATACTGATCGACAGGAATCTGCGGCAGGAATTTCCGGGCGTTGAGGTAAATCGCATGCCCTCCCGGCGGCTGGAGGATCGGCACGCCTTCGCGCGTGAGCCTCTCGCCGAGGTACTCCACCGATCGAATCCGGTACTGCAGGTAGTGTTCATCCACAATCTCATCCAGCCCTTGTGCAATCGCTTCCAGATCCCTCCCGGCCAGTCCACCGTACGTCGGGAAGCCTTCCGTGACGATCAGGATGTTGCGCGCGCGCGTTGCCAGCGATTCGTCGTTCATCGCCAGAAATCCCCCCATGTTGACGAGGGCGTCTTTCTTGGCGCTCATCGTCGCACCGTCGGCATGCGCGAACATCTCCTGCGCGATGCTTTCCACAGTCCGGTCCTCATACCCCGGCTCCCGCAGCTTGATGAAGTATGCATTCTCCGCAAACCTGCAGGCGTCCAGAAACAGCGGAATCCCGTTGCGGGCGCACAGTTCTTTGGTGGCCTTGATGTTTGCCATCGAGACAGGCTGCCCTCCGCCCGAATTGTTCGTGACGGTCATCATGCAGAGGGGGATGTTCGACCGGCCGGTATTCCGGATGAACCGGGCGAGACCCTCCAAGTCCATGTTTCCCTTGAAATCGGCGATGAGATCGGGGTCTCTTCCTTCCGTGCAGGGGAGATCGATCGCCTCTGCCCCGGTGAATTCGACGTTCGCACGTGTGGTGTCGAAATGGGAGTTGTTGGGGACGAACTTTCCTTTCCCGCCCGTGATGGAGAAAAGGATCTTTTCCGCGGCCCGGCCCTGGTGCGTGGGGATGATGTACCGGAATCCCGTCAGCTCCCTCACTTTCGCTTCGAAGCGGTAAAAGCTGCGTGCGCCGGCGTACGACTCATCCCCCCGCATCATCCCGGCCCATTGATCCGCGCTCATGGCCGACGTTCCGCTGTCGGTCAGCAGGTCTATCAGCACGCCCTCGGCGGGAACGAGGAAAAGGTTGTTGAATGCCAGCTCCAGGATGGCTTCCCGTTCTTCGAGAGTGGTGAATCTGATCGGTTCAACGGACTTGATCTTGAACGGCTCGATAATGGTCTTCATGCTATCCCCGTGTGCTTTCTGGCCTGAATCTACGGGGATTCGACGAGGATAGCAACGGCAGAAAGTGGATCCGGAGGCCTTGACATTCTGCTCCCCTCTTTTATTATGGGGATATGTTTGCGCGAAAACAGAACCCGGAAAAGACCGGCGTGCTCCTCTTCGAGCACCTCCGGAGCGAGGTGTCGGGCGGCGGAATTCTCTCCGTGGACCGGTTACGCGAGTCGTTGCTCGAAGGGATGCCTGTCGTTGCCGATCAGTTTGAGGGGGAGATCATGATCGGCTGCATGTTTGCAGCAGTCCTCGCCATCGAGGACACATGTCATGCTCCTATGAGGGAACCCGTCCGGCACGGGCTCGAGGGAGAATTCATCCGGCATCTGCGGGAGCAGGGTGCGAGCGACGAACAGGTTGATGAATGGCGGATAGTCCTTGCAGAGCATTTCACCGAGTACTTCCGGAGCGTGGAGGGCGATACCGGTCCCGCTTTGCCTGAGGCCCTCGGCCGGGAGTTCCTCTGGAACCTGACCGGGGTAGAGGAACCGGACGCCCGGCTGGCAGAAACGGCCGCCGTGTACCTCACTGCCGCACGCGCCGTCTCGCGACGTCATCTTCGCGAACATCTTCCGCAGCGCTCTTCCTGAGGAAGCATCCTCCGACTGTGTCGGTAACAAAAAAAAAGGCGCCCGCTGCACTGCAGGCGCCGTCCAAACGGGAGGCCTCGACTCATTCGCTTTCATACCGGATAAGCGAGAAGACGTCGTAGTGCTTCAGACGGTCTCTTCCCTTCAAAAAGTCCAGTTCGATCAGAAACGCCAGCCCGACGATCACACCGCCGGCGCGTTCAACGAGCCTGCAGGTGGCTTCTATGGTGCCCCCGGTCGCCAGAAGGTCATCGTGCACCAGCACGCGTTCGCCTTTCTGCACTGCATCCGTGTGCATCTCCAGCACGTCGCTTCCATACTCCAGCTTGTACTCTTCACGGATCGTTTCGGCGGGAAGCTTGCCCGGCTTCCGGACGGGGACGAATCCTGCATGGAGGCGGTACGCAAGGACGGATCCGAGTATGTACCCCCGTGACTCCGCGCTTACCACCTTCGCGATGCGGGAGTCCCTGTAGCGTTCGTAGAGGAGGTCCGCAGCGAGGTTGAACGCCACGGGATTCTTGAGCAGCGTGGTGATGTCCCGGAAGACGATCCCCTTCTTGGGAAAATCTGGGATGCTTCTGATCGTGTTCTTCAGGGGTTCGTGCATGCCTGCTACCACTGGGGTTTTTGTTTCTGCAGAAATGCCTGTATGCCCTTCTTGCAGTCGGCCGTCATCCGGGCCGCTGCATTCACGTTGATGGCGAAGTCCATGGCGTCAGCCAGGTTCATGCCGTTCATTTTCCCCAGCATCTCCTTGGCCATGCCCATTGCGGTTGCGCTATTTTGTGCAATCAGCTCCTGCACCAGCTCCGTACCCATCGTCTCCAGCTGGTCGTCATCCACAGCGGCGGTGATCAGTCCGATGGCCTCTGCTTCCGTTGCGGAGATGATCTTCCCCCGCAGGATCAATTCGCGGGCGCGGCCTTCGCCGATCCTTTTTGCAAGGTAGACCGAGACGATCGCGGGGACGAAGCCGGCATGCACTTCGGTATAGCCGAACGTTGCGCGCTCGCGCGCTGCCAGCACAAAATCGCAGACCGACGCGAGTCCACACCCTCCCGCCAGCGCCGGGCCATGGACAAGCGCGATCACCGGTTTCCGGATCTCATACATGGTGCGGAAGAGCGTGGCGAGGCGGAGCGAGTCGGCCCGGTTCTGTTCCAGGTCGTACGTGCTCATCCGTTCCATCTGCACAATGTCGGCGCCGGCGCAGAAGGCAGGGCCCGCTGCGGCAAGCACGACCACTTTGATGTTCGCATCGCGTGCTGCGGCAGCGAAGGCGGAGGTGAGCTCTCCGACCATGGATTCGTCAAGCGCGTTGCGTTTGTCTGCGCGATTGAGTGTGATGCGGGCCACCCGTTCCCCGGCGGCGTAACGGATCAAGCGGAAGTCCATAGTGCGAACATAGCGAGAATAAGCGGGAAAAACAAGCGAATGAGGCCCGGGACGCGGTGCACCGGCGACGCGGCGCTCCGAACCGCTACATCCCGGGACGGCGGCTCGTGACGAAGCGTGGCGTCCCCTGTTCGAGCGGGACGCCACGCTGCTTTTCCTATACGTCGTAGTAGAGACCGAACTCATACGGATGCGGACGCAGTGCCATCGGCTTCACCTCTTTGTCCATCTTGTAGCTGATCCATGCCTCGATGACATCCTCCGTGAAGACATCGCCCCGGAGGAGGAAGTCGTGATCCCGTTCGAGCGCGTGAAGGGCTTCTTCCAGGGATCCCGGGGTGGACGGAACATTCTTGAGCTCCTCCGGCTCCATGTCGTAGATGTCCTTGTCCAGCGGCTCTCCCGGATCGATCTTGTTGAGGACGCCGTCGAGCCCGGCGAGCAGGAGCGCCGAGAATGCAAGATACGGATTGCATGCGGGATCCGGACATCTGAACTCGAGCCGTTTGGCCTTGGGGCTCGGGGAATACATCGGGATGCGGACCGACGCGCTCCGGTTGCGCTGTGAATATGCCAGGTTGACCGGCGCTTCGAATCCGGGCACAAGGCGCTTGTACGAGTTCGTGGTCGGGTTGGTGATGGCGCAGAGCGCAGGAGCATGCTTCAGAAGTCCGCCGATGTAGTGCAGCGCCATCTCACTCAGATTGGCGTAGCCGTTCCCGTAAAAGAGCGGCTTGCCGGCTTTCCAGAGGCTCTGGTGGACGTGCATGCCGGACCCGTTATCGCCGAAGAGCGGCTTCGGCATGAACGTGACGGTGCGCCCGCGCATCTTGGCTGTGTTCTTGATGATGTACTTGAAGAGGAGCATCTCATCCGCACCCTTGAGCAGCGGCTGGAAGCGGAGGTCAATTTCCGACTGTCCGGCGGTTGCGACTTCGTGATGCTGCGCTTCCACAAGCAGCCCCACGGCCAGCAGGTTCTTCGTCATCTCGTTGCGCAGGTCCTGCAGGTGATCCGTCGGCGGCACCGGGAAGTATCCTTCCTTGTAGCGCGGCTTGTAGCCCAGGTTCGGCATTTCTTCCCTGCCCGAATTCCAGCGCCCTTCAATCGAATCCACATGGTAGTAGCTGCTGTGCTCGGTGGTGTCGAAGCGGATGTCATCAAAGATGAAAAACTCCGCCTCCGCGCCGAAGTAGCAGGTATCGGCGATGCCCGTCGACTTGAGAAACGCTTCCGCCTTCTGGGCGATATTGCGCGGGCAGCGTTCGTACTTCTCCTTCGTGATCGGGTCATACACGTCGCAGATGAAGCTCACGGTCTTTTCTTCGATGAAGTGATCCACAAACGCGGTCTGCGCATCGGGGACGAGCAGCATGTCGCTCTCGTTAATCGCTTTCCACCCCCTGATGCTGGAGCCGTCGAAGCCGAAGCCCTCTTCAAAGCTGGACTCCTTCAGATGGACGGTCGGAACGGAGAAGTGCTGCCACTGGCCGGGAAAATCCATGAACTTGAAGTCGATCATGGTCGCACCCTGGTCCTTCACCAGTTTCATGGCGCGTGTGATGGCGTTCGACGCCGCTGCTTTTGCCATAGAGCTTACCCTCGCGAGGTGGTTTGTGGTGGATGAAAGAACTTGATTCGTGTGGTTTCTTTTGCGGTGGAGAGGACCAGCTGCGTGTGTGTCCGCACAACCCCGCTCCATGCCTGAATGCGCGCAAGGAGTTTCTCCAGGGAAGCCGTATTGCACGTGCGCACCTTCAGCAGATGCGTGCCGTCGCCGGTGATGGCGTGACATTCCATGATCTCGTCGATCCCCTGCGCATGCTCGAGGAAGGCGTTGTAATGGCGTGAGGAGTCGATGGTGACCACGATAAACGACGTGATGTCGTTCCCCATCCGCTTGTGATCCACGATGGCATGGTACCCCGTGATGATCCTGGCTTCCTCCAGCTTGCGGAGCCGCTCGCTTACCGAGGGGAGCGAAAGGCCGACCGCCTCAGCCAGATCATTGCGCGTCGTGCGCCCCGCTTCCTGCAGGATGCCCAGTATCTTCAAATCGATGTCGTCAAGCATGGGCACTGTCCGATGACCTTAGTTAGTAAGGATAACGACCTCAATTGACTTCAAAGGTATGGTTGTTGGCGGTTAATGTCAAGAACTATTTCGGAGTAGTGGCGGAGGGAGTCGTGGTGAGGGAGTAGTGGTGGTGGGAGCGGCGGCGGTGGGGGCGGCGGTGGTGGGAGTGGCGGTGGAATGGAGATGGCGGAACATGGTCCGGCGCCGTGAGGAGTATCCCGGTCTGGCAGGGACGGCCGCGGTCCCTGACGGGCTGGGAGCACGGGATACCGGACGGATCGGCATCCATGCGAATGCAGCCCGGATGGGGATGAAGGTGGAGGCGAAGAGGGGCGTCTGTTAGGGTAAGCGCGGGTTAGCGGTCCCGGGAGGGAGGCATACGGAGGAGAGACCCTGCAGCGGAGTGCCAGGTGTGCAGAGCCGGAGCGTTATACGACTTTCGACGATGAACCAGGACGCTGCTTCAGGCCTTCGGTGCCTGCGCGACGGAGCGCCTCGATGGCGTCGGTCATCGATCGTGCGGAAAACACGTAGTTGCCCGCGACGAGCACGTCCGCGCCAGCCGCGACTACTGCACGGGCGGTCTCTCCATCGATGCCTCCATCCACCTGGATCAAGGCGTCGCTTTGCACGCCCCGCAGGGTCTGCGCGAGACGGCTGATGCGAGCGACGGAACCGGGAATGAATGTCTGCCCCCCGAACCCGGGGTTTACGGTCATGATCAACACAAGATCCACGTCGGAGAGAACTTCTTCAAGCGTGGACAAGGGCGTGGCAGGATTCAGGCTGACTCCTACCCTGGCGCCGGTCTCGCGGATGTGATGGATGGTCCGGTGCAGATGGCGACAGGCTTCGGCATGGACTGTGATGCCGTCTGCGCCGGCTTCCCGGTACGTTTCGATCCACTGGTCCGGATCCTCGATCATCAGGTGCGTATCCAGGGGGAGACGGGTGACCTTGCGGAGCGCGGCAATGACCGGCGGCCCGAACGTCAGGTTTGGCACAAAGTGTCCGTCCATCACGTCGAGATGGATCCAGTCCGCCCCGGCTTCTTCCAACGCATGCACTTCCTTATCGAGGCGTGCGAAATCTGATGTCAGTATGGAAGGGGCGATGCGTACCATGCCGCTCTCAGCTCAGTTTGGTGGAGTTGCGAATTCCTCGGCAGGTTTGCCGGTTTTAATCACGAAAAGGTCGATGGCCTGCCCCGCTCCCAGAACGTCTCCTGGCCTCGGATACTGGTCGACGACGGTGTTCGGGACGAGATCGAAACTCGGCTGGTAGGTGACAACACCAATGCGCAGCCCGGCGGCATCCAGGATGGATTCTGCCTCACCGAGGGTTTTGCCGATGACAAGAGGGACTTCCGATGCACTCAGGCGTCGCCCTTTGCTCACGGTGATGTTTACCGTGGTCCCTCTGGAAACCCTCGAATCGGCACCGACCGACTGTGCGATGATCGTGTTTTCAGGATATGTGTCGGATGTGTCAAACCCGACTCCGCCCAGCCTGAGACCGTTCCGTTCAAGAGCAAAGCGGGCGTCACGCAGCGAGCGTCCGCGGAGTGATGGCACCAGCACCTGCACCTCGCCTCCGCTCACGGTCAGATAGATCCGGCGCCCCTCTTTGACCACTACAGAGCCGGCCGGATTTTGCTGCACGATGACGCCAATCGGGTGTTCCGGATCAGGACGTGTTCCGGCCTCCACTACCCGAAGCCCGGCGTCTTCGATGACCTTGAAGGCCTCTTCCTTCTGCATTCCGACAACGACAGGGACGGTCACGCGGCCCGCATGATTGACATACAACGGGAGGACGATGTAGTTCATGAGGACGAAGAGGCCGATGAGTATGCCTCCCGCGACGAGGAGACGCCTGGCGAAGGAGCCACGGGACCAATTGGCAAGGGATGATGCGAGCGGAGTCATGATTTCATTGCAATATAACGAAGAGGCGCCTGACTCACAAGTCGCCCCGTACCCTTCGCTGCTTGGAATAGCGCGTTTTGGCGAAAACCGGCTGCCCCCTGCCGGACCGGCTCCCAGACCTGGCATCCCTGAAACTTCACAGTGCTTCCCGGCGTTACAATATTATATCGACTTTATGCCCATGGCCTTCAGAATCATACCGACGATACTCCTCATCGCCCTTCAGGCGTACCTGCTGCACAGGTTCTGGAGGTGGTCCAAGGACCGTCCCGGTTTCATCGCCCGTATCCGCATTCCGGTTCTCATTCTGTTTCTGGTGTTCAACGCCGCTCTCCTTGTTGTTGCGATCGTCCGACTGCGAGGCGTTGCGTTTCCGGATTGGTTTGTCTATTCGGCTATCTATCCATTCTATTGGTGGCATGCCGCATCGTCCGTGGTGGCCATTACTCTTCTCGTCATGGCGTTGCTGAAACTCCCGTTCAAGGGGCTCTGGGCAGGGTTGAAGCGGATCCCGGCGACCCGGGAAGGTGCAGCGACCCTTGCCGCGCATCCCTCGGTTCAGCGCTTCGACCAGTCACGCCGCGTCTTCCTGCGGCGCAGCGTGTACGGACTTACAGCAGCCTCGTTCGGAGGATTGGCCTACGGAATGGTTGTCGGAAATCACGACTGTGAGATCAATGAGTCAACGCTGCGGGTGCCCGGATTGCCGCCGGAGTTCTCAGGATACACCATCGGACTCGTGACCGACGTACACTCCAGCATGTACATGATGAAGAAGGAGATGCTTGAGTACGTGCGCATGCTCAATGGCATGGATGTGGACCTGATCGTCGTGGGCGGCGACATTGTGAACGGGATGCCCGATGAGGTGCTCCCGTTCGCCGAGGCATTCAGCGGACTGCGTTCAAAGGACGGAGCGTTCGGGGTTCTGGGAAACCATGACTTCTACAGCCGCGAGCCGGACCAGGTTGCGGAAATCGCCACGCAGGCCGGCGTGCGCATCCTTCGCGATGAAGGCGTGACCATACGGCGCGGCGGTTCGTCTCTGCGTCTGCTGGGGATTGATGATGTCGGCAATGCGAACGCGGCACTCCGCCGCCTCGACACCGCGCTCTCCAAGGTCCCCGAACTGGGACCAACGGTTCTGATGTGCCACCGTCCCTATTTCCTCGAGGAGATATCCTCACGGGGTATCGACGTCGTGCTCAGCGGTCACACGCACGGCGGACAAATTGTGTTCGGGAAGTTTGCGGATACGACATTCACACCGGCCGCCATGGCATCTCCCTACGTCTGGGGAAAATACCGGGCGGGAAACACACAGATGTATGTGTCCCGGGGTATCGGAACCGTCGGGATCCCCGTGCGATTGAACTGCCCCCCCGAGCTGACCCGAATCGTGCTCCAACCCGCCTGACTCCGATTTTGTCAAACGCTTGCAACGCAGCCTACCGACCCGGTGACGAGGACACCAAGTCATTCATCGGGTCCACCTTTGCGCCCTTGATCAGAAGCCACAACATAAACGCAACCTCTCCAAGTTCGACCGGCAACGCGATCGGGCTTTTGAGAATCATATCTCTGTATTGAGGCAGCATTATGTCCGTAAGACTCAAGATCAGATAGAAAAAACCGGTGGTGAACAGCCAAACACTGAGAAAGCGTGGTAGAAAACGGGATCTGTAGACAAGGATCGTTAGCGGGAAGAGCCAAAGCCCCCAGAATGCTTCTAATATCGCAACCCCGTAATCATTAATCTTAAGTAGGAGCATTGCCAAATCTTGTCTTTGAGCAAGTTCAAATGTTTTCAGTATTTCGCCTTTCAAAATCATAAGCGAAGTAACATTGAGGGCCCCCATAAAAAAAACGGTCGGAATTTGCACAATCACCAATGCAACCAGAATTCTGGCCTGGAACACGTCCACTTGTATGAACAATCGATAGAAGACCAATACCATAATCACCCAGAGGGTGCCACTGAGAATATCATTGACTATGCTGGTTCGAAATAGCAATTCATTGGACAGGATATTCTGGGCCGTCGCAGCCGCATCACCCTCCATGTTGATTTGTGAGGGTACATAGAACATGGCAAAGAGGCCCGTGATGGTCCAAATAAGATAGATCAAGCCGGCAAGTCTTGCCGTGTTCTTGCGTGAATCCGAATTTATTTCCATGCGATGTATTCCTTAGGCTCTTTTGATGTTTCCCGGTGTAGAGTCATTCCTCAATTAGGACGCAGCCTCTGGGTCAAGCCCTGATGGAGGCTCATGAAGGAAGACAACAGGTTGTCTGAGTATGAGAGCACGCACTAGCGCAAGCTTTCGCTTCATACCTCGACTCCAATTCACGATCACCTCTTTCCGTCTTTCCCACAGATCCATCGGACCCGGCAGTTCCTTCGTTCATGCCTCCCCTTCTCCAGAACCCAGCCGCCAGATTCGGCAATACAGTTCCATGTTCTTTTCTGCAGTGAGCCGTTCATACAAACCATAGTGCTCAAGCAGAACACCACACCGCCCTCGCACTTCATTTGCATGAGTTCTTGAATCAAAGCCCAGAATTTCATCTCTCCCACGGGTCGGCCTCGGCGATCTGAAATTCACTCCTCAAAGCGGTCTAGTGCCGGAACATGACCATGATTACGGCAAGAACCGCGGCGGCGATCATCGTCACGACGGCCAGAACAATCCATCTCCTATAAACGACACGATGGACCCCCTGGTAACCCGCATTTACAATTCCGCCCAAAACCACAAGTGCGAGCAAATCCCACGACTGCTGGCCGGCCGAAAAACTGCGAAGAGCGATGATCGCCAGCAGGCCAAACGAAAGGGCCAAGTAGGACCATCGGTAACCGGCGTTCTCTACAGCCGTCGTACGTTCGTCGCGCTCCACTACTGGATCAGTCATCACTCGCCTCCCTCTAGATAGAATAGTTCATCGATCGACTTTCCCAGACACTTTGCCAGAACAAAGGCGAGTAGTGCAGACGGAACGTACTGCTCGTTCTCGATTGAGCTGATCGTTTGCCGCGTGACACTTGCCAGCCGGGCAAGATCCTCCTGCGACAGCTCCCGCTCGGCCCTCGCCACCCTCATTCGATTGCGTAATACTGCTTTTCCCATCTTATTGACCTCCGTTCCCTACGAATGTATAGTACGGCGGTCATAATGTCAAGTATACTTTGCAATACGACAAGTATACATGGAATGTTGCACTCAAGATTCTCATTGATCCGCTTAAAAAAAAACATAGACAAATACGATCTCAGTCTCCTTGACCCCCTGAACAGATCGCAGGTTTTGTTCGTGGATCTGTGGCCATACTTTTTCGCGAACACCCCAACGGATCCCGAATCGGGACGATCCATGTGGGACGACATCCAGCAATACGAGAGACTCACTGGACAAAAGGCAGCGCTAAAGCTCAGACCGCGTCCGGATGACCTACTTTCCTTGTGTCAGTCGAGCCCTGACAACGAGAACCGTCTCACAGAACTGCTATTCCGCTCTACAGCAGAACTGCTCTTCACTCTTGAGAATGAACCCGCCGCCTGAGTGGTTCCAAGCGCGCAACGGAGCCGGCGCGGAATGTATGACCGCTCGCTGCACCCCCGCCGAGCGCATGCTCCACACTGACACGACCCTTCTGGTTGCATCTCAGCGCCTCTTTTGATAGATTGGATGAACCTTCCACCGCGGAGTCGAATGCAATACCGAACACTCGTCTCACGGGCCAGAGCCGCCAAACGTCACTCTCACTCTCCCTATTCCCGTTTTCGTGTCGGGGCAGCCGTCCTTGCCGCCAGCGGCAAAGTCTACACCGGATGCAACATCGAAAACAGCTCGTACGGTCTGACCGTCTGCGCTGAGCGCACTGCTTTGTTCAAGGCCGTCTCTGAGGGCGAGAAGTCGTTTGTGGCCGTGGCCATCGCGTCGGACGAGACCTCGTCCACGCCTCCCTGTGGGGCCTGCAGGCAGGTGATCATGGACCTTGCCGGCGACATCGATGTGATTCTCTCGACCAGCAATGGTTCGTTCACCGTCATGAAGGCAAGCGATCTGCTTCCCCACCCCTTCGGGGGTGAAAACCTCAAGAATGTCCGGCGCACCAGACGATGACAATGCCGACGTATCACGATTCTCCGCGCACCACCGGCTGGATTGAGGTGATTGCGGGGTGTATGTTCAGCGGAAAGACAGAGGAACTGATCCGGCGCCTCCGCAGGGCACAAATCGCGCGCCAGAATGTTGCCATCTTCAAGCCGAAAATCGACACCCGGTACAGCAACGACCACATCGTTTCGCACAGCGACCTGAAGATCCCCTCCACCATGGTCGGGCATGCCTCGGAGATTCTGAGACTGGCACGCGACGCGCACGTGGTGGGGATCGACGAGGCTCAGTTCTTCGACATGTCTCTTGTCGGGGTGGCCGACCAGCTGGCGAACGAGGGAAAGCGGGTGATCATAGCCGGACTGGATCAGGACTACCGTGGCCAGCCGTTCGAACCGATGCCACAACTCCTCGCTGTCGCGGAATACATCACCAAGACGCTGGCGATCTGCATGGTGTGCGGAAATCCCGCTGACCGGACACAGCGCATCAGTCACTCCAGCGAGCGAGTGCTTGTCGGCGCGAAAGATGCGTACGAAGCCCGCTGCCGCCGGTGCTTCCAACCCCCGTCTCCGGCTGACCAGCAAGCGGGCGGATAGATCCCGGTACTCTTCTCATCCCAAACACTGAATACTTCCATGTCTCTTCTTTCCCTCGGCCACGGCCTCTTCGGACTCGCCCTTCTCATCGGCATCGCATGGCTCTTCTCGAACAACCGGCGGCGTGTGAACTGGCGCCTGGTCCTTTCGGGATTTGGACTGCAGTTTGCATTTGCGGTGCTCATCCTGCAAGGCGATGAGCTCTCCGCGTTCTTCGGTCCGCTGGGCTGGGTGACGGTCGGATTCGAATGGATCAGCTATGCATTCGTGAAGATCCTCGCGTTCACGACGGAGGGGGCAAAGTTCGTTTTCGGGAACCTTGCAGTCGGACCGGGCACCGAAGGCAACCTCGGCTTCTTCTTCGCGTTCCAGGTACTGCCGACCATCATCTTCTTCGCCTCGCTCATGTCTGTCATGTACTACCTGGGCATCATGCAGCGCGTCGTCCAGGGGATGGCATGGGTGATGGCGCGCGTGATGGGGACCAGCGGCGCAGAATCGCTCTCCAACACCGCCAACATCTTCGTCGGCCAGACCGAAGCTCCGCTCATGATCCGCCCCTTCCTGAAAGGGATGACTAACTCCGAGCTCCTCACGATCATGGTCGGCGGCATGTGCACGATCGCCGGCGGCGTGATGGCCGCGTACGTGCAGATGCTGGGCTTTGCGTATGCCCAGAAGAACGGTCTGCCGCTGGATGTGGGTCAGGCAAAGTTTGCGGCACAGCTTCTCGGCGCGAGCATCATGGCGGCTCCTGCTGGCCTCGCGATTTCCAAACTGCTCTTTCCGGAGACCGGAGACCCCGAGACCAAGGGGACGGTGCGAGTCAAGATCGAACGCACTTCATCCAACATCATCGAGGCAGCCGCTTCTGGCGCATCCGACGGCCTTCAGCTGGCACTCAATGTCGGCGCGATGCTGCTCGCGTTCATCGCCCTCATTGCGCTGGTGAACTATCTGCTGACCGGACTCGGGGACCTGACCGGTCTGAACGCTGTTCTCCAGGCCGCATACGGACGCCCGCTTTCCCTCGAACTGCTTTTCGGATTGATCTTCCAGTTCCTGGCATTCGGGATCGGCGTTCCCTGGGGTGATGCTCTGAATTTCGGCTCGCTGATCGGAACGAAGATCGTCCTCAACGAGTTTGTCGCCTATCTCGACCTGTCCAGGATGATTACGAGCAGCATGCTCACGTCGGACAAATCGGTGTTCATGGCGGCATTCGCGCTTTGCGGATTCGCCAACTTCTCTTCCATCGCAATTCAGATCGGAGGCATCAGCCCCCTCGCACCCGATCGACGAAAGGACCTGGCAGCACTCGGGCTCAAGGCAGTCCTGGGGGGCACCCTCGCAAACCTCTCTGCCGCTGCCGTGGCGGGAATATTCTTCGGATGAGCATGCACCGCCAGGTCGAAGAGGCAGTGCGCTCCCTCCGGGCGCGGATTGCCGGCACGCCGGAGGTCGCCGTCATTCTCGGGTCGGGTCTGGGAGGATTTGCAGGACGGCTCCGGGATCCTGTCGCCATTCCTTCAGCAGAGATCCCGTTCTATCCCCACTCCACGGTCGAAGGACACAAGGGCGAACTTGTCTTTGGCATTCTCCGTGGCAGGCGTGTCCTGGCGGTGCGCGGGCGGGTGCATTTCTACGAGACGAACGATCTGAACACGATCCTCTTTCCTGTCCGCGTCCTCGCTGCTCTCGGTGTTCCGCAGTTGCTGATAACGAATGCTGCGGGCGGCATCAACCGCATGTTCGTCCCAGGGGATCTGATGGTGATCACGGATCAGATCAACATGACCGGGATCCCAATCCCCCCCGATGTATCGGTCACGACACGCCGGATCCCGTACTATGACCCGGAGCTCTCCGCCCTGATCATCTCAACGGCCGCTTCCCTTGGCCTCCGGCTCGTCACCGGCGTGTACGCCGGCGTCAAGGGGCCATCGTACGAGACAGCTGGAGAGGTCGAAATGCTGCACAGGCTCGGCGGCGATGCGGTGGGAATGTCTACCGTTGTGGAGACCGCCCTTGCCCATGCACTCGGGCTCAAGGTGGCAGGGATATCCTGCATCACGAACCGGGCAACCGGAACCAGTCCGGCCAAGCTTGACCACGCCGAGGTCACCGCGGTGGCAAACCGGGTCAAGGAGCACTTCTCCATGCTCCTGAGCGAGCTGATCGCCAGGATGCCCTGAGGCCGACGCTTCGCACGCCTTCCACATCCCCCTCCACGAACTTCTCCAATTTTTACAGGCGTACCGCCCCGTTCTTGTGACATGAGCCGGGCCCGGCGAATACTCACCGGAATCGAGTTAAATGCGCTCTGATTGGCCCGATGTTGATCCTGGGCGCCTGTGAATCCGTGCAGGGAGTCTCCGGCAACCGTTTGGACTTATTCGGACCAGGAATGGATGGGTGATGCCGGGGCTGGGGCTCCGACTGAATCCGACGCGGAGCGGGCGGAGATCATGCTGGGGCCGGTATGGCGGGTCAGAGGAATACCTGCATTATTGCTAGAAACCGTATTAGAAGATGGGAAGTAGTTGACGCTGGGTAAAGAGCTTAATGACTACCGTATGAAGTCATTTAGAGGTATGCAACTAACCGGTCTACCCACATGAGCCCGTAGAAGGCTGGAACGTAGATGAGAGATGAGACGAAAACAGCTCTGGCTTCCCTGTCTGAGACGTTGCGGGCGAAGCGGGCGGAGAGAGCGGTAAAGGCAGACCCCACGAGCAGAATTCCGACCAGGAAGGGAATCCCGGCTAATCCAACGACATATGGGAGCACGGAAGCCGGGAGCAGAGCTATCGCGAAAAGGAGGACAACCCGTCCTGTCGCTTTTCCAGTCGGGTCGAGGGAAGGAAGCAATCGGTACCCCGCCCTCCTGTAATCCTCCCTGAACAACCAGCCAAGCGCAAGAGAGTGAGGAATCTGCCAGAGATACAGGACCAGGAAAAGGATGTAGGCTTCAATCGAGATAGATCCGGTGAGGGCTACCCACCCGATAACGGGTGGGATGGCTCCCGGAATGCCGCCGACGGCAGTAGCCAGATGTGTCTTGCGTTTCAGGGGTGTGTAGACGAGGAGATACGTGGCGACGGTGAGCGCTGCGAGTCCCGTGGCAAGCGGATTCGTGAAGATGGCCAAGACAAACAGCCCGACAATGACCAGTGCGAGCCCGAATGCAAGCGCGTGGGCGGGTGCAAGGGCGCCCGTCGGCAGCGGCCGACGGATCGTCCGCCGCATCAATCCGTCAAACGTCCTCTCCACGTACTGATTCAGGGCTATCGCCCCAGCCCCGACGAGAAATGTCCCGAAAGCAAGTGAGGCCAGCGTTCCGGCGTCCTGCCACCCCCGCGCTGCAAGCAGCCCACCTGCCACGGATGTCCCTGCCGACATCGCCGTCAGCCCGGGCTTTGTCAGGGCAACGCAAGCCGAGACTGTCGTGCGCCACGAACGTGCCTGCCCCTTCTCCGCAATGGGCTCCCTCAGAGAACCCTCCCTCACGATCCCTTCGCTCCCAGCTTTTGCAGCAAATACGTTGCAATCGAATCCGCCTCAGACGGTTTCAGTCCCTGGGAGGGCATAGGAGGATAGGCCGGATCCACCTTGACGGGATTCAAAATGAAGGCGACGAGTCCCGCTTTGTTCTCCTTGTATTTCGGAACGACCGCCTGATACGCTGGCCCGACCTTTTTCTGGTCAAACAGATGGCAAGCCGAGCACTTTGCATTGTAGATGTCTTCCCCCGTCAGTTGTTTCGCCACGACACCGAGTGCGCTCTTGAGTTCTTCTTCCGACCGGTCGTATACCTGGGCCAGGACGTACGCATGGTCTTTGGTTACGTTGTGCAGGACGACCTGGTCCCTTGTCACCAGCGCCGTTGTCGCAAGCACCACTGTCGCGAAGAGATATGCCGAAGAGCTCCACCTCTTGAGACGGACGCAGGCGTACAAAGCGTGGAGTGCCGCAAAGAGCAAGAGGACTGCAACTGCTGCGAGGACGTAAACCCACCCGGACGCCGCAGACTCAGGAAGACGAACGAGCGTGAGCAAGACAAGGAGCGGGGCGACGAGGAGAGCCACGGTCGACATACGGATGCCCGCCTTCTCTCCCAGAATTCTTGCTGAATCCGCTTTCCCATCCTGAATGCTCCCCGGATCCCCATTGCTATCCGAGACTCTCTCTGCGCCCGCGAATCTGTTCTGGGTGCTGCCTGAATACGCTCCCCCATCCGGAACTCCAATTGCCGCCGCTTCCCCGGCTGGCCCGCCGCGTTTGTGCTGGAAGAACAGTATTCCCGCTCCAGTGATGGCGGCCGAGAGCGAAAGGAACAGCAGCAACCACACCCAGACGTCCAGAGAGAGCACGGCCGAAAAGACCGAATCGATGTCCCGCCAGTGCCCGGGGTTCATGCTGATTGCCTGCGCAACGCTGAATGAGAAGGCCATTGCCAGAATGGTCCAGACTGCCGTCGTTCCGTTCCGCCGCTGTGACTTCCGGGCGCTCGCCAGCAACTCTTCTGCGGCCCTTCCCGCAGCGCCGTCCCCTTTGATCCCTGCAAATGCTTCTTCAATCCGGAATGCATAGATGTAGGAGAAGGCAGCGATCCCGGCCGCTATCAGAAAGAGCACGCCCAAAGCCGAGAAGCTCGTGGCAAGTGACGACGTTCCCTGAAACAGCTGTGCATGGACGAAGACCATCGCGAGTGCCGGCAACAGCCCGAGGAAGAGATACACGGACCGCGTCGGGAGCACCCAATCGAGCATCTGTCGCGACAACCGCAGGCCATGGACGATCCTCCCTTTCTCCTGTCTCCGTTCGGTCCACACGGCGAACAGGAGCGTCCCGGTCAGCAATGCGAGGTACGGCACTGCCATCGCCATCACAAGGTTGTAGATGAACAGCAGGAGATGAAAGTGCTCAGTCGATTGGGGCAGCGCTATGGAATTCAGGACATCCATGCCTTTCGGGTCCTCGTGTCGGGTCTCAGATGCGCCTTCAGTGTCAATGGGTCAGCCATGATTACGGAGATGATGCAGCCTTTGCGCCAATAGGTGTATACGGCTTCCCGGCCTTTGCCGAGCGGTCCTGATACCACGCATCGAACGCTGTCGCGTCAAGCGCGACAAGCCGTGTGTACATGTATGCATGGCGGAGACCGCAGTATTCCGCACAGGCGATGTCGTATGACTGCACCTCCGGCGTGCTGAACCACATCACATTCTCCCGGTTCGGGATGGCATCCTTCTTGATCCTGAAGGCCGGGATGTACATGGAATGATTCACGTCCAGGGATTTCAGCGCGAGCTTCACCGGCTCCTTCACGGGCACGTACAGTGTGTCGGTCTGCAGCCCATTCGGATATTCGAACGTCCAGGACCACATCCGTGCGATCACCTTGATGGGAATAGCTCCCTCCGGAACGTCCGTCATCTTCCGGTACCCTTCCCATCCCATGTAAAACATGCCCATGAACAGAACGAGCGGGATGACGGTCCACGCCACTTCCAGCGGCACATTCCCCTCAATGTTCGACGGATGCGGGTTCCGTTTCCTGCTGTACCGGAAGATGAAGTAGATCATGGTCACCACGAGTCCGACCAGGACCAGCGCGGAAATTCCCACGATCAGCAGAAACGTTGTGTCAACGTAATCGGCAAACGGCGACGCACCAGTAAACATATGTCGATTCTCCGGACGAGCCGGCCTCAGTGAAATGCGTAGTCAAAAAACGTCAGGACCAGAAAGATCACCAGCGTCACGAATGCAACCAGAGCGAACATCCTGAACACTCTGTCTTCAAACCGCAGATGCATGAAGATATTCAGCACCAGCAGACTCTTGATCGAGGCGATCGTCAGGGCCGTAATGATCACCCATCGCCCCAGCTCTATGCCAGCCAGGGAGACAGTGAGTGCAGTGAGTGCCAGGAGTCCGAACCAGATCAAGACGTACTGACTGTACGGAACCGTGTGTGTCGTCTGCGACTGCTGCGCCGTTGCGTCGTCGTGCATGCGTGCTCCTCAGTGCAACAGATAGAACAGCGGAAACAGAAAGATCCAGATGATATCCACCAGGTGCCAATACAGGGCTCCTGACTCCAGCCGGACATATGACGTGGCATGGATGGTCCCGCGGCGTATCGCGTTGAAGACGTACATCAGCACCGCCATCCCGATGATCACATGCAGAGCATGAAGCCCCGTCATAATAAAATACAGGCCGAAGTACAGGATGACCCCCTGCGGCTGCGACAGCAGTTCTGGCGATCCGGGATAGATGCCCACGTCGAACTTGTGACCCCACTCGAAGTATTTGTTCACAAGAAACGCCAGTGCGAGCGCGATTGTCAACCCGACGAGTGTCAACGCAAAGGCTTTCCTCCCCTCCTGCATTGCCGTGATCGACATGGCGACGGTCAGACTGCTGGTCAGCAGGATAATCGTGTTCACGGTCCCGACAAACGTGTTCAGCTCGGCCGCAGCCAGATGAAATGCGTCCGGGTGGCTGAAGCGGTAGACGGCATACACAATGAACAGTCCGCCGAACAAGATCAGTTCGGTGAAAAGAAACAGCCACATGCCGAGGCGCGATCCGGTATCATCCCGATGCACGTGCGCCTCCGCCGGGATGCCGTGTGATGTGCCGCTCACGAGTGCTCCGCTGGACGTTGTTCATATTCTGAGAAATCGTAGGGGCCGGTGGTGACGACGGGAATCGTCGCAAAATTCTCCGTCGGCGGCGGCGACGGCACAGTCCATTCCAGCGTCTTTCCTCCCCACGGGTTGGCCAACGCCGGCGCTCCCTTCTTCAGGGCGTAGAGAAGGTTCACAATCATGATGATGATGCCCAGCACCAGGATCCACGAGCCGACCGTTGCGATGACATGGAAGCTCTGGTACTCGGGAAGATAGTCATAATACCGCCGGGGCATCCCCATGTACCCGAGGAAGAAGAAGGGCATGTACAGCGTGTTGAATCCGAGCGTGGCCAGGATCCAGGAGAGCACGGCAGGCCCCTTCCTGTACATCTTTCCGAACATCTTCGGAAACCAGTAGTGTATCGCAGCAAACAGGGCGAAGCCCGTGCCGCCGAACATCACATAGTGGAAATGGCCGACGACAAAATACGTGTCCTGGACGTGGATATTCACGGCAAGCGCCCCGAGCATGAGTCCCGTGAATCCGCCGATCGAGAACTGCACGATGAACGAGAGGATGAACAGGAGCGGGACGTCAAGCACGATTGAGCCCTTGTACAGGGTTGCGATCCAGTTGAAGATCTTGATGGCGCTCGGAATCGAAACGAGAAACGTGAGCAGGGAGAAAACGAACATGCCGGTGTAGCTCATCCCCACGGTAAACATGTGGTGCGCCCAGACGAGCGAGCCCAGTCCGGCAATTGCCACGCTGGAGAATGCGATGAACTTGTATCCGAAGATCGTCCGCCGAGCGAAAACGGGAAGGATCTCGGACGCCACACCCAGCCCGGGCAGGATCATGATGTAGACCGCCGGGTGCGAGTAAATCCAGAACAGGTGCTGGTACAGGACGGGATCACCGCCGAGTGCCGGATCGAATATCCCCACGCCGAACCACCGTTCGAGTGCAACCAGCAGCAGCGTGATGCCGATGATCGGAGTGGCGAGCACCTGGATCCATGCCGTGGCATACAGCGACCAGACAAAGAGCGGCATCCGGAACCATCCCATCCCCGGGGCGCGCATCCTGTGGATCGTCGTGATGAAATTCAGTCCTGTCAGAATCGAGGAGAACCCGAGAATGAACGCTGCAAAGAGCGCCGGAAGAACATTCGTGTTTGTCCGGATGCTGTATGGAACATAAAACGTCCATCCCGTGTCAGCAGCGCCGCCGGGGAGGAATACCGACACCAGGGCCAGGAGCCCTCCGGTGATGAAGAGCCACCAGGAGAGAAGGTTCAGGCGCGGGAAGAACACATCCTTTGCACCGATCAGCAGAGGAAGCAGGAAGTTGCCGAACACGGCCGGAAGCCCGGGGATGATGAAGAGGAAGATCATCATGATCCCGTGCAGCGTGAACAGGGTGTTATAGGTCTGTGGCTCCATGA
>Ga0316605_10000502_pt1 | contig 27215 bp, 27 predicted proteins | sample OWC_soil_day20_n_FD_207666 | JGI IMG/M metagenome (GOLD analysis project Ga0316605, IMG submission 207666) | Wetland soil microbial communities from Old Woman Creek delta, Ohio, United States - OWC_soil_day20_noCT | ecosystem: Environmental > Terrestrial > Soil > Wetlands | place: USA: Ohio...
GCCCGTGCGCTGGGTGTCCGGCTGGGTACTTTCCTCGACGACAGTGAAAATTTCGGACCGGTGGTCAACCGCAGTACCGATCATCAGCAGGCAGCTACCTTCTCGAGCCAGTTGTCAAAGGCTAATTCACATATGGATTTTTTCTCCCTGGCATCGCGCAAAGCAGGTCGACACATGGAACCTTTCTTTATAGATTTGAAACCTACCACCGAAGGCGAAAAAGTTTCCTCCTCGCACGAAGGCGAAGAATTCCTCTTTGTGCTGAGCGGATCGGTACTTGTGCAGTATGGTAAAGAAAGCTACATCCTTGGTAAAGGTGACAGCATCTACTACGATTCGATTGTGGATCATCTGGTTACAACTTCCGGCGATCAACCGGCACAAATCCTCGGAATCGTGTATTCTCCTTTCTAAGAAAACACGAATTACACGAAATCTTCACGAATTTAGAACCTGATCGTGTTGAATTCAGATTTCAAATAAACCTCTGCATCAGGGTTAAACTTCAAACTTCTAAAAAATGCAACTTTTTGACAGAACATTAAGCGACTGGCTTGAATACTGGGCTGCTGAAACTCCGGATAAAGAATATATTGTATATTCCGACCGCAATCTGCGTTTTACCTGGCAATCGTTCAACGAACGCGTGAACAATACCGCTAAAGGACTGATATCGATAGGGGTGACACGGGGAACAAACGTGGGTATATGGGCACAGAATGTACCCGATTGGCTGACATTTCTTTATGCCACAGCTAAAATCGGAGCCGTTGCCGTCACAGTAAATACCAACTATAAAACGGAGGAACTTGCTTATATCCTGAAGAATTCCGATATGCATACCCTGTGCCTCACCGAGGGAATTCCGGGTAGCGATTACATCGAAATGGTTTATGAGCTGCTTCCCGAACTGAAAACAACCCAGCGGGGAAAACTGAAAAGTGAGCAGTTTCCCGAGATACGAAATGTGGTGTATATCGGTCAGGAAAAATACCGGGGTATGTACAACACGCAAGAGATACTGCTGCTGGGAGCAAACCAGCCGGAAGATGAACTCCGGCGGTTACGCGAACAAACCACATGCCACGATGTGGTCAACATGCAGTACACCTCCGGCACCACGGGATTTCCGAAAGGTGTGATGCTAACTCATCATAATATTGCCAACAATGGTTATTTGACCGGTGTACATATGAAATTCACGCCGGAAGATAAATGCTGTATTTGTGTGCCGCTTTTTCATTGTTTCGGAGTGGTGCTTGCCACTATGTGCTGCCTTACTCACGGAAGTACGCAGGTGATGGTCGAAAGGTTTGATCCGCTGCTTACCCTGGCTTCCATCCATAAGGAACGCTGCACGGTGCTTCACGGCGTTCCCACCATGTTCATTGCCGAACTCAATCATCCCATGTTCTCGCTGTTCGATGTAAGCTCACTGCGAACCGGGATAATGGCCGGAGCACTCTGTCCCATGGAACTGATGAAACAGGTGAACGAAAAAATGTTCATGGACGTAACGAGCGTGTACGGAATGACCGAGACCTCGCCCGGCATGACGCAAACCCGCGTAGATGATGCTTTTGAGGTACGCTGTACCACTGTAGGACACGATTACGAATTTACAGATGTGAAAGTATTCGATCCCGAAACGGGCATGGAATGTCCCACGGGCGTTCAGGGCGAAATATGCTGCCGCGGATACAATGTGATGAAAGGATATTACAAAAATCCCGAAGCGACAGCCCAGGTGATTGATGCCAACGGATATATGCACTCGGGCGACCTCGGTGTAAAGGACGAAAACGGCAACTACCGCATCACGGGGCGTATAAAAGATATGATCATTCGTGGCGGTGAGAATATATCGCCCAAAGAAGTGGAGGATTACCTGTACAAAATGCCCGAAATACAGGATGTGCAGATTGTGGCCGTCACTTCACCCAAATATGGAGAAGATGTGGGAGCATTTATCATTCTGAAAGAAGGATGTGAACTTACACGGGAAGATGTACGCGATTTCTGTAAAGACCATATCGCAAAATATAAAACTCCCCGGTATGTTTTCTTTATCAAACAGTTTCCCATGACAGGCAGCGGCAAGATTCAAAAGTTCCGTCTGCGCGAAATGGCCTTGGAAATGTGCGAAAAAGAGGGCATCGTTATTGTGTAAAAAAGAAAACTTACAGATAATATTGCGTTATTCCTGTTTTTTATTTCATTTTTTTATTTTCTTTCTGTATTTTTGTTCATAATTTTGAACTTACACAAGCTAAACTGGTAAATTGAAAGAAATTTCGTTTATAATCAGGTATTTGATTCATTTTTTTGAAGCAAAAAACACAAAAGGACATGGAGTGCATTCTCCGTATCTGTTCAGGTTCACTCAGAATGTGATCTATGATAAAAACCCCTTTTATATCTTTCCTGCAATAGAGAAGTTGAGGGTGCAACTCCGGCGTGACGAACGTTTGCTCCACCTGACCGACTTCGGGACAGGCAATCATTCGGCATCGAGGGTATGCGATATTGCTAAGAAATCCCTGAAAACGCCGAACCGCGCCCGGTTATTATTCAGAACAGTTCATTTTATTCAGGCAAAAACAGTGCTTGAACTCGGTACTTCGCTGGGTATCACCACTGCTTACCTGGCTTCACCGAATTCAGACCTTGAGTGTGTAACCTTCGAAGGAAGTGAAGAAGTCGCAGCTGTTGCCAGAGAGAATTTTGAAAAACTCGGGCTGAAGAATATCCGCCAGATTACCGGGAACATCGACAATACGCTGGAACCCTTTCTGCAGGAAAATAAAACACTCGACGTGGTGTTCTTTGATGCCAACCACCGGCAGGAAGCGGTATTGAGGTATTTTAATCTTTGTGTAAAACACATTACCCGTAATTCGGTTTTTATTGTGGATGATATTCACTGGTCTGCCGATATGGAAGATGCCTGGTTCAGCATTCAGAATCATCCCGAAGTGCAGTCGAGCATCGATCTTTTCGATTGCGGCATGGTGTTTTTCGACAGATATCTGCCGAAGAAACATTTTAAGATGAGATAATTACGATGAAACAACCATAACCAGACTTTAAGTTCCGGGCATGAAATGAAATGATTAATCACATTCCGATTCTCCCTTCAGGGAGATAGGGGGCACATAGTTACACAGATGAAAATATATACAAAAACAGGAGATACGGGTCAAACCGGTCTGATCGGGGGGACGAGAGTTTCCAAAGCCGATATCCGGCTCGAAGCTTACGGTACCGTGGACGAACTAAATGCTCAGATTGGACTGCTGGCTGCTGAAGAGCTGAAGCCTGAACACCGGATGTTCCTGCAGAATATTCAGAACCTTTTATTTACCGTCGGTTCGAACCTGGCGACCGATACCACCAAAACGGAGTACCGGGCAGCATCAGTCATGAAGGCAGAATATATTGAAACGATTGAAAAAGAAATAGACAGGATCGACTTACTGCTTCCACCGCTGACTAATTTTATACTTCCGGGAGGAAGCCGTAAAAGCGCTTTGTGTCATGTTTGCCGCACCATATCAAGGCGGGCTGAACGCAGAATTATTGAATTAAACAGGACTTATGAAATAGAAAATAAAATAATTATATTTGTAAACCGTTTATCTGATTATTTCTTTGTACTTTCACGTTTAATGTTAATGGAGGAACAAAAGCAAGAAATATCCTGGAAACAACCAAAATAATAAAATTATTTTCTACTTTTGCACTCCAATTTATAGATTTTAACGATATTAACCTAATTAGATTTTATTTAGATTATGTATTGGACACTAGAACTCGCATCCAAAATTGAAGATGCACCATGGCCTGCAACAAAAGATGAGTTAATCGATTACGCGATAAGATCGGGTGCACCCCTCGAAGTTATTGAAAATCTTCAGGAAATTGAAGATGAAGGAGAGATTTACGAGACAATTGAAGATATCTGGCCTGATTATCCAAGTAAGGAAGACTTCTTTTTCAATGAAGAAGAGTATTAATGCCCCTGACTTAACTCTGATTAGTGCAGTGTGATACGTGTGTTCTATTCAGAAAGTATAAAACAATTTGGCTGATAATACAATTTTTTGAGATCTTTGGAGTTTTATTTTTCAGTCAAAAGATTTTTGAAAAAAGCAGTTCATGAATATTACATTTGAAAATAAAATAACAAAACGCATACTATTGCTGATATTTTCAATTGTCTGTAATGTATCTGCTTTTTCGCAATTTGAGGCACAGATAAGTCAGTACATGTTACATCCTGCAACCTTTAATCCTGCAGCAATAGGAGAGGGTGGTATGATTAACGTGACCGGACAGCATAAAATTCAGTGGTTGGGAATGCCCGGAGCACCTCAAACAACATTTTTTACGATAAATGCTCCTTTCAAACTGAATAAATCGGTTACTCACGGATTGGGTATCAAATTTCTGAATGATAAAATCGGAGCTTTTACCAATCAATCGGCAGGTTTGCAGTACGCGTTCAAAAAAAACCTTGGAGAAGGTGTTTTGAGCCTGGGCGTCGATTTGGGATTTGTAAATGTTGGATTCATTGCCGACAGTGTACGTAAAAAAGACATTAACTCCGAATATCATGATTTTTCGGGGGATATGACGATACCAACGGCTGATGAAAACGGAATGAGCCTGGATATGTCTCTGGGAGCTTTTTATTCGGCTCCAAAATACTACGCAGGCCTTTCTTACGTTCATTTAAATAATCCGGTAGTAAAACTGGGCGAAAAGTCGAACTTTCAGGTGCACGGTATAACATATCTTACAGGAGGGTATAATGCCTCTTTGGCCAATCCGAAGTTTTTACTGCGCTCATCCGCTTTACTTAAAACAGATTTTACTACGTGGCAAGCTGAGTTATCTTCCCGCCTCGAATACGATAAGAAATTTTGGGGAGGTTTATCGTACAGGTATCAGGATGCTGTGGTAGTGCTGGCAGGGTTAAACTTAATGAGCGGATTGACACTGGGATATGCCTACGAATTGCCAACGGGCAAAATGCTTACCGTAAGCTCAGGCTCACACGAATTATTACTGTCATACAGTTTTGCTTTCGATATGAGCAAGAATAAAAATAAGTATAAGAGTATCAGAATATTATAAAAACAATCAATAGAATCAATTCTTTATTATTATGTATAAAATAAGAATGAAAAGATTTTTGCCAATTTTATTAGTGGCTTCCGTGTTTGTATCATGCAACAAATCATCCGGAGAGTTGGTCGGAATAGGAAATACGGGAACTTTTCGCGAAGCAAATCCTTATGGAATGGTTTTCGTGAAACGGGGTTCATTTATGATGGGCGCTAATGATCAGTCTGCTTTCGGTGGTGGCAACGATCGTTCGGTAAATGTTACGGTAGACGCATTCTGGATGGATGAAACTGAAATTACTAATGATGAATACAAACAGTTTGTAAACTGGGTAAAAGATTCTATTGCTTTGCGAAAACTGGTGGTAGCCGGAAAAGATGAATTCCGCAAACAATTCAAAAATCAGAGCGACGACGCTGCACCCGAAGAAGCGCGCCTTAACTGGAAAGCCAAAATTCCATGGAATTCGAAAGATGAAGATGTTCAGGAAATTCTTAGCTCCATGTACTACGAAGGCAATAATCTGTTGGGCTCACGCAAACAGATTGACCCCACCAAACTGCAATACAAATACGAATGGCTCAATACCGATCAGGCCGCATTGCCGGGCAATAAGTTTAATGTCAATACAGGCGCCTATCTGCCAGGAGCCAAAGCACGCGTGGATAGTTCTTATGTTGACGAAAATGGAGTAATTCACAACGTAACCATTACCAAAAGACTCCGTTCACGCAGGGATTTAATATCGAACAAAATTGTTAATGTGTATCCCGATACCATCAGCTGGTTGCGCGATTTTCAGTATGCTTTCAACGATCCGAAAATGAAAATGTATTTTTCGCACAAGGGATTTTCGCAATACCCGGTGGTAGGCGTTTCGTGGGAACAGGCACAGGCTTTCTGCCAGTGGCGTACCAATTATTTCAACAATGCAAACGTTGTAGGTGGTCAGGATTACCGCTTACCCACCGAAGCCGAATGGGAATATGCAGCTCGTGGCGGACGTGATCTATCACTGTATCCCTGGGGAGGAAATTATGTGCGCGATGCGAAAGGATGCTTCCTGGCTAACTTCAAACCCATGCGAGGCAGCTATACTGACGATACCGGTGGTGTGACCATGAAAGTGGGATCTTTTGCACCCAACAATTTTGGTTTGTACGACATGGCCGGCAATGTATCGGAATGGACTTCGACAGCCTGGGGCGGATCAAGCAATATGCTCGTTTCGGATTTGAACCCCAATTACCAGTACAATGCTAAAAATGATGATTCCGACGTACTTAAACGGAAAGTTATAAAAGGCGGTAGCTGGAAAGATATAGCCTATTACCTGCAATGTGGTGTCAAATCGTATGAATATCAGTACGAAAGCCGTCCATACATCGGCTTCCGCTGCATTCGTTCATACAATGGCGAATAAAACCAGATACTTGTAAAAAACAATCACAATATAAATTATTACGAAGATGGGAAGTGAACACAGCACATTCTACAGAATGTGGAATTCAAACCGGGGGAAAAGAATAATCTCAGCAGCGTATAGTCTGGGAGCAGCAGTAGTAATCTTAGGCGCTCTTTTTAAAATTTTACATTTACCCGGAGCCAATTACATGCTGATGGCCGGTATGATCACCGAATCAGTTATCTTTGCTTTAGGTATTTTCGATACGCCACATAAGGAATATGACTGGAGTCTGATCTTTGACTTCAAAAATCCCGAAAAAATAAATCTTGGTGCCGGTGGAGGATTGGCATCTGTAGCAACACAGGCAGTAGCACCCACACGTCAGGTGGGCCTGAGTTATACAGAAACAATATCGGACGATGAAGTGAAAAAACTGAGCGAAGGCATTAAAAACCTTTCCAGTACAGCAGATAATCTTCAGGTGCTTGCCAATGTGGCAGTAGCAGCATCGGGACTAACCCGTCAGATTGAAACGGCATCGGAAGCCACCGGTTCTTACGCCAGTTCGCAGCAAAAACTGAATTCCACAGCTGAAAAACTGTCGGCATCCTATCAGGGAATTTCGTCGGAAATGGATGCTATCACTACAAGCACCAAAAGCTATGCTGAAAAAGTGGCTGATGTCAACAAAAGCCTTGCTTCTATCAATTCAATCTACGAAATACAGTTGCGTCAGATACAATCACAATCGGAAGGGCTTAATCTCCAGTCCGAAAATATCCGGACTATTAACGGACATATGGATGAAATGACATCAGATATCAATAAGATGAGAGAGGCAACTTCGCTTGCCCTGATTGATAGTCAGAAATATCAGGCTACCACCCGCAAATTATCCAAACAGGTAGAAGACCTGAATGCTGTATATGGTAACATGTTGAATGCTCTTAATTAATCAGACCACAAAATTTTTAAAAGAGAGATAAAATGAGTGGAGCAAAAAATTGTCCTGAAACCCCGCGTCAGAGAATGATTGGGATGATGTATCTGGTGCTTACAGCGATGCTTGCGCTGAATGTGTCAAGCGAAATACTGGAAGGCTTCGGACTGGTTGACAGAGGGTTGAAAAATTCAATCGAATCGGCTGAAATCCGAAACAAAGGGATGTATGCCGACTTTCAGGAAGAAGCTAAAAAGAATCCACAAAAAATAGGTGAATGGCTGAAACTTGCCCGGGAAGTTGAAAAAGAATCAAATGATCTTTACAACTTTATAGGTGATTACAAATACCAGATTCTGAAGATAGCTGATAAGGAAAAAGCGGATAAAAAAGCTGAAAATATTATTGCCCGCGATAATCTGGACGCTGCAGGACAGTACTCGTTGGTGGGCGGTCACTACAAGGAACTGAAGAAGAAAATAGAAGCTTATCGTGAACTTCTGATAGAAATGTCGGAAGGCGATATGGCTAAGCAGAATATGTACAAAAAGATATTTGACACTTCGAACCGGTTTGGTAAAACCTGGCAGTCAACTATGTTTGAAAGTATGCCTGTAGCTGCGGTTATTACCATGCTTACCAAGTATCAGTCCGATGTTCGCTCGGCCGAAGCTGAAACAGTTCAGTATCTTCGAACACGGGCAGATCTCAAAGACTTCCGTGTAAATAAACTGGAAGCTTTCGTTATTCCCGAGTCAAGTTATATTTTGCAGGGTGGAACTTATACCGCTAAAATTGTACTGGCTGCTATAGATACTACTTCTAGTTACACCTATTCGGTGAATGGCGGACGGTTATCGGGCAATGTTTACCGGGCAGGAGGCTCTAATCCCGGTACCTTCAAATACACTGGAAGTATCTCTGTACCCAACAACGAAGGTGATATTACATCATATCCTTTCAGCAGCGAGTATGTGGTGGGAAAACCATCGGCTACATTGTCAAATGTCGATCTAAATGTCGTTTACAAAGGTATCGACAATAAATTCAGCATTTCAGCTCCCGGTATTCCTGACGAGAACCTTCGCGTGAGCGCCGAGGGTGCATCAGTAGGGAAAGCGGGTAATTATTTTGTCATAAAACCTACCCGCGACGGAGAAATCAGAATTAATGTAATGGCTGTGATGCAGGGCAAAACGGTTTCGATGGGTACCAGTGTGTATCGGGTGAAATACCTGCCCGACCCAACAGCATTCTTCTCCTATACCGATGCCGGAGGCGTGCCAAGAACTACTCAGGATGCTCAGTTGTCCAAAAAAGTGCTTCGCAGCGGTCGCCTGATTGCCAGTTACGGACCGGACGAGCTTGTTAAGGCAAATTTTACAATAACATCCTTTACCGTACACACGATATTTGGTACAGCTACATCGTCAAGTTCTGAATTCAGTGCGCGTCAGCTTTCGCTGATGACCGAGCTGGAAGGTGGTGATGTGGTAACCTTAAAAAATATCAAGGCAGTGGGACCTGATGGAAAAGTCCGTAGCCTGGGATTAATTCAAATAGAAATATAAATCATACGAAACGAATTTACAATTCATCATTATGAAAAAATATAGTGTTTTTTTGGTGATTATTTCACTGTTGCTTATTTCAAGCAAATCAAGCGCTCAGAAAACGCTCCAGTTTTTTGACGAAATCGGTGTAGAAAAACTCCAGACCGCTGAGATGGATGCAATGGCTGATACGATTGCCGTTGTCAATCATCGCTGGGATGATATAGTTTGGTCACGCACAGTTTATCGGGTGATTGATATGCGTGATAAACAAAATTTTCAGCTATATTTTCCAATTCGTCCGAACGAACAGTACCGTAGTCTGTTTCGGGTAATGCTGGATGCAGTGGCTAATGGGGTGAATGTATATAAACGCGACCCAAGGGATATCAGACCAAGCTGGAAGGATGTGCTGACCGGTTATGAGCTTTCCCGCGTATTCGCTTATGACGAGTCAACGGAGAATAATCTCATTCAGGTTGATACGCTTACCGAGCAACGTTCGGTTGGCATCGAACAGTACAGCCGTTATGTACGTAATCAACTGAAATTCCTGGTACAGGAAAAAATATTCTTCGACAAACACACTTCGAGAATGTACACCAAAATCATGGGTATAGCTCCCATGTATGCTTTACATCCCGATAACATGGACAGCAAGGAATCGATGACCTATTTCAGAAATTCTGTCATTTGCTGGTTCGCTTATGACGAACTGCGTCCCTATCTTATCAAACAGTTTGTTGTGCCAAAAGGTAATGATACCGAAAGAATGACTTATGATGATTTCTTCAGTCAGAAGATGTATGCGAGTTACCTGCTGGGCGAAAGTGATACTTACGGACGAATGTTGCTGGAATATGCCGTGGATGAGGATGCCCTCAAAGCCGAACAGAAGCGTATTGAAACTGAACTTGTAAATTTCGAGGAAGATCTCTGGGAATATTAAGTTTCGAAAGTCAAATAATACGAAGAAAGACGGCATAATAAGCCGTCTTTTTTTGTAAGCAAAAAATAACTAACTTTGCGACAGCAAATTAAAAGTACAATTCATGCAAGAGATTATTTTGTCAGATAATCAGGATATTACCCGGGCGGGTTTAATGCAAATCTTCTCTTCTGAATTTGCGTGTCATTTTACAGAGGCTAAAAATAAAAAAGAGCTTATAAAATGTCTCGAAAATAGTCCCGAAGCAATTGTTGTACTTGATTACACCCTGTTCGACTTTCAGCGTGTCGAAGACTTGCTGATGGTCAGCACCCGGTTTCAGGATGCCGGCTGGCTCCTAATATCCAATGAGCTGAGGGATGAATTTGTAAAAAACATATACCTGAACGCGCAAAATTTCAGTATCGTTTATAAGGATTGCAGCGCAGAGGAGTTACTGATGGCGATGCGCGGGTTGCAGAAGGGACAACGGTACATCAGCAGCGCCGTTTCAAAAAACTTACTGGAAAGTGCTTACCGGCAACAATCCGGCGACAGCAACACAAAACTTACTGCAACCGAAAAGGAAATTCTGAAAGATATAGCATCGGGAAAAACCACCAGGGAAATATCTGATCAGCGGCATGTAAGCACACATACAATTGTCAGTCACCGAAAGAATATTTTCAGAAAAATTGGGGTGAACAATGTGCATGAAGCAACAAAATACGCTGTAAAAGCCGGACTTATTGATCTGGCAGATTATTTTATTTAAGACAAACATAACAATGAATATAGCGACATTAATTTCGGGGGGCGTTGACAGTTCGGTAGTGGTACATCTGCTTAAAGAGAGCGGAATTACACCTTCGCTGTTTTATATCAAGATAGGAATGGACGATGATGAGTTGCTTCATTGCAGTTCGGAGGAGGATATAGAAATGGCCAGTCTGGTTGCCCGTAAATACGGTTGTAAGTTGGAAGTTGTTGATTTACATAAGGATTACTGGGAAAATGTAGTGGCATACACCATCGACAAAGCCAAAAAAGGGCTGACACCCAATCCGGATGTCATGTGCAATAAACTGATTAAATTTGGCGTTTTCGAACAGCGAGTAGGGATCAGTTTCGACAAGACAGCAACCGGTCATTACGCGACGACTATTGAAAAGGATGGTAAAGTCTTTCTGGGAACAGCGAAAGATCCCGTGAAAGATCAGACCGATTTTCTGGCACAGATTAATTACCTGCAGGTATCCAAATTGATGTTCCCCATTGGTCATCTGATGAAGAGCGAAGTAAGAAAAATCGCGGAAAATGCACAGCTCCCCTCTGCAAAACGTCACGACAGTCAGGGAATTTGCTTCCTGGGCAAAGTTAATTACAATGATTTTATCCGGCGGTATCTCGGAGTGAAGCAGGGTCCTATCGTGGAGCTGGAGACCGGAAAAATTCTGGGGCATCACAACGGTTACTGGTTTCATACGGTAGGCCAGCGCAAAGGCCTCGGACTTTCGGGAGGTCCCTGGTATGTTATCCGGAAAGACGTGGAATCCAATATTGTCTGGGCTTCAAGAGGTTTTGAGGTGGAATCTCAGTACGGATATGAATTTACCATGAATGATTTCCATTTTATTACAGAAAATCCGTGGGAAAACGCAGAAGAAAGCGCTGATATAACCTTCAAGATCAGGCATACACCAGAGTTTACCAAAGGTAAAATTATAAAGACCGGTGCGGGTTACCGCATAGTTTCCGAAGACAAACTTCAGGGGATAGCAGCTGGTCAATTTGGTGTTGTATATGACGAGGCGTCAGGCATCTGCATTGGTAGCGGCGAAATCGTCTGACAGCCTGAATTACATCCCGCCAATCCGGCATAAATTCTCAATTTGCTTGTTCCATAGCAGTATGGTGTCTTCTATCTCGCCGGGCGTCGCATAATCGGTAACGATTAGTTCTATATGGCCGCTCAGGTCAAGCGAGACAATCTCCAGCTGAAAATATGCATCGGTGTCCTTATCGTCCTCCCATTGAAAACAAATCAGTTTTCCTTCCTTCAGCTGTTTCAGGCGGGCAACCTGCTCGTGACCTTCCCAACTGAAAGTGAATTCATCTCCTTCAACAGTTACTACGTCGGAGAACCATTCAGCCAGTCCGAGTGGTGTTCCTATCATTTTCCAGAGAATAGCTTCAGAAGCATTATTCAATGGATATTCGATTGTAAGTTTTTCCTTTTTCATCCGATCACGTGTTGGTTGGTTAATATTGAACACAAATACGGCAAGTTGCATAATCATACTCTGCAACTATTCATATCCGGAATCCGGCAGCACTCTCCGGCTAAAGTGTTAAACTGTCTTTCCCAAAACTAAGGGGAAGCAATTGCTTGATGCTGTCGAACACATATATTTTATCTGTCCCGTACAGAATTACTTTTATCGCCTGGTCGTATCTGTTCTCAGTCTCCAGCAAAACCTGCCGGCAGGCACCACAGGGTGTGACAGGCTCGGTGGTGAATTTATCGTTGGTAAAAGCAGCTATGGCCAGTAGTTTAACTGGAATGTCTGGATACTGAGAATTGGCATAGAATATGGCTGTCCGTTCAGCACAAGTTCCGGAGGGATAGGCTGAATTTTCCTGATTGTTTCCTCCGACAATAATTCCGTTTTCCAGTAATAATGCAGCGCCTACATGAAAAGCAGAGTAGGGCGCATAAGATTTCTGAGTTTGTTTTTTGGCTTCGTCAATTAAAGGAATAAATTCTGATGGAATGTCATTCGGCTGATATACTGAAATCTTTATTTCGTGACTGATATATTGCATGAACTTGATATTTGGGTTATGGTACAAATATATAAAATAATTTAACTCAAACCGCTATTTCGTCAATAAGTTTTATATTTGTAAAAAATTAATCAATCAAATACAATCCAGTTTTTCTGAGATTATCAACTATGAATAAATTCCTCATTTCTATCATATCATTGATATTTTTCTCCCAAACTTTTCTGGCTCAGAATAGGTCGGAATCGTACCTGAATTATATTGAGAAATATTCAAATCTGGCAGTTGAGCAACAGAAACGGTATAAAATACCCGCAAGTATCACCCTGGCACAGGGTTTGCTGGAGTCGGCAGCCGGGATGAGCGAACTTTCCCGGACGTCCAACAATCATTTTGGTATCAAATGTCACAATGAATGGGAAGGTGAAAAAGTATTTCATAAGGACGATCATGCCGACCCCGAATGTTTCAGAAAATATAAAGAGGTAAGTGAATCGTATGAAGACCATTCGCTGTTCCTGTCAAACAGGCGACATTATGCTTTTCTGTTTGACTTAAATCCAACCGATTACAAAGAGTGGGCTTATGGTCTGAAAAAAGCAGGTTATGCCTCCGATCCCGCATATCCCGTTAAACTGATTAAAATCATTGAAGATTATGATTTACACCGGTATGATCTTGGCGGAAAGGCGAATTATCTCTATTCAAGAACCGAAAAGGCAGTCAGAATGCACGAAACGATTAAACCAAAAGCGTCTGCCGGAATCACCGATCATGATTTATTCCGGAACAATAAGGTAATCTGCATTTTCGCTCACACCGGCGACAGCTTTGAGAGCTTAGCCCGTGAGTTTAATATTCCGGAGAAAAAACTGCTTCAGTATAACGATTTGAGCGAAAGCACCGACATCGTGCCCGGCACCATTATTTATCTTAAGGCAAAGAAGAAAAAGGCTGCTGCCGGATTTCTGCAGCATGTGGTGAAGGAAGGCGAAAATATGTACCGTATTTCCCAAAAATACGGCATCCGGCTGGAAATGTTGTACAAACTGAACAGTATGCCCTATTCAGAAGGGGCAGAGACTGGTATGATTCTCAAACTACGATAACCCGATGCGAAGAAAAAATACGGAAAAACTGAGCGATATTCTCGGTGTAGTGCTGAAGCAGAATCATCTGGATGAAAAACTTTACGAAACAAGGGTTCTCAAATCATGGCCTGCTGTGCTGGGTGATAATGTCATGAAGTACACGTCCGATATTTATTTCAACAGAAAAAAACTTTATGTAAAGTTAACATCCTCCGTGCTCAGGCAGGAACTTTTTATTACCCGCGAAGAAATTCGAAATTCACTGAACAATTTTGTCGGCTTTCCGGTTGTAAAAGAGATTGTGTTTTTGTAATAAACTTTTATGCTAACTTACACTACTTCCGATGGATTATAAAGCTGTAATATCACACAGATTAACGAAGGAAGAAGTACTCATAGTACGCGATGAGTTGATTTCAGATAAGGCAAGTTTTTCTGATTTTTTTCAGTTAATTTTTCAGAAACCTGTAAAAACAGCCTGGCAAGTAGCCTGGATATGTGAAAAAGTGAGTGAAGCGGATGTGACGATGTTTACCGACGAGGATTATCATCAACTGATTGACTTCACGCTGACCAATAATGAAGACGGTCTGCAACGACTCTGTCTTTCTGTTATACTTAACCTTCCTTTGAGAAAGCCTGTATCTGTTGAATTTATCAATCAATGTTTTGATCAGATGATTTCACCCAGGAAGCCTGTTGGAGTGCAGGTACTTTCTATGAAAATCTTACACAAAATCTGTATTGCAGAACCTGATCTTGGTGACGAACTGCTCGCCAGTCTTGAAAATACCGACGATCTGATGTATAGTCCGGGATTTATTTCGGCCCGAAAGCATGTGATTAAGTTCCTGAAAACTAATGGTAAAGGTGCATTTCGGGCAAACAGAAGGTTAAAAGATTATGCAGATTGGTAATTTAATTGTTACCTTTGCACCCGATAAAAAATTGTTTTATTTAAATTTAAAAGTATGTCTTTAAAGAAAAACATTATCGCTTTACGGCAAAAGAAAGCTATTGTTGAAAAAGGCGGCGGCGACAAAGCCCTTGAAAAACAAATAGCTATGGGTAAAATGCCAGCCCGTGTTCGTATTCTGGCATTACTCGACGAAGGCTCGTTTCACGAATATGACATGTTCGTTGAACATGAAGAACAGAATTTTGGAATGGCCAACAAGGAGTTACCTGCCGAAGGTGTGATTACAGGAACAGGTACTATTAATGGCGCCCCTGTATGCATTTATGCACAAGACTTTACTGTAATGGGTGGTTCACTTGGTTTGAAACACGCCCGTAAAATCACTAAAATAATGGATCATGCCCTGAAAATGAAGATCCCCTGTATCGGTATCAACGACTCGGGGGGTGCACGTATTCAGGAAGGTATCGGAGCCCTTGCCGGCTATGGTGAGATATTTTTCCGTAACACGATGGCTTCCGGAGTAATACCTCAGTTATCTGTCATTCTTGGTCCCTGCGCAGGCGGTGCCGTTTATTCTCCCGCGCTAACCGATTTTGTATTTGTAGTGGAGAATATCTCCAAAATGTTCATTACCGGACCAAATGTAATTGAAACCGTACTGGGTGAGAAAATTTCACAGGAAGATCTCGGCGGTGCCCGTGTACATGCCGAAATTACCGGAAATGCACACTTCTATGCAACAAGCGAAATGGAGTGCTTCAAACAGATTAAAACGTTGATTTCACTCATACCTCATAATAATGAAGTGAAAGCTAAAAGTGTGGCTCCAAAAGAACCAAAATTCAGAAAGAAAATAGAAAATATAATTCCATCTGATCCAAAGCAACCCTACGATGTACGTGACGTAATTTATGCGCTCACTGACGAATCCAAGTTCTTTGAAGTTCAGGAACTCTGGGCTGCGAATATCGTTATCGGATTTGGACGTATGAAGGGTGAAACAGTCGGATTTGTGGCAAACCAGCCATTGTATCTGGCCGGTGTACTGGATTGCGATGCTTCCGATAAGGCTGCCCGTTTTATCCGCTTCTGCGATGCTTTCAACATCCCGATTATTACACTGGAAGATATGCCCGGATATTTGCCGGGAGTTGATCAGGAACATGCCGGTGTGATACGTCACGGTGCCAAAATGTTGTATGCTTATTCCGAAGCTACAGTTCCAACAATAACCATCATTCTGCGAAAAGCTTATGGCGGAGGTTATATCGCCATGAATTCACGTCACCTGGGTGCTGACTTTGTTTATGCATGGCCAAGCGCCGAGATTGCTGTTATGGGTCCTGAAGGTGCAGCCAACATTATTTTCCGGAAAGAAATTATGGAAGCAGAAGATGAAGATGCAATGCGTCAGCAGAAAGTAAAAGAATATGTTGAGAAATTTGCAAATCCATTTGTTGCAGCCTCCAAAGGCTACATCGATGCTGTTATTGAACCCGCTGAAACACGTGACTTGCTGCTTCATTCTATGGAAGTTTCCAGACTGAAAGAAGAGCATCGTCCGATGAAAAAGCATGGAATACCTCCATTCTAACGAACAGGTGTTAATGTTTTTAATTTTGTATTATATAGCTTAATATCAATTTATTATTAGAAACATTATGGCTAAAAAAGAAAATAAAACAGACAGTACAGGCAAAGCTCAATTGGATGAGCAAAAAGCTAACAGAAAACAGACGATAGAAAGAGCGAAGAAAATACAGGCCGCCCGAAAAGCCGAAGAGGCTAAAAAGGCTGCGGAAAAAAAGTTAGCTCTGAAACAAAAGAAAGAAGAGGTAAAACCAACGGTTGCTGCTCCTTCGGAAAATGTTACGGACACAGATGTTAGACCAATGCCTGAGAATGAGAAAAAAACTATTAATAAACAGGTAAAAAGTATGAGTGCAGAAGATAAGAAGGAGCCAGAGTACGTTGATTTTGCAATAACAGCCCGAAAGTATAAAACACTGCTTACTAACAAATATAAAAACCGAAAATTCTGGATTAATCCAAGTCCGTACGAAATTCAATCGTATATTCCCGGTACAATAATAGATATTTGTGTGAAAGAGGGGAAAACAGTGCAGGAAGGCGATCCGTTGCTGGTGCTGGAATCCATGAAAATGCAAAATCGCATAGACATGCCCTTTACAGCTAAAATAAAAAAGATAAACGTAAAAGTGGGTGAGAGAATACCGAAAGATTTTCTGATGGTCGAACTCGAACAGGCTTAAAATCCGTATAAATAAGAAAACGGGGAAGTTGCAGCTGCAATTTCCCCGTTTTCTTTAGTGATTGTAAGTTCGGCTAAAAAATCGTGATAAAACTAATGCTCCTGCATTACACAAAGCGGAGCTTTGTTTTTATCCCTGACGTAGCTGCAAGCTACGACAAACATTGCGACCAAAATAAATACACTACGCTGAACGAGGGATTAATAAAATCCCGCCAACCAAGCTCATTTATTTTGCATATCCGTTAGGACGAATATCAAATCGGGTTAGTATTTTCAAATTAAGCCGGTTTAAATCCATATGAATACTAAACTCGTTGTCCGATTTACCTCATTTTGTATCTATAATAGAAGATGACTGACTTAAGGATTTTACCCGTTCCAGCACCCGATCCGGACTTGATATGTTTATAAAGGGATTGCCCTTTAATCCTTCTCTCAGATTGATTGCCAAATCTTCGGCACAATCACCTCCGCAAAAAAACACGGACCAGTAAGAAGCCAGCAAATCATACCAACTGTACCGGCTTTGTTTAGGTAATTGCGGTAACTCCTTATTAACAAGATCTCTTATTTGAAGCCTTTCAAATTCATTCAACACAAAATTTAGTCCTCCGAATGGAGATATACCGGAACTTTTTACTACTTTCATCTGCGTATTTTTGTTTGCACTAATTTAAGTACTTTTACGCATCCTGCAATGCACTTACTGATAAAGTTTTACGGATTCTATTACTACACACTTGCGGATTTTAGGTTTTATCGCGTGGGAACGATGACTAAACACAATCTTGTTTTACAGCATGAAAGTATTCGTCCGATAGCAACGTATACAGGAAAAGCTTATCACATATTTTGGTGTTGAGGCAAGCAATACACCAGAGTTAAACATATAGTACATATGAAAGCAATATTATTAATTATCAATTTACTTTTAACAGGTATAATTAGCTTAAATGCTCAAAACTATCAAACTATTATGTCTGATAGGATAGCTTTATTCAATAATCAGAATGGGCATATTAAATGTATTCGAATTGATTCTGTCGAAAATCAGACTGATTCTGTTTTCTATCCATTTTCTAATATTCAACAAAAAGAATATGATTGTTTTTTGCCATATAGCTATTCATGGATTGGTAGAAAAGTGATTATTCAGAGCAATGGTTATAATTTATTCTTAAATAAATTGAATGATACTATTAAGGTAAAAACCAATGCAGTATTGAACGAAAACTGGATAGCATATAAATATAAGGATTCAAGTATAGTTATGGCAAAAGTAACGGGTTTGGATACGCTTCAATTCCTGGGTCAAACCGACTCTGTTAAAACTGTTAGATTTCAGGTCTATGACCCAAAAATGAATCCAGTTATTGATAAATTGAATGATATGTCAATTGTATTAAGTAAAAACTACGGCTTTGTTAAAGTGATTAATTTTAGTCTGTTCCCCAATTGTGAGCCAGACTACTTTTCAGGGCAATTAGAAACTTATAATTTGATTGGCCTTTCAAAACCAAAAAATGGAATACAAAATCTTACCTGGCTTGATGTTTATGATTTTCAAATTGGAGATGAGTTACATATTTTATACGAATCAAGCGATTGGGTTCCTAATGCTGGCAATTCTACAACAAGAAAAACAAAACTTAAATATATGGAAAAAAAGATATTTCAGGATTCAATAGTTTATCGGGTTGATAGAGAAACAAGCACTTTACGAAATGTAAAATGGGATAGTACATCTTATTCTATGGTTCATGATACAATTACTGAGACTTACGTAGCTGATAGTTCCTTTGACAAATTACCAGGCGAACCTGTAGTTTCGGAATACGAGGCTTATTCATATATAATGACTTATAAGGATCACTTATCGAAAACAAAACCATCTGTATATAATGTAATTTGGCATTCGAGAGATTCTTGTTGGAGTATACCAGTTGCCGATGGTTGCTTTCCTGAATTTACTTATATTAAAGGGTTAGGAGGGCCGTATTACAGTTGTAGTAATGCGTTCAGTTTTGGTGGGGAAGATAATAAACTTGTATATTATAAAAAAGGTTCAAGTACCTGGGGAACACCTCTTGTAATAACAGATGTTAAAAATATCAAATTAGATGAGTTTATAACTGTATATCCGAACCCTGCGTCAGACTTCATTTTTGTTAGATCTAAATTATTGTCACCTTTAGATTTTGAATTATGTGATATTCATGGTAGAGTAATAATAAAAAATAAACCTGTATTGTATGAAAGTAATATAGATGTTAATAGTATTGATAATGGAGTTTATATCTATAGATTAAAATTAAAGAATGAAATTATAAAAACGGGGAAAATAATAAAAAATGCCAGCCGCTAATCCCACTGCTGTCGCAGATTTGTGATCCGTACCAATACAGATGCCATAAAAAATCTCCTTGCTCCCGCGCGATTTTATCGCGTGGGAACGATGACTAAACACAATCTTGTTTTACAGCATGAAAGTATTCGTCCGGTAGCAACGTATACAGGAAAAGCGTAACGCATACTTTGGTATTATGGCTAATTATAAAAAACAAAAAACTAACTTATGAATAACAAATCAAGACATTTTGAATTTCTTAGACTTATCATTATCTTGACGTTACTTGCTTCCTGTTCCAAAGGACAGACTAAAACAGAAAACAAAGACTTAAGCAAGACAGAAGAAACAAAACAAACAGAACCTAAGTTTGATATTGAGTTTCCAAAAACAGAATATAAAGTTGAAATAACCGAAACGACAGACCCTGGACTTGGAGTTTCAATCACAAATATGATTTTACAAGGAAAAGACAAGAACGGACCATTTATGTACTTTGTTGCATATAATGCAGTTCCGAACAATCTGAAAGAGATAATTAAAACTGACCCGAACTCTCTCAATATAGCATTCCAAGCAATGCTGACAAGTTCTGCGACCAAGTTAGGTGGAACTAATTTTATATTCTCTGAAATAAAATACAAGAATTACAACGGAATGGAATCAATTTGTAAGGTTTTCGACGGAGAAGGAATTATTAAAAGTAGAGTTTATATGGTTGACGGAAATATCATTATGACTAGTGCCGGAGGAAAGAATATCGACATCGAAGTTGTAAACAAATTTCTCAATTCATTTAGAATTAAATAACTGGCTATAACCTCCTCTCCTTGCTCCCGCGCCCTTTTATCACCCGGGAACGATTCCATAAAAAATCTCCTTACTGCAACACGATGAATTCGTGCAGTAGCAAGGAGACGTTATTTTATCTCAGTTTTATATCGGGCACACATTAATTATGAATGCAAAAAGAGTTCTTAGTTTTGTAAGTCCATCAAATACCTTTTGAATGCATCAAATTCCTTGTTCATAGCAATGCTTTTCTTTGTTCCTTTCATAAATTCCAGCAGTTTAGCGGGAATGATGACAGGTTCGCCGATAATGCCCTCTACTGTTTCGGCAAACTTTGCCGGATGAGCAGTTTCCAGGAAAATACCATTCTCATTTTCTTCAAGTCTGTCTTTCAGTGCCTGGTAAGCGCAGACTCCGTGCGGATCAAGCAGATAACCGGTTTCGGTATAACAGTTCTTCAATGTTTTACAAATCTGATTATCGGAATAACTGATACCGCTTATATCCTTGCAGATAGCCTCGTGCGAGTGTCCGTACAGGTCAAGGATGCGTGCGAAATTACTTGGATCACCCACGTCCATAGCATTTGCAATGGTTGCAACAGAGGCTTTCGGATTATAAACTCCGGTTTTCAGGTATTGCAGGAAAATATCATTTCGGTTGTTGGCTGCGATGAAGCGCTTAACAGGCAGTCCCATTCTTTTGGCAATAAGCCCGGCTGTCAGGTTTCCAAAATTACCACTCGGGACACAAATAACAGCTTCCAGCTCTTCGGCTGTTAATTTCGGGTGCATGGAACGTAACTGTGACCAGGCGTAGAAATAATAAAAAGCCTGTGGCAGGAAGCGCGCTACATTGATCGAATTAGCGGATGTCAGTCGCATTTTCGTGTTGAGTTCCTCATCCAGAAACGCGGTTTTCACCAGCCGCTGACAATCGTCAAAAGTTCCGTCCACCTCAAGTGCGGTGATATTTTTGCCCAGCGTGGTAAACTGACTTTCCTGAATTTTGCTGACTTTATCTTTCGGATAAAGCACAAACACGCGGATACCATCCACACCCAGGAAACCATTAGCTACTGCGCTTCCGGTGTCGCCCGAAGTGGCTACCAGCACATTCACTGGTTCTGTTTTTTTCTGCTTTCCGATAAAATAGGCCAACACGCGTGACATAAACCGGGCTCCAACATCTTTAAATGCCAGTGTGGGGCCATGAAAAAGTTCAAGGCTGTAGATATTTTTCTCCACCTCCACCAGCGGAATGTCAAAATTCAGGGTATCGTAAACAATTTCTTTCAGGGATGCCGGTTCAATATCTTCACCGAAAAAAGCTTCTGCCACTTTGTATGCAATTTCCTGAAAACTCATCGTTTGTATGGTATCGAAGAAGTCCTGAGGTAATACATTGATATTCTCAGGCATAAACAGACCCTTGTCATCTGCCAATCCCTTAATCACTGCTGTTTCCAGCGATACTTCGGGAGTGTTTTTATTTGTACTGTAATATTTCATGCAGGTTTTTATTCAAATAGTGAATATTGTAATTTTAAGTTGTGCATTTCTGCACAGATTTTTGAAATTGAGTATTGACGTTTGTTGTCGCAACTTATCAGTCTGTGCTGCCGGGCTGATTTCTGAACACTTCGTTAATGAATTCATTTCCTTTTAACAACCCGAAACTTCCTGACTGGCATGTGAACTCGTCGTAACACATTACCTGATCGGGAATATTTCCGGTATGGTAAATGACGAAAGGCACCGGTGTATTGGTATGAGTACGTATGGCGCAAGGAGTAGGGTGGTCGGGGAGAAGTGCGATGGTAACCGGCTCGTTCCACGTAAGTAATTCTTCCATAATCGGTTTTACGATACGGCTGTCGAGGTATTCAATGGTTTTGGTTTTCAAATCCACATCGCCCTCATGTCCGGCTTCGTCGCTGGCTTCGATGTGCAGATACACAAAGTCATCGGTTTTCAGAGCATCAATGGCTGCCTGCGCTTTTCCTTCGTAATTGGTCGTGTAAAGTCCGGTTGCTCCTTCGACATAAATACTCTTCAGACCGGCATATATTCCGATTCCCTTGATTAAATCGACAGCCGAAATGACAGAGCCGCTATTAACGGGATAAATCTCAGTCATTTTCTTCATCTGAGGTTTGTAGCCAGGCGACCATACCCAGATGCTGTTGGCTTTGTCTTTTCCCAGTTCAGCCCGTTTCAGATTTATCGGATGATTTTCGAGTATCTGTTGAGACTTTATGGTTAGTTCGTTCAGATAATCGGCTGTTTCTTTTGCTTTAGAAGCTAAGGGTTGTATCATTACATCCCTGAATTCTGTGCCCGGAACATCATGTGGTGGTGTGCAACTGATATTTTTATTTCCGTTTTTAAGTTTCAGCAGGTGGCGATAGGAAACACCTGTGTGGAAACTTACCCGGTCATCGCCTAATTTTTCCTGAAGAAACCGGATTAATACGTCAGCCTCTTCGGTGCTGATGTGACCGGCCGAATGATTTTTGATTTTTCCGTCCTTAATGCAAATCAGGTTGCATCGCATAGCCATCTCATTTTCACCGATTTCAACACCAATACTGGCAGCTTCAAGCGTACCCCGCCCTTCGAAACATTCATTCAGATCATAACCCAGAACCGAAAGATTGGCAATTTCACTGCCGGGTGCAAAACCTTGCGGAATAGTATCAAGCATTCCGCAGCGTCCCATGGAAGCCAACTTATCGATATACGGTTTTTTGGCAAACTGCAACGGTGTTTGATTTCCGATAGATGAAACCGGTTCATCGGCCATACCATCACCAAGGATAATAATATATTTCATATGTAAATAATTATTTTTTTATGGTCACATGTAACTCGCATTCGATTTTAACTCGAAAGAGTTTTTTTTAATTGTCTCGTTGATTTTCAATTCATCTGAATTGATGAACGACTGCGTTCATGCTCGTTTTATACTCGCTTTGAAAATATATCTGAAGGAAAACTTCAGATAGTAAGATAATTAAGTCGAAAGTGAGCCAAAACCGGAACGATACCAGCTCCCGGAACGTTCAGCCAGGCTATAAAAATTCAGTATATAAAGGTAATGCTTCTTCAAATTTACGCACTGCCTCGTCGAGCGTGGTGTAACTTTCGCCACCGGAAGCGTTCAGGTGCCCGCCACCTCCAAATACTTCCGCGGCGAATTTATTTGCCGGAAAAGTGCCTTGAGAGCGCAGGGATACTTTAATTTTTGCAGGATCTTCACGCATGAAAACGGTGAAGTTAATACCCTTGATAGATAACGGAATATTTACAAAACCCTCAGCATCACCATTATCGTAATTAAATTCCTGAAGTTCTTTTTGGGTCAGTGTAATCAACGCAGCCTGATATTCGGGATAAATTTTCATTTTCTTGTACAGGCAATACCCCATTAGTCGCATTCTGTCGGCCGAAAAGGTATTGTACACCTTCCGGTAAATATCGTCCTTATCCACACCCAGTCTGATCAGTTCGTAGATGATGGAATAAATTTCCTCGTGATTGGAATTGTATGTAAATCCGCCGGTATCGGTCATCATGCCGGTGTAAATACATTCGGCACAGGCCAGGTTGATGTCCGAAAATTGTCCCATCCGGCATATAAGCCTGAATACCAGTTCGCTGGTGGACGAGATTTCGGGATAGGATATGATAATGTTTGTAAAGTGTTCAGGTTCCAGGTGATGGTCGATCATCACTTTCTTTGCTTTGGAAGCAACGACAGCGTCAGCCACCTTATCCATCCGGTTGGAAGCATTGAAATCGAGTATAAATATCAGATCAGCATTCTGAATGCATTCATCCGCTTTTTCCTTATCACGACTGTAAGTGAGCGTTTTATCAGCTCCGGGCATCCATGCCAGGAAATTTGGAAATGGAGTCGGTACAATTACCTGTGGTACTTTTTCGATGGTCATCAGAAAATGCCACAAGCCCAGCGAAGCACCCATTGCATCGCCATCCGGACCTACATGTGTAACAATTACAATATTTTCGGCGTTTTCAATTTCAATTTTAGTCTTGTGAACCAGCTCTTCAGCAATGATTTTTGTTATCATTTATTTTTTAATTAATAAAGAGTGAAACAGTTGTAAACTAACAAATAATAATCTCCTGATTTCTGAAAATTGTTGCAAAAGTAACAAAAAAACGTGTCAAACAGCGTAAATTCTTAAGCTAAACGTGTTAATCACTTAAAATTAACAACAAACGCACCTTTCTCGGCAACAGACCAGAAGTTAATGCCTTGAGTTCGGCAAACTTCACCGGCATAGGCGGTGTACCATTTCGAGATGCTTTTATCAGCTACAACTGTTCGGGGATGAACACATTTGAGTATCTGCTCCATTTTGGGCTTAATTTTATTGGACAGTATCAGATAATCTACCTGAAGTGGCTGAGAGGTGGTTTTATTCTTCAGCAGCGTGTCTTTCAGTATGAAAAAACGTTTCTGATGAAAACTGGCAAAGCCATCGTCGAACCACGATGTACTTTCGATATATTCCGGCGTTTTCAACAGATTAGTTTTCCAGAATGCGCCGGCAATTTTCTCGGCTTGTGTTCTGTCGGTCGTGTAAACGTAATTTTTGCTCCTGTCCACAAAGTTTATGATAGGTACTCTGGAATCAGCAAAAACAATAAACTTTGTTGTGGTCAGACTTTTATATTTCTGAAAGGTGAACATTCCGCACACAAGCAGTATTGAGATTAATCCGGCAATTAATACGCTGAAATTCTTCCTGTAAAAATATGCTGATAAAAATGCAATACCGAAAAATGCAAACAGCAGTTGCCGGAAATCCATCGATATGGTGCTGATAGAAAAAGGCAGATTTTGAATACCTGTGATCAGAAAATTGAGTGTCCAAAGTGACCACTTTAAAAGGAAGGCTACAGATGATGACAAGAAGGGTATAAGTGATATTAACAGCAGTCCTATGGCAAGATAGATAATAACTGTCGAAAGCGGGATTGCAACCAGGTTGGTAAGCAGGAAGAAATTGGGAAACTGATGGAAATAATAAAGTACAAATGGCGCAGTGCCAAGTTGAGCTGCCAGCGAGACGGCTACCAGGTCCCATGCTTTTTTCAGCAATTTATTAGAGATAAAAATCCAGCCGGAAATATGCGGCTGAAAAAAGACGATGCTTAATACTGCGGAATAACTTAGCTGAAAACCAATATCGAAGAGGTAGTTCGGGTTGTAGAGCAGCAGGCAAAAAGCAGAGGCAAATATGTTGTTGTATATCTGCGATTTCCATCCCATTCCAGCTGATACGGAAACAAAACTGAACATAATTGTAGCCCTTAATACTGCCGGTGAAAGGCCGGTAATAAAAGCATAAATCCACAAAAACGCAATGATGAGGATTATTTTCAGAATTTTCTGACGTTTGTTTTTATTCAGGAAACCCAGTAAAAACAGAATAACAGCATAGACAATTCCCACATGAAGTCCGCTTACCGACAGGATATGCATGGCACCGGTAGCACTGTAACTTTTGAGCAGGTCAGGTTGCAGTTCGTCGGTATAACCCAGTGTCAATGCGGCCAAAACGCCAAATTCATCACCGCTGATGTTGTATTTCCGGTAAATATCCAGCAAAAAATTCCGGCATTTATCTGCCTGTCGCGAAAGATATTTAAATGGATCAGCCAGTGTAAAACGTGGTGAAACAGGTGATTTTCGCCATTTCTCTGTAGGAACATAAGCTGTAGCCTGTATGCCTTGTCGTTTCAGATAACGTGCATAGTCAAAACCGTCAGGGTTTTGTACCCCATCCGGACTTTTAAATTCAGCATCGACGAGCAGCCTGTCGCCGAGCAGCAAATGTCTGACAGCACTATCTTTTTCGAGGTAAATAATTGCATGTCCGCAAGCCGTTTTCACTTCAGTGGAGTCATATTTTTGGATAAGCTCTGCTTTGCAAAGGTAGGACCTCGCTTTCTCAACCGGAGCCGCGGTCAAACTCACTTCGTAAACGGCGTGTTCGTTGAGGGCTGAAAAAGGATGATTATTATCAAACTGAAGACACAGAAAATAGCTCAGAACGGAAAGAAAAACTCCTGCGCCCGCTCCGAAAATCCACCTGAACTTATACTGAAAATGTGATTTCCGGAAAAGATATGCAATTAGAATGGTAACTGCAGATATCGCAGCAAGAAGATACAACACATACACAGGTACAATGACATACTGATAAAGTATGATACCCGGAATTATTGCAATCAATAAGCGGAAGAATGGTGTCCTGTGCAGAAAATTCATATATCTTCCATCAGCACTTTTTTAGTTAAGTAACTTATGGATAGTTTCAATAGGGTCGGGCGAATGGAATACAGAATTACCCGCCACCAGGACATCAACACCCGCAGCAAATATTAAAGGAGCATTTTCGATGTTCACGCCACCATCAATTTCAATCAGACAATCGGGATTTTCGTCAGCAATGATAGCTTTCAGCTCTTCTATTCTGGTATAAGTCTCTTCGATGAACTTCTGTCCGCCATATCCGGCAAAGACCGACATCAGCAATACCATATCAGCTTCGCTGACCAGACTTCGCAGACTTTGTACCGGAATGTCGGGATTAATAGTCAGGCCTGCTTTCACACCCATATCTTTTATTTGACGCAGGGTGGAAATCGGATTTTTCAGTGTTTCAAGATGGACAGTGAGTATATCGGCACCCGCCTTAACAAATCGTTCAATATATTTTTCCGGTTCAACGATCATCAAATGCACATCCAGCGGCTTCCTGCAATGTTTTTTTACTGCTTCCAGCACCGGAAAACCAAATGAAATATTTGGGACAAAAACCCCGTCCATAACATCAATGTGCAGCCATTGGGCTTCACTGGCATTGATCATTTCACAAGCTGATTGCAGATTGCCAAAATCAGCAGCCAGCAACGAGGGTGAGATAAATTTACTCATAACACTGTACGTATTTTAATTTACAAACTTACAGAAAAAAAGAAGATTTTCAATAGTCCCGGAAATA
>Ga0316605_10000503_pt1 | contig 27199 bp, 17 predicted proteins | sample OWC_soil_day20_n_FD_207666 | JGI IMG/M metagenome (GOLD analysis project Ga0316605, IMG submission 207666) | Wetland soil microbial communities from Old Woman Creek delta, Ohio, United States - OWC_soil_day20_noCT | ecosystem: Environmental > Terrestrial > Soil > Wetlands | place: USA: Ohio...
CCAGCGGCTCGGCCGTCTCGATCCGGTACTCCTGGCCGGGGCCGAGGATGACGTCGCCACTTTCCCGTTCCACCGTCAGCCAGACTTCGCCGCTCAGGCAACGCAGGCGCTGGCCCTGGGCGCTGCGAACCAGGAAGCTGTCGCGGCGGCCGAGTTCGATCCGGATTTCTTGCTGTACGTGGGTCATTTGGCTATCCTCCATTCATGCGTTCCATTAATGCGTCCAGGCGGTTGCATCGTTGCAAGCCAAGTCTGGACGCCTTTACAGCCATGTACAAACGTGAAATCCGCATACTGTTGATGAGCGTTACGCATGAATGATCCGGTCAGCCTGCGCCAGTTACCGAGCCTCGACCCGCTCAAGGGTTTCGTCGCGGCGGCGCGCCACCTGAGCTTCACGCGGGCGGCGGCGGAGTTGTTTCTGACCCAGTCCGCCATCAGCCGCCAGATTCAAACCCTGGAGGAGCAGCTCGGCCTGCGCCTGTTTCAGCGCAGTACCCGTCAGTTACGGCTGACGACGGAGGGCGAAATCCTGTTTCGCGCCGCCAGCGAAATGCTCGACCGCCTCGGCGGCGTAGTGGCGAGCCTGCAGGCGGCCGAGCGCAAGCCCCGCGTCACGGTGTCGGCGACCATCGCCTTCGTTTCCCTCTGGCTGGTGCCGCGCCTTTCAAACTTTCAGGCCCGCCATCCGGACATCGACGTGCGCATTTCCGCCGACAACCGGGTGGTGGATCTGGAGCGGGAGGAGGTGGATCTGGCGGTGCGCTTCACCGCGCCGACCGAGGCGCCGCGGGGCAGCCGCCATCTGTTCGACGAGAGCGTGTTGCCGGTGGCGAGCCCGGCGGTGGCAGCCGCCCTCGGCGGGCGTCTCGACGCCGCCAGCCTGGGGCGGGCTACCTTGCTGGCGTTCGAGGACGGCAGCGACTTCGCCACCCTCAAGTGGTCGGCCTGGCTGGCCGCTCTCGGCCTCGCCGGCAGCCAGCCTCAGGCGATGATCCAGTTCAACCATTACGACCAGACCGTGCGCGCCGCCGAAGCCGGCCAGGGCGTTGCCCTCGGTCGCAGCGCCCTGATCGCCGAGGCTCTTGCCGCCGGCCGCCTGGTACCCTTGGTGGACCAGGCCACAGCCATGGATGACCGCGCCTACTTCCTGCTGCGCTCCGGCCGGCCCCGCACCGAGGCGGTCGATGCCTTTGCCGCCTGGATGGAAGATCAGGCGAAGTTGTAAGACAACATATATAGTTCGCGGATGAATCTGACGCCCGCGGTCGACAACCCGCCCGACGAGAAATCCCTGCCGCGCCTGCACCTGGCCGGCACCCTGGCGCTGGTGATCAGCCTGACCCTGGCCCTGGGCGGCTATTTCACCTATCAGGCGATGGCCGACAACGAGGCCTCCCTGCAACGCCTGGAAGCCGACCTGACCTGGCAGCAGGAAACGCGGCTCAAGACCGAGATGAACTCCGGTCTCGACTACCTGGAGTTCGTCCGCTCCCGCACCGAAGACGTGTTGCGCCAGGCCCTCCACGAGCAGGTGGACAGCACCCTGCAAGTCATGGAGGGCATCTACCAGCGCGAGAAGGGGCGGCGCCCCGAAGCGGAAGTGAAGAAGCTGATCGTCGAGGCCCTGCGGCCGATGCGCTTCTTTGAAGGTCGCGGCTACATTTTCATTGACGACCTCAAGGGCCTCTGCATCCTGCTGCCGATCGCGCCGCAGCGGGAAGGCAGCTCCCTCTACGACAACAAGGACGACACCGGCCACTACATCATGCGCGGCCTGATCGAGGCCGCCACCAATCCGAAGACCAAAGGGGAATCGCGCTACCGCTGGTATTCGCCGGACAACCCCAAGGCCATGTCCGACAAGCTGGCCTATGTGCGCCTGTTCGAGCCCTACGGCTGGATCGTCGGCACCGGCGACTATCTGGAAAAGTGGGAACAGCGCTTGCAAAAAGAGGCCATCGAGCGCATGCGCGGCCTGCGCTTCGGCCGCACCGGCTACTTCACCATCCATGACCGTCACAGCCGCATTCTGCTCTCTCCTGCCCTTCCCACCCTGGAGGGCAAGCTGGTGGCCGATCAGCCGCCAAACCTGCGTCCGATTGGCGAACAAATTCAGGAAAAGGGCCGCCAGGGCGGCGGCTTCCTCACTTACGACCTGCCCACCAGTGAGCCCGGCAAGAGTCAGCGTAAACGTGTCTATGTGGCCCAGGCGCCGGCCTGGGGCTGGACCCTGACCACCGGTCTGCTCGACGACGAAATGCAGGAAGCCATCGGCCAGGAACGGCGCAACCTGGCCGCCGGCCACAGCGCCTATCTGATGCGCCTGGCCGTCGTGGTGCTGGCCGCTCTGGCGGTCGCCACCCTGATGTCGATTTTCTTTTCACGCTGGCTGCGGCGACTGTTCCTGCGCTACCACCAGGCCATCGAGTCCCGCAACCAGGCCCTGCTGGAAAAAACCCGCGAGGTGGAACTGGCGGCCAAGGTGTTCGAGAGCGGCAGCGAAGCCACCCTGATAACCGATGCCGACGAGCGCATCATCGCCGTCAACCACGCCTTTACCCAGATCACCGGCTACAGCGCCGACGAAGTCATCGGCCAGACGCCGCGCCTGCTGACCTCCGGCCGCCACGACAAGACCTTCTATCGCGAGCTGTGGACCACCCTCCAGGCCAGCGGCCAGTGGTCGGGCGAGCTGTGGAACCGGCGCAAGGACGGCAGCATTTTCCCGCAATGGACTTCCATCGTCGCCGTCCGCGACGGCGACGGCCCGGTCAGCCACTACATCGGCACCTTCATCGACATCTCCGAACGCAAGCAGGTGGAAGAGCACATCCGCCGCCTGGCGGAATACGACGCCCTGACCCAGCTACCCAACCGCCACCTGATGCAGGAGCGGCTGGAGCGGGAAATCGCCTCCGCCCAGCGCAGCGGCGCCGGCCTCGCCCTGCTGTTCCTCGATCTCGACCGCTTCAAGAACATCAACGACTCCCTCGGCCACACGGTGGGCGACGAGGTGCTGCAACAGGTGGCCAGACGCCTGGCGGAAAACGTCCGCGTCGTCGATACCGTCTGCCGCCTCGGCGGCGACGAGTTCGTTCTCCTGCTGCCCCATCTCGACCACCCGGAACAGGCGATGCAGGTGGCACAGAAACTGCACGACGTGCTCGACCAGGCCTTCCATGTGCGCGACTACGACCTGACGGTGACGCCGAGCATCGGCATCGCCCTCTACCCCCGCGACGGCGAGGACAGCGACACCCTGCTGAAGAACGCCGACTCCGCCATGTACCGCGCCAAGAGCCTGGGCCGCAACAACTGCCAGTTCTACACCGAGGACCTCAACACCGCCGTTTCCGAGCGCCTGGCCCTGGAAAACGACCTGCGCCGCGCCCTCGGCCGCGACGAACTGCTGCCCTATTTCCAGCCGGTGATCGACCTCAGCGACGGTCGCATCGTCGCCTGCGAAGCCCTGCTGCGCTGGCAGTCACCGGATCGCGGCCTGGTGATGCCGGACCAGTTCATTCCCCTCGCCGAAGAAACCGGCCTCATCGTGCCCATGGGCGCCAACGTCCTCGGCCAGGCCTGCCGCCAGCTACGGGCCTGGGACCGGGCCGGGCTGCCGCCCCTGCGCATGGCGGTGAATGTGTCGGTGGTGCAGTTGCGCCACTCCCAGTTCCCCGCCACCCTGCGCGCCGTGCTCAAGGAATGTGGCCTGGCGCCGCAGCGCATCGAGCTGGAAATGACCGAATCGGTGCTGGCCAATGAGAGCGAACTCACCCATACCCTCGACGAACTGTCCAAGGTGGGCGTCGGCCTCGCCCTCGACGATTTCGGCACCGGCTATTCGAGCCTGTCCTACCTCAAGCGTCTGCGTTTCGACACCCTGAAGATCGACCGCTCCTTCATCTCCGACCTGCCCGCCGATGCCGACGATGCGACCATCACCCGCACCATCCTCAGCATCGCCCGCGACTTCGGCATGGCCACCGTCGCCGAAGGCGTCGAGACCCAGGAGCAGTTCGACTTCCTGCGCCAGGGTGGCGGCACCTACGCCCAGGGTTACCTGTTCTCCCGCCCCCTGCCGGCGGCGGAATTCGAGGCTCTCTGGCGGCGCAGCCTGGAAGGTTGATACCGGCCGGCGACGCTTACTTCCCTGCCACCCGCTGGGCAATGTGGCCGAGGGCGTCTTCCACCTGGTCGATCAGGATCAGGCACAGGTCGCCGGGCTGGAGCTTGGCCAGGGCGGTGTCGATGGCGAGGAACTCGCCGCGTATCTCTTCCACCTGCTGCGCCCGTTTCGCCCCTTCCAGACCCTGACGCAGCAGGCCCACCACTTCGCCGTCGGCGCGACCGCGCTGGCACGCGTCCTGGTAAAGGATGACGCCATCGAAGGCATCGCCAAGGATTTCGGTCTGGCGGCGGATGTCTTCATCGCGACGGTCGCCGGCGCCGCTGATGACCACCCAGCGTTGCTTGGCGGGCAGAGCATCAACGGCGTTCACCAAAGCCTGAATGGCGTCCGGATTGTGGCCGTAGTCGGCGATCAGGGTTGCGCCCTGATAGTCGAAGACGTTGAAGCGGCCGGGCGCCGTGCTGGCGTCGGCAACGAAGCTGGCGAGGGCCTGGCGGATGGTGTCCCAGGGCAGGCCGAGAGCCCAGGCGGCACCGACGGCGGCCATGACGTTATCGACCTGGAAACCGATATCGCCGCCGCGGGTGAGAGGAATTTCCTTTAGGGAGAGGCGCTGCTCGAAGCTGCCTTCGGCGGCGACTATCGCATCGCCGTCGCGGAACAGCACCCGCTTGCCCTGGACGCGATGGGTAGTGAGCACCGGGTGGTGAGGATCGGCGGCGAAGAAGGTGACGCCGCCGGGGCAGGAAGGCGCCATGCGCACAACAATGGGATCGGTAGCGTTGAGCACCGCCATGCCGTTGGCCGCCACGTTATCGACAATCACGCGCTTCACCACCGCCAGATCATCGACGGTATGAATGTAGGCCAGGCCCAGGTGGTCGCCTTCGCCGATGTTGGTCACCACGGCGACGTTGCAGCGGTCGAAGCCGAGGCCCTCGCGCAACACACCGCCACGGGCGGTCTCGAACACCGCCGCGTCCACGTCCGGGTGCAGCAGCACGTTGCGGGCGCTCTTGGGGCCGCTGCAATCACCGCTGTCGATACGCTGGTCCTGCACGTAAACGCCGTCGGTGGTGGTCATACCGACGCGCCAGCCGTGGCTGGCCTGGAGGTGGGCGATCAGGCGCACGGTGGTAGTTTTGCCGTTGGTGCCGGCGACGGCGACGATCGGGATGCGGCCGTTGTCGCCATCGGGGAACATGGTGTTCATCACCGCCTCGCCGACATTGCGGCCCTTGCCGTAGGAGGGCTGCAAGTGCATGCGCAGGCCGGGGGCGGCATTGGCTTCGACGACGCCGCCGTTCTGTTCTTCGAGGGGTTTGAGCACCGAGTCGCAGACCACGTCCACGCCGCAGATGTCGAGGCCGATCATGCGCGCCGCCGCGATGGCGCGGGCAGCGAGTTCAGGATGCACGTCGTCGGTGACGTCGGTGGCGCTGCCGCCGGTGGAGAGATTGGCGTTGTTGCGCAACAGAATGCGCGCGCCCTTGGCGGGCACGGACTCCGCCGTCAGGTTCTGCTTGGCGAGCGTGGCGAGGGCGATTTCGTCGAAGCGGATTTTGGTCAGGGAGGTGGCATGGCCTTCGCCGCGACGTGGGTCCTTATTCACCGTCTCCACCAGCTCGCGGATGCTATGCACACCGTCGCCGATCACCTGGGGCGGGTCGCGACGGGCGGCGGCCACCAGTTGGTCGCCGACCACCAGGAAGCGGTAGTCGTGGCCCGGCAGGTATTGCTCCACCAGCACGTCGTCGCGGAACTCAGCGGCTACCGCATAGGCGCCCTTGACATCAGCCTCAGTGCGCATGTTCACCGCCACGCCCTTGCCCTGGTTGCCGTCGAGGGGCTTTACCACCACCGCGCCACCCAGCTCCTGGGCAGCGGCCCAGGCATCGTCGGCATCCCGCACCGGGCGACCCATGGGCACCGGCACACCGGCGGCGCGCAGCAGCTTCTTGGTCAGATCCTTGTCCTGGGCGATGGATTCGGAAATCGCCGAGGTGCGGTCGATTTCAGCCGCCTGGATGCGCCGCTGCTTGGAACCCCAGCCCAGTTGCACCAGGCTGCCGGAGGTCAGGCGGCGGTAGGGAATGCCCCGTGCCACGGCAGCGTAGACGATGGAGCCGGTGGAGGGGCCGAGGCGCTCGTCCTCGTCCAGGTCGCGCAACTGCTTGAGGGCGGCGTCGAGATCGAAGGAGGCGTTATCCAGGGCGGCGGCGATCAGGTCACGGGCCAGTTGCAGGGCGAGGCGGCCGACAGCTTCTTCGGTGTATTCGGCCACCATCTGATAAACGCCGGCCTCCTGGGTCGCCGTGGTGCGGCTGAAGGTCACCGGGCAGCCGGCGGCGGCTTGCAGGCCGAGGGTGGCGTATTCGAGCACATGGGCGAGGGAAATCGCCTCGGCGTGGCCGGCGGGCTGGAGGAAGCCGATCTCGGGGAAGAGGGCGCGCAGGCGATCCTCAAAGCCCGGCAGTTCCTCGATGGAACACTCGGCGCCGATGCAGGAAACGATGGCTTCGATGGCCGTGTGGCGGCTCCACAAATTGGGGCCACGCAGGGCGCGGATGCGGGAAACGTCCATGATTAGTTTGTCTGTTCGGGCGTGAAGGTTTCAATGCCGGCGCGGATCAGCTCCGGAGCAATGCCAAGACCCCAGGCCGCAGCGACGGCGGCGAGGAGGGCGGTGAGGGCCGCAGCGCTTGGGTTGGCGCCGGCCATGGGAATGGCGGCAAGGGCAGCAAGGCCGGTGCGGTTGGCGCCCTGGGCCAGCACCAGTTGGCCGGCGGAAACGAACACCGCACGGGCGCCCGAGCCCAGGTGGCTGACCAGAGGCGGCGCATCCGAGGCACGGGCGAAGAAGATCACCTCGCCATCGCAAAGCTCGGCCATCTCCGCCACCCGTTCGTCGTCGGCATTCAGCACACCAACGCCCGTGGGCAGCACCAGGTCGATCTGGGTCCGCAGCACGTTGTAGAGGTGATCGGGGTCGTCGATGTAATGGTCGGGCAGCAGGGCCTGGGGATCGAGGCGGGTGACCACGCCAACCTGACAACGGTCGTAGGCCATGCCCTCGGCGACCTGGGTGCGGGGACCGTTCTCGACCACCACCGCCTGTACGTTGCGATTCATCAGCAGGCGCTGGGCCGGCTCCCAATGGGCGCAATCGCCATTTTCGAGGCGGCGGCTGTTGAGGAACAGGCCGTCGGCGCAGGCAAGGCCAGTGTAATTGCCAGCCAGACTGGTGAGATGGGCAGTGAGGCGAGCAACAACGGTCGTATTGGCACTTCCGGAAATCCCCACCACCGGTATACGTCCATTGCCGTTGTTAGGGAACAGGTGATCGACAATAGCCTGGCCCACGGGGCGCGGAGTACCTACGGCAGGCTTGATGTGCATCAGCAGCCCCGGCCCGGCATTGACTTCAACAATCGCTCCACCCTGACCGGCCAAGGGTTTGGAAATATCCTGAGTTACCAGATCAACACCAGCAATATCGAGGCCGATAATGCGGGCGGCAAGAGCCACGGTGCAGGCGGTTTCCGGATGTACTTCATCGGTACAGTCGAATGCCAGATTGGCATTGCGCTGGACCAGTACTCGCAGACCTTGTGCCGGCACCGATATCCCATCAAGGCCCTGGCGCTCCAGTTCGAGGCGCACTACTGGCTCCCGTTCGAGAATGATGGGTGTGAGGGGGTATTCCTCTTCCTCGCCACGACGAGGATCGGTATTAAGCTGGCTGTCGATCAGCTCCACCACAGATGAGCGTCCATCGCCGACAATCCATGCCTCTTCGCCACGGGTTGCTGCCACGAGTTTGCCGCCAACCACCAGCAAGCGATGCTCGATGCCAGGAATAAAGCGCTCGACGATAACGCCACTTCCTTCGGCGTCAGCCACATGCCAAGCGGCCTCGATTTCAGCCTTCGCTGTAAGGTTCATCGACACACCGCGAGCGTGATTTCCGTCCACCGGCTTCACCACCACCGGCAGGCCAATGTCTTCGGCGGCTTCCCAGGCCTCTTCCGGATTCTTGACGATGGAGCCTTCGGGCACCGCTACGCCGCAGGAGGAGAGCAGGGTCTTGGTCAGGTCCTTGTCGCCGGCGATGCCCTCGGCGATGGCCGAGGTGGCGTCAGTTTCGGCGGTCCAGATGCGGCGGCTCTTGCGGCCGTAGCCGAGTTGCACCAGGTTGCCTTCGTTGAGGCGGATGGCCGGGATGCGGCGATCCTTGGCGGTGGCGGCATCGACAATGTTCTGGGTCGAGGGGCCGAGCAGCAGGTCGTCGGCCATGTCGCGCAACACCTCCACGGCGGCGGCGACATCGAAGGGCTTGTCCTCGATCACCGCCATCACCAGGTCGCGGCCAAAATGCAGGGCCTTCTTGGTGATGTCTTCGTGCCAGGCCCGCACCACTACCTTATAGACGCCGCGCGTCGAGGTGCTGCGCGCCTTGCCGAAGCCACCGGCCATGCCGGCCAGGTTCTGCAATTCGAGGGTGACATGTTCGAGGATGTGGCCGGGCCAGGTGCCTTCCTCGACCCGGCGCAGAAAGCCGCCGCGCTCGCCGTAGCTGCAACGGTGCTCCACCAGGGAGGGCAGCAGGGCTGAGAGGCGGCCATGGAAGCCGGGAATCAGGTTGGAGGGAAAGTCCTCCAGTTCGCCAATATCGACCCAGGCCTCGATCACCGGCCGATAGGTCCACATGTTCGGTCCCCGCAGGGAGACGAAGTTCAGAAACTCGATGGATTTTTTGGACATATATTGTTTTAGGGCGAGTCTCATTTGCGGACTCGGTGATGAGTTAACGCCAACAATGGCGCTGGGCATACCGGCAGTGTAAAAAAAAGTAGGCCCGAATGTAAAAAAATTGGTAAGAGAAGTCCGATTCGCCGACAAGGTATCATTCCCGGTTGAGAAAGAATGCCGCCAGAACTCCGCCTCCGCCCTCCACGGGCCACCCCTTGCCGCAGCGCACAATGACCAACGAATCAACCCAACCCACCCTCGCCCAGTTCTCCGCCGGCAAACTGCCGGAAGCCTGGCGCAGCAGCCTGAGCCGCCAAATCGGCGCCGACGAGACGCTGCTGGCCTGGCTGGAACTCGATCTCGACCCGCAGCTGCGCTTCGCCGCCGGCCTCGTCGCCGTCACCAACCGCCGGCTGCTCGCCGCCAGCAACGCCGACACCTGGCAGGAATGGCCCCTGGGCGCCGACCTGACGCTGCTGCGCCGTGACCATGCCGGCGTCGGCAGCCTGGAACTCAGAAACGCCAGCACCCTGATCGCCCGCTGGCGCTACACCCTCGGCCGCGACGTGTCGGCGAAGCAGGTGGCCGACCACTTCGAGCGCCAGGTCGATGGCCTGCGCAGCGGCCGGCCGGTGGTGGCGCCGGAGGAAACCCTCTGCCCGGTGTGCAAGACGCCCCAGACCCCAGGCCAGGAGGAATGCCCCACCTGCGCCAAGAACGTCGATGCACCGCCCTCCACCTGGACTCTGTTCCGCCTCTGGCGCTTCGCCCGCCCCTATCAGTGGCAGTTGCTATCTGGCTTCCTGCTGATGCTCGCCTCGACGGCGGCGACCCTGGTGCCGCCCTACCTGACCATGCCGCTGATGGACGAAGTGCTGGTGCCCTACCAGAACGGCAAGCCCATCGACGAAGGAACCGTGCTACTTCTGCTCGGCGGCTTGTTTGGCGCCGCCATGCTGGCCTGGAGCCTGGGTTGGGCGAAGACCTACATCCTCGCCCTGGTGTCGGAACGCATCGGCGCCGACCTGCGCACCATCACCTACGATCACCTGCTACGGCTGTCACTGGAATACTTCGGCGGCAAGCGCACCGGCGACCTGATGGCCCGCATCGGCAGCGAGTCGGACCGCATCTGCGTTTTCCTCTCCTTGCACCTGCTCGACTTCGCCACCGACGTGCTGATGATCGGCATGACGGCGGTGATCCTGTTCTCGATCAATCCCTGGCTCGCCCTCGTTACCCTGCTGCCGCTGCCCTTCATCGCCTGGATGATCCATGTCGTGCGCGACAAGCTGCGTTACGGCTTCGAGCAGATCGACCGGGTCTGGTCCGAGGTCACCAGCGTCCTCGCCGACACCATTCCCGGCATCCGCGTCGTCAAGGCCTTCGCCCAGGAACGCCGCGAAGCCGCACGTTTCCGTGAAGCCAACGCCCATAACCTGGCGGTGAACGACCGGGTGAACAAGGTCTGGTCCCTGTTCTCGCCGACGGTAACGCTGATGACCGAAATCGGCCTGCTGGTGGTGTGGGCCTTCGGCATCTGGCAGGTGTCGCGCAACGACATTACCGTCGGTGTGCTGATGGCCTTTCTGGCCTACATCGGCCGCTTCTACGGCCGCCTTGATTCCATGAGCCGCATCGTCTCGGTGACGCAAAAGGCGGCTGCCGGGGCGAAGCGCATTTTCGACATCCTCGACCACGTTTCCAGCGTTCCCGAGCCCAGCAAGCCGGTGGCTCTGCCGGAAGTCAAAGGTGGCATCACCGTCACCGATGTTGGCTTCCGCTATGGCAACCGCGGCGTCTTGCGCGGCGTCGATCTCGACATCGCGCCGGGGGAAATGATCGGTCTCGTCGGCCACAGCGGCTCCGGCAAGAGCACCCTGGTGAATCTGATCTGCCGTTTTTACGACGTTACCGAGGGTTCGATCAAGGTGGACGGTATCGACATTCGCTCGGTACCGGTGGCCGATTACCGACGCCACATCGGTCTGGTGTTGCAGGAACCCTTCCTGTTCTTCGGCACCATCGCCGAGAACATCGCCTACGGCAAGCCCGGTGCCACTCGCGCCGAAATCGTTGCCGCCGCCCGTGCCGCCCATGCCCACGAATTCATCCTGCGCCTGCCTCATGGCTATGACTCCCTGGTCGGCGAACGCGGTCAGGCCCTTTCCGGTGGCGAGCGCCAGCGCATCTCCATCGCCCGCGCCCTGCTGATCGACCCGCGCATCCTGATCCTCGACGAGGCCACCTCGGCGGTGGATACCGAAACCGAGTTGGAAATCCAGAGCGCTTTGGACAACCTGATCCGCGGCCGCACCACCATCGCCATCGCCCACCGCCTGTCCACCCTGCGCAAGGCCGACCGCCTCGTCGTCATGGATCGCGGCCAGGTGGTGGAAACCGGCCAGCACGACGACCTGATCGAGCGCCAGGGCGCCTATTACCGCCTCTACACCGCCCAGACCAAGCAGCTCGATGCCATTGAAGGCCGCGCCAGCGGGGAGAACAGTGATGAGTGATCTGAACCTGCAACGCAATGGCTTCGGCCAACTGGTGCTCACCGATGATGCCGGCCAGGCCCACGAGGGCGTGGTGCCGGTACGCGCCTTCGCGGTTACCGCCCCCGACGACGGCATCGCCTTGGTCAGCGTCGATGGCCGCGAACTGTATTGGATCGAACGCCTCGCCGACCTGCCGGAAGGGCCGCGCCAACTGGTGACGGAAGAGCTTGCCAGCCGCGAGTTCATGCCCGAGATCCATCGTGTCCGCCACGTTTCCAGCTTCGCTACGCCGAGCCGCTGGGAGGTGGAAACCGATCGCGGCGAGACCAGTTTCGTGCTCAAGGCCGAGGACGACATCCGCCGCCTCACCCACCACACCCTGCTGATCGCCGACAGCCACGGCGTCCATTACCTGATCCGCGACCGCCAGACCCTCGACAAGGGCAGCAAGCGGCTGTTGGACCGCTTCCTTTGAGCCTATCTCAGTAGGCGGCGCGGCCCGCTGCCAAGCCGGCAGTCACGAGCTACCGGCATAGCGCTTCAACCCGGTCAAAGCGGTAGACGTCAATCAGGCTGACGATCAGCTCCGCTTCCAGGGGATGCGTGGCGCGCAAATTCTCGACGATGGCCAGGATGGCTTCCTTGTCCAGTCTCTTCGCGACTTCGGCCAGTTCGCCGCGCACGTCGGCCGGCAGGGCGCTCAGATCGGCCGCTGCGCCCGTTGCCCCAAGAAGCTCTTCTGAGGCCACCGGGGCGTACTCGAAATGCAGGCCGAGCAGGCGGCCGATAAGCTCGAACAAGCTGTTCTGCTCGACGGGCTTTCTCAGCATCTCGTTGCAGCCGGCCGCGATGATTTTCCCCCTATCCTCCTCGAACGCCGACGCGGTCAGGGCCACGATGGGAATACTGTCACCACTAGGGAGCGAGCGAATGGCACGGGCGGCCTGGTAGCCATCCATCACCGGCATGCGCATGTCCATGAGGACCAACTGCGGGCGCCAGGTCGTGAAGCTATCCACCGCCTGCTGGCCGTTGGCGGCGATCTGCACCTGGCAACCGATGCGCTTGAGCAATTGCTCCACCACTTGCTGATTGTCCGGGTGATCCTCGGCCACCAGGATGCGCGGGGCGGTCTGGCCGCCGGCCAGAGCGACGATGCGGGCGCCGTTGCCGACGTAGGGCACGGCATCGGTGGCCGCCAGGGGAATGCTGAAGGCGAAGACACTCCCATGGCCCGGTTCGCTCGTGACCGTAATCTCGCCGTTCATCAGGTGGACGAACTCCCGGCTGATGGTCAGTCCGAGTCCAGTGCCCTCGCCCTTGGCAACGCTGCCTGCGGTCTGATAGAAGGCATGGAAGATACGTTCCTGGTCCTCCGGCGCGATACCGGCCCCGGTGTCCGTCACTTCAAAACGGATGCGCGCGTCACTTTCTGGTTTGACGCGCAGGTCGATCTGGCCGCGATCGGTGAATTTCACGGCGTTGCCGAGCAGGTTAATCAATACCTGGCGCAGATGGTGGGCATCTCCCAATACATAGGCAGGCAGGTCGGGAGCGCATTCGACGACGAAGGCCAGACCCTTGGCCTCGGCGCGAATACGAATCATCTCCTCCACCGCCAACAGGGTGGCCGGCAGGTCAAAGGCCTCTCTGAGCAAACGGGTCCGGCCGGCTTCGATGCGGGAAATTTCGAGGACGTCGTTGATGAGCGAGAGCAGGTGGCGACCGGAACGGTTGATGGCGGCGATGTTCCTTCGCTGGTCTTCCGGTATGCGCGCATCCTGCTCCAGAATCTGCGCGAAACCGAGGATGGCGTTCAGGGGAGTCCGCAGCTCGTGGCTCATGTTGGAGAGGAAAACGCTCTTGGCCCGGTTGGCGGCCTCGGCGGCATCCTTGGCCTGGGAGAGTTCGGTGGTGCGCACCGTCACGACTTCTTCCAGATGATCGCGATGCTGGGTTAACTCGTGCAGGATGTTGCGATGCTCGGTAATGTCGTGGCCAATGCCCAGCACACCAATCAGGCTGCCGTCCGACGCCACCATCGGCACTTTGGTGGTTTCCAGCAGCGCCCGGTGGCCGTCGTCAACGAAGGTAATCCACTCCTCGTTGAGGCTCGGTCCGCCGGCGGCCATGGCTTCCTTATCTTTTTGCCGGAAGAAATCGGCCAAGGCCTTGTCGACGAAGTCATGGTCGGTCTTGCCGACGATCTCGGCCTCTTTGGCTCCAAAAAAGCGTTCAAAGGCGGGGTTGCAGGCGAGATATTTGCCATCGGCGGATTTCAGCCAGATTAAATCGGGGATGGTGGAAACGAGGGTGCGCAGGTGGGTGCGCTCAAGTTCCAGAGTCCTGGCGACCTGACGGATCGGATTGCCAAAGTGGGCGCTGATGCGGAAGGTGACGTAGATGCCAAGCAACAGCAGCAGCATCACCACAATGGTGATGAACAGCAGGCCCTTTTTGAGCGCATGTTGGCGATCCATTTCGGAAATGCCAACCTGGATGACGCCCATCACGGCATTGTCGTAGCCGCCCCGATAAGCAAGACTGACTTCCCGTACCGGCTCGCCGGCAATTTCGTATTGGCGCACCCGTGGCGAAGATTGCCCCGCCAGCACGGCGCGCACCAACGCCAGCGTGGCCGGATCAGCCAGTTGGTCGTTCTGGGCCGGGTCGCTGTGGGCCAGAACCTGGCCCTGGCCGTCGATGAGCCGCAAATAGAGAATGCCGGGTTGCGTCTCCTTCATCTCCTCAAGCATCAGGCGCACATGGTACTTGCCGGAGAAACTGACCCGGCTGACCGCATTCGCCAAGACGCGGGTGGTCAAAGTAGACAGCCGATCCTGCTCGTTCTCCATCACGCCGCGCAAATACAGCCCGCCAGCCAGCAGCACGGCGATCATCAGGAGGAAAATCAGGCCGCCAAAGGCCAGCCCCAGACGCCGGTCGACATTCGCCAGATTCGGCAGCGTGTAACTATCCCGAGCAGTCAGGGGTTTCATTATTTCACTGCGGTGCTGTCGCCCCGCCACATGGGCTGCCTTGCTGCCCAGGGTTTCTTGAACGGCGCCGGCATCGGCCCGAGCCAGCCCGGATAGCGCTCCAGCGTTTCCAGGGTAATCGGAAACACCGGCACCAGGATTTGGCGCGCCACCGGTTGGCGGCGCAAAACAGCGTAGGCCGCCTTCATCGCCTCGCCCCCCAGGGGGCCGCAGAACTGGGCCGAATCAATGCGGGTCAGGCGGCGCGCGCGGATGTTCTCGACCGACAACGGGTCGCCGTCGATGCTGGCGACGGCGATCTCGTCGCGACCGGCTTTGGCCAGCACATCGACCACCGCCAGCCCGCCGCCGTCATTGACGGTGAAGATGGCATCAATGCTGTTGCGGGCCGGGAAATCGCGCAGAATTTCCTCCCCCGCCTTGCGGCCGGAAACCGGCTCGACGGCCTCGTAGGTCTTAAGAATCTTGAAAGGCTTGCCGTGGTCGCGCAGCGCATCGAGGAACCCATTGAGTCGCTCGACGGTGGAGGACACCAGCGGGTACTCCACCAATACCAGGCGCAACGGCGTCGGGCCGGGAAATTGCGCCGCCAGATACTCGCCATCCAGATAGCCGGCCTGGCGGTTGTCGGACGTGACAAAGGCGGCCAATTGACCGCCGCTGATGTACTGGTCGTAGGCCACCACGGGAATCCCGGCGGCGTTGGCCGCCTTGAGAGGGCCGGCCAGCGCGGCGTTATCCGTCGGTTGCACGATGATGGCATCCGGCTTTGCCGCCACCATGGCCTGCATCTGCGCAACCTGGCGATCGACCCCGGCGGCGCCGTCACCGGCGACCTCGGGCAGCAAGCTCACCCCGCGCTCGCCGCGACTGGCGGCAGCCGCATTGATGCGCTCCGCCTCGGCTTCCAGCCCCTTGCGCATGGCAACCTGGCCGGGGATATTCATCGACCAGTACAACACCCCGACGCGAAACGGCTGGACCAAATCCTTGGCCTCGACCGCAACCGTCTGACCTAATAGCAGGAGAAAAATAACCGCCCAGCGAAACATCATGGCCCCAATGGAGGTTTGTCGCCACCAGATGGCGACACCGCCAAAACCTCTAGCGGATGTTTGTGAACACAAAGTTTGGAATAGCTTGCCGAACTCCCGATCCAGTTGCCGTGGTATGAGGAAAGCATTACGGGAAGGCAACCGGACGAGGTCGAATCCTACGCCGAAAAATAAGGGGCGTCAGCCATCAGGTCGCCGACAGTCCCGGCGCATTACCTGATCCGCGACCGCCAGGCCCTCGACAAGGGCAGCAAGCGGCGGCTAAACCGGTTTTGGAAGGAAAAACAAAACGGGCACCCAGTTGGGTGCCCGTTTGCGAATCTGGCGCGCCCGACTGGAGTCGAACCAGTTACCCCAGCCTTCGGAGGGCTGTACTCTATCCAAATGAGCTACGGGCGCGGGGTCGTGAAGGATAGCGCGTTTCGCTTTTCCAGTCCATAAATTCGCTATAATCAGCCGCTTATCTGCTCGTTTTTCCCTATTGAGGTGAAACCATGTCTCTGCTGAATTCCCGTGCGCTGGCCGTGGCCGGCGCTGTTGCGATGATTGCTCCCCTCGCCCTGGCCATGGGCAGCAAGCCCGCTGGCGACGATGAAGCCGCCGCCGCCCGCATCACCCCGGTGGCGAAGCTGGAGATGGCCTCCGCGCCCAAGGCTGCCGCTGGCGGCGCGGGCCGCAGTGGCGAAGAGCTGTACAAGGCGGTTTGCACCGCCTGTCACGACACCGGCGCTGCCGGCGCACCCAAGATGGGTGACAAGGCGGCCTGGGCGCCGCGCATTGGCGTCGGCCTGGATGTCTTGGTGAAATCAGCCATCGTCGGTAAGAACGCCATGCCGCCGAAGGGTGGTTCCGACGCCAACGACGTTGAGCTGGCCCGGGCCGTCGTCTTCATGGCCAACAAGTCAGGCGCCAGCTTCAAGGAACCCGCCGCTGGCGCCAAGCCGGCCGCCAGCGAACGCAGCCCCGAACAAATCGTGCAGCAAACCTGCGTCAAGTGTCACGAAGCCGGTGAGAAGGGTGCGCCCAAGATATCCGACCAGGCAGCGTGGAATCAGCGTGTTTCCAAGGGTATCGACGCCGTGACCAAGACCGTGATCCGGGGTCATGGCAACATGCCGGCCCGTGGCGGTCTCGCCGACCTCACCGATGCCGAGTTAAAGGCCGTCATCGCCGCTCTGTTCAAGAAGGTCGGCGCCGAAGTCAAGTAAGTGTAACTTCCAGCTATCACGGGGCGGGTTCCAGCGGAATCCGCCCCGTTGTCGTTTACGCGCCGCCCTTCGCCGCCAGCATGGCCTTGAACTGGGCCAGGCTGGCCTTGCGCGCCGACTTTTCTTCCACCGTGGCGGGGCCGGCTTCCTTGCCCGAACGCTTGAGTTCGTCGCCCATTTCCTCGATGAAGCGGGAGGGTTCGCAGGGCATGATCTCGCGGCCGCGCTTGCGCCGTTCGCAGTAGCTTACGGTGAGGCTCATGCGGGCGCGGGTGATGCCCACGTACATGAGGCGGCGCTCCTCCTCCAGCCGGCCTTCGTCCATGGAATCCCGGTGGGGCAGGATGCCTTCCTCGACGCCGACCAAGAACACATGGCGGAACTCCAGACCCTTGGCGGCGTGAAGCGTGGCGAGTTGCACCGCGTCCTGTTCCTTGTCGTTCTTATCGAGCATGGAAATGAGGGCCACGGTCTGGGTCAGTTCGAGCAGATTCTTGTTCTCTTCCGTGCCCTTGGCGGCGAGCCAGTCGGTGAAGTCCTTGACGTTGCCCCACTTGCTCTCGGCCTCGCGCGGGTCGCAGCTTTCAAACAGCCAGTTCTCGTACTGAATAGCATTCAGCAGGTCGAACAGCACCGGGGCCGCCGGCTCGCGCTGGGCGCGGCTTTCCATGCGATTGATGAAGTTGCAGAACTCGCGCAGGCCGGCCAGGGCCTTGGCGCTGAGTTCGGCTTCGATACCGGGCGCGAAGACGGCGGCGAACAGGCTCTGGTGGCGCCGCCCGGCCGCCTTACCCAGCGCCTCCAGCGTCGCGCCGCCGATGCCGCGCTTGGGCGTGGTGAGGGCGCGGATGAAGGCCGGATCGTCGTCGCTGTTGGAGAGCAGGCGCAGGTAGCTGGTGATGTCCTTGATCTCGGCCTTGTCGAAGAAACTCTGGCCACCGGACATGACGTAGGGAATCTTCTGCTCGCGCAGTTGTTGCTCCAGGCCCCGGGCCTGATGGTTGCCGCGATAGAGAATGGCGTAGTCCGACCACTTGCCGCGACTCTGGAAGCGATGGGCCGAAAGCCGCGCTGCCACCCATTCCGCCTCGTGCTCGTTGTCGCGACAGACCGTGACCTGGATCGCGTCGCCATGGCCATGCTCGGACCAGAGCTTCTTCTCGAACAGCTTCGGGTTGTGGGAGATCACCGCATTGGCCGCCTTGAGAATGCGCGTGGTGGAGCGGTAGTTCTGCTCCAGCTTGATCACTTTCAGGTTCGGGTAATCGGCCTGCAAGCCGCGCAGATTCTCGATGTCGGCGCCGCGCCAGGCGTAGATCGACTGGTCGTCATCGCCCACCGCCGTGATGCCGCCGCGCGGGCCGGCGAAGAGCTTCATGAGGCGATACTGGCACTTGTTGGTGTCCTGGTATTCGTCCACCAGCAGGTGCCACATGCGCTGGCGCCAGCGGTGCAGCACCTCCTCGTCCTTTTCCAGCAGCAGCACCGGCAGCCGGATCAGATCATCGAAATCCACCGCCTGGTAGGCGCGCAGGGTGCGTTCGTATTCCACGTAGACCTGGGCAGCGCCGGCTTCCATGGGGCCGTCGGCCACGTCCGCCGCTTCTTCAGGACCGATCAGGGAGTTTTTCCACAGGGAGATGCGGCCCTGGATGGCGCGTACCTTGGCCTTATCAGCCTCGCGCATGAGGTCGGTGAAAAGCGCACTGGTGTCGCCGGCATCGAGGATCGAGAAGCCGGGCTTGAGTTCCAAGCGCCGCGCCTCCTGGCGCAGGAAGCGGGCGCCGAGGGCATGGAAGGTGGAGACGGTGAGGCCCTCGACCGGCTGGCCGTTCATCAGCTTGCCGACGCGCTCCTTCATTTCCTTCGCCGCCTTGTTGGTAAAGGTGATGGCGGCGATACGGTCGGGGCGGATGTCGCACTCCTGGATCAGGTAGGCGATCTTCTGCGTGATGACCCGCGTCTTGCCGCTACCGGCCCCGGCCAGCACCAGAAGCGGGCCGTCGAGGTAGCGCACCGCCTCCCGCTGGGGCGGATTGAGTCCGTGAGACACAGGGAACGACGAGAAGCTGCGCGCGGAGAATTAGCGCAGCTTGCCCTTGAGGGGGGTGACCTTTTCCGGCGACTTGACGTTGACCACGCCCTGACCGCCGGAGAGATTGCCGCACTCGCAGTTGGCCGGCAGGTGGGAAACGGAACTCACGACGGTGGAGCAGTCGGTGCATTCCCAATAAATGTCGCCGCCCTTGGGCAGTTCGCCGCCCGTGCGTTCAATAGGGTCGAAGCGGTAGATTTTGCGCAGATCGAGTTTCATCATCAAATCCTTATTGGAGCAGGCCAAAGACTTTTTTCGCCAGACCACCGGCGGCGCCCACCGGGTTGGTGCGAATGGCCTTTTCCTCTTCGGCAATCATCAGGTAGAGGCCATCGAGGGCCTTGGCGGTAACGTAGTTTTCCAGATTGGCATCCTCGGCCTTGACCAGGCCGACCTTGGCCGCCTTGCCGGCAAACTGTTCATATTTGTCGGCGAACTTCACCTTGGCCATGGCCTTCTTGACGATGGGCTTGAACTTCTCGCCCAGGGGCGCCGAGGTGGTGCGCTTGAAATACTGGGTAGCGGCATCGTCGCCGCCGGTGAGGATGGCCTTGGCGTCCTGCACCGACATCTGCTTGATGGAATTCACCAGCAGGGTCTTGGCTTCCGGCACCGCCGCCTCGGCGGCACGGTTCATGGTGGTCTGCAATTCGTCGGCGTACTTGCCCATACCGAAGCTGCGCATCAGGCCCTCGGCCTTTTGCAGGCTCTCGGGCAGGGGAATCTTTACCTTCGGGTTGCCGAGGAAGCCATCGGCCTTGCCCAGCGAGGCCACCGCCTTGGTGGCGCCCTGGGTCAGGGCTTCCTTGAGGCCACCGCTGGCGTCCTTGTTGGACAGGTCGTCGAGGGACAAGGCATGGGCGCCCATGGCAACGAACAGGGCGAGGATGGCAAGCAGGCGCGGCAACATGGCGGGACTCCTGAGGACTGGACCGGACATTCTAATTCAGATCGAATCCGACCACGCCGGGAGCCGGCCGACGGGGGAAATGATTACATTTCAGCGGCCTTCGCCGCTTGGTGCGTCAGGCCGTAATACGCGCCTGCTTCGCCAGCTTGCTCTTGATGCGGGTCTGTTTCAGGCGCGACAGGTACTCGACGAACACCTTGCCCTGGAGGTGATCCATCTCGTGCTGGATGCACACCGCCAGCAAGCCCTCGGCCGCCAGTTCAAACGGCTGGCCATCAAGGTTGAGAGCGCGCACCCGAACCGCCGCCGAACGCGTCACGGTTTCGTAGATACCGGGCACCGACAGGCAACCTTCTTCGCCCTCACATTCCCCCGAGCGTTCGAGAATCTCCGGGTTAATGAGGGTGAGCAGTTGGGACTTGTCTTCGGAAACGTCGATCACGATGACCTGGCGATGCTGGTCCACCTGGGTGGCGGCAAGGCCGATGCCGGGGGCGGCGTACATGGTTTCGGCCATGTCGGCGGCGAGCTTGCGCACCGTCGCATCCACCTCCTCAACCTTGCGGGCAACGGTGTGCAAACGGTCATCGGGGTAACGCAAAATGGGCAATAGGGCCATGAAAGGACGGTTGTCTCGATTGATGCCGGAGGGATTTGGGGGCAGAATCGCGGAACCCACGCAGTAATCTGCGCCGATTTCCGGAAAGGTCACCCCTATGCGTCGCATTATATTCGCGCTGCTGCTTTGTATTTCAAGTGCCTGGACCCTGGCCCAGGACGCCAAGCCCCTCGAACTGGCCCCCGACGCGCCCGACCGCTACATCGTCGTTCCCGGCGATACCCTGTGGGGCATCTCTTCCAAGTTCCTCAAGGACCCCTACCGCTGGTCCGAGCTGTGGAAGATGAACCCCGAGGACATCAAGAACCCCCACCGCATCTATCCCGGCCAGGTTCTTCTGCTCGACAAGAGCGGCGCCAATCCGGAATTGAAGTTCGGGCCGCTGGTCAAGGTTCAACCGCAGGTTTATACCGAGCAGGAAAAAGCTGAAATTCCCAGCATTTCCTCCCAGGTCATCGATCCCTATCTGAATCGCCCCCTGGTTGCGGAAAGCGATGCCATGGAAGCCGCACCACGGATAGTTGCACTTCAAGATAGTCGTATTTATGTCACCGCCGGCGACAAAATATACGTCAAGGGCGTCAAGTCCCGGGATCGCAGCTGGCAAATCTATCGGCCCGGTCTCAAGCTTGTAAACCCTGAAACCAAAGAGGTTCTTGGCTATGAGGCCGAGCACCTGGGTAATGCCGCCCTGGTTGCAGAAGGCGATCCAACCACGCTTCAGGTCACCGCGTCCTTTGCCGAAATCGGCCGTAACGACCGCTTGGTACCGGCCCCAAAGCCAACGGTGTTCAGCTACATTCCACGCGCTCCTGAAAATGCCATCAACGCCCGCATACTTAACGTCGTCGGCAGCGTCGTCAAAGTGGGCCGGGCCGGACAGCTCTCCATCGTCATTGTCGGTGCCGGCAAGAAGGATGGTCTTGAACCGGGTCATGTACTGGCCGCATATACGAGCGGCGAACTGACCAAGAACCGCTTCCAGGATCGTCCGGAAACCAACAAGCTACCGGATGAGCGCAATGGCCTGATGATGGTGTTCCGCGTCTTCGAACGCGTTTCCTACGCACTGGTGACCCAGGCCAACGGCCCCATCACCGTGGGCGACTTCGCCCGCAAGCCCTGATCCTTCTCTCGCTGCCTTGTCCGACTTCACGGGCCATTCGCAGGACCCCCACGCCGGCTGGATCCGCCTCACCCTGATCCCCGGCGTCGGCGGCGAAACCCAGCGTCAGTTGCTCAAGGCCTTCGGCATGCCGGAGGCCATTTTTTCGGTCTCGATTCCCTCCCTCGCCAGCGTCATCGGCCCTGCCCTGGCAGAACGGCTCCACAGCCATGACTGCCGGCAGGAGATCGAAGCCGCCCTGGTCTGGGCGCATCAGCCGGGCAATCGCCTGCTGACCCTGGCCGATGCCGACTACCCCCAGGCCCTGCTCACCAGCGCCGACCCGCCGATCCTGCTCTACGCCAAGGGCCGCGTCGGCCTGCTCAACCAGCCCCTGCTGGCGATGGTCGGCAGCCGCAACGCCACCCATCAGGGCGAAGCCAATGCCGAGGCCTTCGCCGCCGCCTTTTCCCAGGCCGGCCTCGGCGTCGTCAGCGGCCTCGCCCTTGGCATCGACGCCGCCGCCCATCGCGGCGCCCTCAAGGGTCGCGCCGGCACCGTAGCGGTGATCGGCACCGGCGCTGACCGCATCTACCCGGCGCGCAACGCCGACCTCACCCGCACCATCGCCGACCAGGGCTGCATCATCAGCGAGTTCGCCCTCGGCACCCCGCCCCTGACCGCCAACTTCCCGCGCCGCAACCGCCTCATCGCCGGTCTCGCCCTTGGCTGCCTGGTGGTGGAGGCAGCCCCCCGCAGCGGTTCCCTCATCACTGCCCGCCTTGCCGCCGAAGCCGGGCGCGAGGTGTTCGCCATCCCCGGCTCCATCCACGCCCCCCAGTCCAAGGGCTGCCATGCCCTCATCAAGCAGGGCGCCAAGCTGGTGGAATCAGCCCAGGACGTGCTGGAGGAATTGCGCTGGGAAGCGGTGGTGGCACCCCTTCCCACCGATTCCAGCGATCTGGTGGAAAGCCCCGACAATGGCCCGGAAGCCGCGCTACTGGCGGCTCTCGGCCATGACCCCTGCAATCTCGACACCCTCATGGCGCGCACCGACTTGACGGCGGACGCGCTACTTGCGATGCTGTTGCCGCTGGAACTGGATCGCCGGGTGGCACAACTGCCCGGCGGACTCTATCAACGCCTGGGGTGAGCCGCCATGATCGACATTCTCGTCTATCTGTTTGAGAACTACCTGCCGGAAGCCTGCCCCGAACCCACCGCCCTGGCGAAGAAGCTCTCCGCCGCCGGTTTCGAGGAAGATGAAATCTCCGCCGCCCTGCACTGGCTGGCCGGACTGGAACAGGCCCAGGACATCACCCTGACGCCGCGTTCCCCCGACGCCCGCTCCCTGCGGGTGTATTCCGCCACCGAAGAAGCCTGCCTGTCCACCGAGTGCCGCAGCCTGCTGACCTTCCTCGAACAAGCCGAGGCCATCGACCACGAACTGCGCGAAATGATCGTGGACCGGGCCCTGGCTCTGGGCGAAGGCGTCTCCATCGGCAAGCTCAAGGTCATCGTGCTGGTAGTCATGTGGCGTCGCCAGCACACCCTCGACGCCCTGCTGCTGGAAGAACTGCTCTCCGACGAGGATGACGAGCCGGTTTATCACTGAGTAGGCTGATGAGGGCCGCTTGCCAGCCAGCGTTGCGCTGGCTTCTCGCGCTTCTCCTGCTCGGCGCCAGCGGGCTTCTGATTGCAGCACCGAAGACACCCCAGACGCCGTCCTCCCTCGCCAGTCTGCAACAACTGATCGAGTCCTATAAGCCGGACCCGCAACGGGTCGCAGAATTGCGCGCTCGCCTCGATGCCGCCCCGCCGGCGACGGAAAGCACCGAAGCCCTCGCCACCTTCCATCTGGAGCGGGCGCGGGCGGCGGACGAACTTGGCGAGGCCGATCGCCAACTGGCCGATCTGGAACTCGCCTTCACCGCCATCCGGGCGGCACGGAACGACTACGGCAACGAAACCCAGAGCCTGCGCCTGCGCATCCAGAACGAACTGGCCGGCGCCCATACCGCCAATGGCGACTTGCAACGGGCACGGGAACTGCGCCTCGACATGCGTGGCCGTCAGGCCCCCCTGGGCTGGGTGATTTCCAATAACTCCCTGCTGGCGCGCATTTTCCAGCGCAGCGGTGAAGCCGACCTGGCCCGGGAAGCCGTAACCCGGTCCGAAAATGCCATGGCGCAGGCGCGGCAAAACCCGATGCTCCCCAACTGGCGCTCCCTGCTGTCCCAAACCCGCGCCATGCTGCTGGCAGACCAGGGCCGCCATGAAGAGGCCGAAGCCCACTTCCGCGCCTCCATCGCCGACGCCACCGCTTTCCTCGCCGCCCGCCGCGCCCAGGCCGGCCTGCTGCGGGGGTCCGAACTGACCGCCGACGAGGCGGCACGAGGGGTTGAACTGCGCCGCCTGCAACTCGGCTTCAACCTGCTGCACCAGCGCCGCCTGGAAGAGGCCGAACTGGAATTGCGCGAAACCCTCAAGCTCGCTCTCGACCGCAGCGGACGCGGTTCCAGCAACGCCGCCAACGCCCTGCGCGGCCTCGCCAGCATCGCCCAGGAACGCGGCCAGCGCGCCGAAACTCTCTGGCTCGCCCGCGCCAGCCGCGATGCCTTCCTGGCCGCCGGCCTCGCTCCGGCCTCGGCGCCGGTGCTGCGCTCGCGCAAGCTGATCGCCGACACCCTCGCCACCCTGGGGCGGGAACAGGACGCCCTGACCGACTACGACGCCATCGCCGCCGACCTCGCCGCCCATCCCGGCCGCGAAGCCAAGGACGTGCTGCGCGGCTTTGCCCGCATGCGCAGCCTGATGGCCGCCGGCCGCACTGCCGAAGCCGGTGCCCTGATGGACGACTGGGTTGCCGACGTGAGTACCCGCTACGGTCACGAGCACTACCAGACCGCCCTGATCCTGGGCCACCGCGCCGTGCTGCGGCTGACGACAGGAAACCTCAAGGGAGCCGGCGAAGACTTCGCCGCCGCCGTGCCGGTGCTCACCGACCCCGGCCGCCGCGCCGCCGACAGCATGGGCCGCTCCGACTGGGCGCGGCGTCGTTACGTGCTCAACCACTACGTCGGCTACCTGGCCGAGCGCGGCAAGCAGTTGTCGGGTGACGCTGCCGCCCAGGCCGTTGCCGAGAGCTTCCGCGCCGCCGAAATGGCCCGCGCCCAGGGGGTGCAGAAGGCCGTCGCCCTCGCCGCCGCCCGTGCCGCCGCGACGACGCCGGAACTGGCCGATCTGATGCGCCGCGAACAGGACCTGGCCCACGAGGTCGACACCACCTTCGAGGCCCTGATCCAGATCCAGTCGCGGCCGCCGGACAAGCAGCTGCCCCAGGTCGCCGAGGCCATGAAGGCCCGTGTCGACGCCGCGCGCCAGGAGCGCAAGCGCGCCCTCGACGAGGTCGGGCGACTGTTCCCGCGCTACAAGGACCTGATCGACCCACGCGCTCCCAGCCTCGCCGAAGCCCGCGCCGTGCTGGCGCCGGAGGAAGCCCTGGTGGCGATTCTCTCCGGCACCCAGCGCACCTACGTCTGGGTGCTGCGCCAGGAGCGGGAGCCGGTACTGCATGTCGCCGAGTTGCCGGCGGCGCGTCTCGACGCTCTGGTAAAAACCCTGCGCCAGGGCGTTGATCTGAGCAACGCGCAAGACCTCGACCACCTGCCGGCCTTCGACCTCGCCGTGGCGCGGGAGCTTTACGACAACCTGCTAAAACCCGCCGAAGCCGCCTGGGGCGACGCCCGTACCCTGCTGGTGGTGGCCGACGGCGCCCTGACGCGCCTGCCCCTCTCGCTGCTGGTCACCGGCCCGGCCAAGGACCTGGCCAGCGCCCCCTGGCTCGCCCGTCGCGTCGCCATCGCCACCCTGCCGTCGGTGAATGCCCTCATCACCCTGCGCCAGTTGCCCGCCGCCGCCGCCCACCGCCTGCCCTTCGTCGGCTTCGGCGACCCGGCCTTCGGTGGTCAGGCCAGCCCGGCCACCCCAGCCACCACGCGCGGCGGCAAGGGCCTGCTGGCGCTGCACGTACGCAACGCCCCCATCCGCGCCTGGGAGGCCCTGATGGATCGCGGCGACCTGGTTGCGGGCGGCCCCAGCACCGGCGGCCACCTGCCGCCCCTGCCCGACACCCGCGACGAAATTCTCGCCATGGCCGCCGCCCTCGGCGCCGACCCACAACGGGACGTCTATCTCGGCACCGCCGCAAATCGCAACAATCTCGCCCAGGCCCGCCCCGAGGCCCGCCGCGTCGTCGCCTTCGCCACCCACGGCCTGGTCGCCGGCGACCTGCCCGGCCTCAACCAGCCCGCTCTGGCCCTGGCACCCAGCGCCGATGGCAAAGACAACGGCCTGCTGTTACTGGAAGACGTGCTCCGGCTCAAACTCGACGCCGACTGGGTGGTGCTCTCGGCCTGCAACACGGCCGCCGGCGAAAGCGCCTCGGAAGGGCTTTCCGGCCTCGGTCGCGGTTTCTTCTACGCCGGCGCCCGCTCCCTGCTGCTCACCCACTGGTCGGTGGAAAGCGAATCCGCCGCCAAACTGGTTTCCGGCCTGTTCGAGCGTTACGCCCAAAACCCGGCCCAGGGCCGCGCCGAAGCCCTGCGTCAGGCCATGCTGGCGCTCATGAACGGCCCCCAGCGCGCCTACGCCCACCCGGCGTTCTGGGCGCCTTATGTGCTGGTCGGCGACCCTGGAATCAGTGCTCCCCATTAGTCTGCCCTAGAGCCCCAGAAAATCCCTGCCCTTGCCAGCGCCCGCCAACGGCGCTTATGATGCGCCGCCTTGGGCTCCGTTTTCGGGGCCGCACTAATTAGTAGACTAGGCCTCACCCGGAGAACACCCAGCTCATGAGCGGTAAACAACTCATCATCGCCGAGAAGCCCTCGGTCGCCCAGGACATCGCCAAGGTATTGGGCGGTTTCACGCGCCAGGGCGACTACTTCGAGAGCGACGACTACGTCCTCTCCTCGGCCATCGGTCACCTGCTGGAACTCACGGTGCCGGAGGAATACGAGGTCAAGCGCGGCAAATGGACCTTTGCCCACCTGCCGGTGATCCCGCCGCGCTTCGCTTTGAATCCGATCGAGCGCACCGCCGACCGCCTCAAGCTCCTCACCCGCCTGCTCAAGCGCAAGGACATCACCGGCGTCATCAACGCCTGCGACGCGGGCCGCGAGGGCGAACTGATTTTCCGCTACGTGGTGCAACACGCCCTCGGCGACAAGGCCAAGCCCAACTTCACCACGCGCCGCCTCTGGTTGCAGTCCATGACCGCCACGGCGATCCGCGACGGCTTCGCCCACCTGCGCACTGACGAAGACATGCTGCCCCTGGCCGACGCCGCCCGCTGCCGCTCCGAGGCCGACTGGCTGATCGGCATCAACGGCACCCGCGCCATGACTGCCTTCAACTCCCAGGAGGGAGGCTTCTACAAGACCACCGTGGGCCGCGTGCAGACGCCAACCCTGGCGATCCTGGTGGAGCGCGAAGCCCGCATCAAGGCCTTCGTCTCCCGCGACTACTGGGAAGTGGAAGGCGAATTCAAGTGCGTTGCCGGCACCTATCGCGGGCGCTGGTTCGACGAGAAGTTCAAGAAGGCTGACGACGAGCATGCCAAGGCCGAGCGCCTCTGGGACAAGTCCGAGGCCGAGGCGATCCGCAAGGCCTGCCTTGGCAAGCCGGCCGAAGCAGTGGATGAGAGCAAGCCGAAGACCGAAGCCTGCCCCATGCTCTACGACCTCACCTCCCTGCAACGGGATGCCAACGGTCGCTTCGGCTTCTCCGCCCGCAACACCCTCGGCCTCGCCCAGGCCCTGT
>Ga0316605_10000504_pt1 | contig 27132 bp, 15 predicted proteins | sample OWC_soil_day20_n_FD_207666 | JGI IMG/M metagenome (GOLD analysis project Ga0316605, IMG submission 207666) | Wetland soil microbial communities from Old Woman Creek delta, Ohio, United States - OWC_soil_day20_noCT | ecosystem: Environmental > Terrestrial > Soil > Wetlands | place: USA: Ohio...
CTTCCCATTCCGAACAGAGAAGTTAAGCCTGATCACGCCGATGGTACTGCGTAACAGTGGGAGAGTAGGTAGCTGCCGTTTTATAAAAGAGTCCTGTTCATTGTATAATGAATGGGACTCTTTTTTTGTCGTGCTGATGCATAATTTGACGGTGTAAGTCTGTTATGGGGGGCGGTAGTAACCAGCCATTAGCTAAAAGCAAGAGTGTCTACCGCGAGGAGAATCTGAAAGAAGCCTGCAGCAAAGTTCCGGCCTGAGTAACACGAACATTATATAAGGCTCAAGCCGTACGACGATTTAGCTACACAGAACGAAGCTTTAAAGCTACACAGATGCGGCAGAGTAGATGAAGCGGATATATGAAATGAAGGTTATTAGTCTTACCACGTAGATCTCACGGACGTGTGTTTTGCACGCATAACAATTGTCACAATAAGTCAGCCAAAGCCATAGTTCCGTATTTCGAGCTTATATGAGAGGTAGAATCGTGCAGTATGGCAGTAATTGACTGTTACCTTAAGAGTCTTTTGTAATCAGATGCTTGAAAGAGACTCCTTACAGAATGATAGGATGGAATCCGAAATATATGTAAGAGTGATATTACTCGATGGAATAAATGAAGACAATGCCAAATACGCCTAAATGGAGTCAAAGCAAGGAACCACCACTTACCCCCATTTGAGTGGTGTTATGGATGTCGAAACGGGAATTAATTACGTTTCTCCTACCCGATTATATTATATCTCTATCGATGTATCTCATCTCCCCTTTTAACACCGCCTTTCTGATTACATTGAATACTGTGTCATAACAATCTTCTTGTGTACTATACTCTTGCAAGTTGTTTGAGAAAAAATGATTTATAAATATCTTCGTCTATTTAACATCTCATCTTCTCCAATATTACTGGGCTTCTCTTATCATATCCCCTATCTTCTATGTTGTAATCCAAATAACAAGAGTAATATTAATATTAATTATACTTTTATTAGCTTTGTAATCAGGTAGTTGAAGAGGATACAGGCTCTGCTGATGAGCAACTAGTCAGCAATAAACTTCCTGCGTTACACTGTAACATTCTTTTTGGGGAGGGAGGCTTGTGTGGTTTCCCCTTTCATGTTACATATATCGCTATATGGCTAAGAAAACCTCTATTGATTGTTTCATTACTTTCTATTTATTAATAACTCCTATATAAACAACCTTCTATCAGTAGTTTAAACTGATGTTGTTGTCAGTTTTCTACATTTTCCTTTTTCAGTTCAATAGGAAGAGGCTGCAAACTGCTAAAGCAGACTAAGCTGCAAGATAAACAAAGCGATCACTCTTGTTCTGAAAGATATTTATATAGGTATTATTATTAAACCACTCCATATTCATATTTTTGTCTCTTTTTTAAAACATAATACATTCTGCTTAATAGTTTTTTTGCGATTCGTATTATAGCTTTATTGGGCTCCATCCTTTTACAAGGTTGTTAGAAACACCTTGTCAGTGCCGGATCTATTCTTACTGCAAACCAGCCAAATTCAATCAGCCATCTAAAGTAGTTTTCTTCCTAAATGTCATTTCTCCATAATTTTCCACCTCTCCACTGGAGTGACAGTTAGGGATTAGTCTACAAAACCAGCTAACTTGTCTGTATTTGGGAATCATTCAATATCTTCTATCTACGACAAAAAAGTAAGTCCTGTAAATAAACCAATTCCCGGAATGCTTCTTATTAACTCTATTTCCTTCACATATTCAGTTTTCTTGTTGATATGTGATAATCATACCATGCTAACGTTTCCCACTTATGCGCTTTTAGTGCATTTGCAAAGGCTGTAAGTTTGTGATTTTGGCTTGATATGCCTGTTCCATTCATGTATCCATTTTTTTGAAAGCCAATTTAATTTTTTAGTTTAATCTCTTTTATATTGATACAAAAGTGTGGCTTTTGAAACATTTCCTTCATTTACTTTTTGGGTTTTACTCTCATCTATGGATATTCAAAATATAATTTATAGTATCTCCCTCATTTTTCTTTAGTTTATTCACTTTTATATCTTTGCAATAATCTAATTCTGTTTTTCATTGTATTATCTTCCATTGCCGGTTTTGTTTTTTCTCATCCATCCTGGCCTTTTAGCATACCTTCCCCGTCCTTTTATTATCCACCTATATGTATTTCTTCATTCCTGTACAAAATAATGTAATCATTAGTACAGAACAATTCATTCTTTTGTACAGAAGAAAACAATCTTTTATACAAAAATGCATAATTTCTATTCGGCAGAAATAAAATCTCCCGTGGGATCCTGAAAAACACCCGGCCTGCTTTTTCAAATAGATAGTGTGACTACTTTGGTAGCAGATACAACTATTTAGTAGTAGATGATTTGTATATAGTTTTTATCTCCAACCAACCTAAATAGTTGATATACAAAAAATAATAGCTATTTGGTAGCAGATAGGGGAGATCAACAGGGCCGACGCATTAAAAATTTTGTGCCAATAAAAGTTCACAGAGGAATCCTTGGTCCCACCCGGCCGCTTTCCTTTTTCCTTTAATGCTGCCTTTTCTTGGACTTTTCTTTAATATCATAAGTGCTATCTTGTTCATTAATGAAAAGTTCTGGGCAGCATTCCCTGTTTTTCTTCCGGCGTCTTCTCCAAATGAAACATCCAACTGCCAATGCAAATTGTTTTCTACAGACCAGTGAGTTCGTACTGATTCCGCTATTTTCTTGGGTTCCAAACCTAAGGAAGTTATGTAGTATCTCTTTTCTAAAGATGTCTCCCCAGTCTTGATAATTGTTCTTTCTGAAGTAACTCTCACTATTGATTTTATCCCTTCCCATTCTTTGTAAATTACCTCAAAACCACTATTACTGTACACAAAGCATTCTCTGATTTCTTTTCGTCCATGGCCGATTTCCTCTGTCCGATATTTGGCATATTGAGTTTTGTCAAATGATGAATATTTATCACCCTCGCTTTTATCCAACTCTTCAAACCATGCCTGTAAATCGACATACAGTTTTCTTTGGTTGCTTTTTACGTGAAGAACATAGTCTGCTTCTTTATCGATAATATTTTTGGCTATTGCCTTCTGACATCCCATAGCATCAAGAGTTACTATGCATCCCTGCAGATCAAGAGCACTCAGGAGTTCAGGAATAGCCGTAATCTCATTACTTTTACTGCTTACTTTAACCTGCCCTAAAGTTACTCCATTAGCTGATGCCCAGGCACTTACCATGTGAAGTTTAAAACGAGATTCTACTTTCGGATTGGAACTGGTGCATTTACTGGCACCTCGTATGGTTTTTCCATCAATGGCCACAATTCCTTCATATTTTCCACAAATTTCAGACATCCAATAACGGAAAACACGTTCAAAATAATCGGGTGAAAGACTGCTAAAAAAACGATTAAAAGTGTCATGTGAGGGAACGCCCCTAAAAGAAGGAATACGCTCTGCAAAGAAATCTTTTCTGGAGTTGCCAAACTCTTCTATCTCATTCCAGGAATCAGCACCACAAAGAACCCCAGCCATGGCAATATATACTATCGATTCTACTGAATGTTCCTTTTTCCTGTCAATGCGTGTATCGTTGATTTGTTTACAAAGACTAATTATGCTCATTTTGACGTTAATTTGTGTTTTATTTTTCTTTATAAAGATAATAAATATAATTAACTTAAAAAAATGTTTATAGCTTTAATATTAATGATATAACATATATTAATTAGATAATATATATAGTCAAATTAAGTAATTATTATAATGCGTTTGCCCTGAACATGTACATGATTGGGTGTAAACTTGTACATGTTTACTCCCAATCTTGTACATGTTTGGATTGACTAAACCTTATAAAATGGTTAGTTTCCGGTTATACATTCATTAAGTACTGCTTGAATGATGCAAAGTCTTTCGTCATTGGAACGGTTTTCTTCTCGCCATGCATAAAGGCTTGCAACTTGGCTGGAATATCTACCTTCTCTCCTATTATATTTTCAACCGTTTCAAGGAACTTGGCCGGATGAGCTGTTTCAAGGAATACTCCAGTTTCGCCCGGTTTCAGGTTTTCAGACAGGGCACGGTATCCGCATGCTCCGTGAGGATCGAGCAGATAATGAGTTTTATTGTATACCCACTGTACTGTTTCACTTATCTGCTCATCGTTATATGTTGCTCCGCTTATCTCTTTTATGATTTCTTCATGACTTCCACCGTAAAGATCAAGAACACGTGCAAAGTTACTTGGATCGCCTACGTCCATAGCATTAGCAATGGTTGCTACTGAAGGTTGTGGTGTGTATTTGCCTGTTTTCAGGTATTGATAGAAGATGTCGTTCTTGTTATTGGAAGCAATGAAACGAGAGATTGGCAATCCCATGCGCTTTCCAAACAATCCGGCAGTTATATTTCCAAAGTTTCCGCTTGGTACGCAGAACACTGCATTTTCTGCCTTGCCTAGTTTCTTTAACTGTGCATAAGCGTAGAAATAATAGAACGACTGAGGCAGGAATCGTGCAACGTTGATTGAATTGGCTGAAGTTAAAGAGAGGTGTGCATTCAGTTCCTTATCCATAAAGGCCGATTTTACCAGTGCCTGACAATCATCGAACGTGCCATCAACTTCGAGAGCTGTGATGTTTTGTCCCAGTGTGGTGAATTGCTTTTCCTGTATCTCGCTTACTTTTCCCTTTGGATAAAGTACATACACATGAATACCTTCAACGCCCAGAAAGCCATTGGCTACGGCACTTCCTGTATCGCCGGAAGTGGCAACCAATACATTTACATTCTTCTGACCTTGTTTCTTGATGAAATAGCCCAAAAGACGAGCCATAAAACGGCCACCTACATCTTTAAATGCCAATGTAGGGCCATGGAAAAGCTCCAGAGAATAAATATTTTCTGTAACCTCTACCAATGGTACATCGAAGCTTAAAGTATCGTACACGATTTTTTTCAAGGTCTCGGCAGGGATATCTTCTCCAAAAAAGGCATCTGCTACACGATAAGAGATTTCCTGAAAACTCATTGTCTCAATCTGGTCAAAGAACTCCTTTGGCAATGGCTTGATTGATTCGGGCATAAAGAGTCCTTTATCGGATGCAAGTCCTTTTACAACCGCTTCCTGCAAGTCCGCTACCGGAGCCTGCTTATTGGTACTGTAATATTTCATTATGTTATTGATTTTATTCATTGTTCAGAAACGCGTTAATAAACTCATTTTCCTTTAATAAACCGTATGCACCCTCTTTTACTGAGAATTCATCGAAAGTTTGTACTGCATCTGCTTCTATGCCCGGATAGTAGATAAGAAATGGCACAGGATCTGAAGTATGTGTACGCAGTTCACATGGTGTAGGATGATCAGGAAGCACAGCAATAGCCACAGGTTCATCCCAGTTCTTCACCGCTTCATAGATAGGACCTACCGCACGGGAATCCAGATATTCTATTGTTTTCAGCTTTAAGTCCACATCTCCTTCGTGTCCGGCCTCATCACTTGCCTCAATATGAAGGTAAACAAAGTCTTCTGTTCGAAGAGCTTCGAGTGCTGCAGCTACTTTATTCTCGTAATTGGTATCAAAAAGTCCGGTTGCACCTTCCACTTCAATACGACGAAGTCCGGCATAGTAACCAATTCCCTTTATTAAATCGACCGCCGAAATAACAGATCCCTTCTTTATGAACGGAAAAGTCTGTGACATAGGCTCCATCTGCGGACGATAGCCCGGTGACCATGGCCAGATACTGTTTGCAGGATCTTTTCCTTCGGCCATTCGTTTCTGGTTAAGCGGATGATCCTTGAGCAGTTCCTGAGATTTGAGGATTAAGTCATTGATAAGATCAGCTGTTTCCTGAGCTTCGGGCACTGTAGTCTTAACAAGAAGCGGACGGAACGGATGAAGGGGTACATCATGCGGAGGAGTACAATCAATATTCTTGTTTCCTCCTTTAATAACCAGTAAGTGACGGTAAGCCACTCCGGTGTGAAAACTTATACGGTCGTTACCCAGTTTCTCTTGCAGAAATTTAATCAACACATCCGCGTCTTCAGTAGTTATATGGCCGGAAGAGTGATTCTTTAAGATCTCTCCTTCAACGCAAATCAGGTTGCATCTCATAGCCATTTCTCCGGGTTGTAATTCCACCCCGATGCTGGCAGCTTCGAGCGGACCGCGACCTTCGTACACTTGTGGCAGGTTATAGCCGAGAACCGACATATTTGCCACTTCACTTCCCGGATGAAAGCCCGGTGCAACTGTTACCAGCTGACCGGTTTTTCCCATTTTTGCAAGCAAATCCATGTATGGTGTATTTGCATATTGCAACAGTGTTTTGTTTTGTAATGATTTAACTGGCCAGTCGGCCATACCATCACCTAAAATTATAATATGTTTCATCTCTATCGAATATTAGCAATGCTCATTATATCTGCAAAAACTCCGGCAGCAGTAACTCCGGCACCTGCACCGTATCCCTGAATCATCATTGGATATTCACGGTAACGTTCGGTTGTTAACAGAATAATATTATTGCTTCCTTCAAGGCCGTAGAATGGATGTCTTGAATCCACTTCCTGCAGACCTACTGATGCTTTTCCTTCTTCGAATCGGGCAACAAAACGCCAGCGTTTCTTTTCATTTTCCAGAACTTTTCTTCTGGCTTCGAAGTCAGCATCTAATGAAGGAATCTTTTGCCAGAAATCTTCCAGGCTACCTTTGAAAAACTCATCAGGTATAAACAGATTCTTTTCTACATCTGCCTGTTCGATCTTATACCCGGCTTCACGTGCCAGAATCACCAGTTTACGAATTACATCCTTACCACTAAGGTCAATTCGGGGATCGGGTTCTGAGTAGCGTTCTTCCTGAGCCATTTTTATAGTCTGGCTGAAAGGTACATCGGCACCAATTTTATTGAAGATATAGTTCAACGTTCCCGATAGAACGGCTTCTATTTTCAGAATCTTATCACCACTGTTTATTAAGTCGTTTATTGTATTTATAATTGGTAAGCCGGCACCAACATTTGTTTCGAAAAGGAATTTAACTCCACGGTGTCGTGCTATCTGCTTTAGTTCGAAATAATCTTCGTATTTTGACGATGCAGCAATTTTATTGGCTGCCACCACCGAAATATTGTGCGAAAGCAATTCTTTGTATATTGAAGCAACATCTGCACTTGCAGTACAATCTACAAATACAGAATTGAATATATTCATACCTAGCACTTCATCTCTGAATACTTCGGGTGAATTTGCAATTCCTTTTTCTTTTAGTTCTTCTTTGTAGTTGCTCAAATCAATTCCTTCACGGCAGAAAATTGCTCGTCTGCTATTGGCAATTCCTACCACATTCAGTTTTAAACCATTCTGTTGCACCAGGTTTTTCTGCTGACAACGAATCTGTTCTATAAGACTTCCTCCTACAGTACCGATACCGCTAATAAAAAGGTTCAGTACCTGATATTCAGACAGGAAAAAAGAGTCGTGGATTACGTTCAGAGTCTTACGAAGGAACTTTGCATCAATCACAAATGATATATTAGTTTCCGAGGCTCCCTGTGCACAAGCAATTACATTAATGCCGTTTCGTCCCAATGTTCCGAAAAGCTTACCTGCAATACCCGGAGTATGCTTCATATTTTCGCCTACAATAGCCACAGTTGCCAAACCATCTTCAGCAGTTATACAACTGATTTCACCCATCTCTATTTCTTTGGCGAACTCTTCATTCAGCAGTTCACATGCCAATCCTGAATCTGCGCTTCTTACACCGATAGATGTATTGTTCTCTGAAGATGCCTGAGAAACCATAAACACGCTGATACCACCTTTTGCCAAAGCTTTAAAGATTCGGTAATTAACGCCGATAACTCCAACCATCCCCAAACCTGTTACAGTGATCAGACTAGTATCGTTAATGGAAGAGATACCTTTAATAGCCTTACCTCCAGAAGCCGATTTCTCCTGAACAATATATGTACCCGGAGCAGATGGGTTGAATGTATTTTTAATAACGATCGGAATATTCTTGTGACAAACAGGATAGATAGTTGGAGGATAAACTACTTTTGCGCCAAAGTTACACAACTCCATAGCTTCCACATAACTTAATTCGCTAATAGGATAAGCAGCACTGATCACTCTCGGATCGGCAGTCATAAATCCGTCTACGTCAGTCCAGATTTCAAGAACCGAAGCATCAAGGGCAGCAGCAAGGATAGCAGCTGTATAATCTGAACCTCCTCTGCCAAGATTAGTAACATCACCACTAACTTTATCAGAAGATATAAATCCTCCCATCAAAGAGACGCGTGGTATTACCTTGAATGTTTCCTTGATCAGTTCATTAGTCAGTTCCTTGTCCAGGGTATGTTTGTTGTGCTTGAATTCGGTCTTGATAAATTTGCGGGAATCGAACCATTGTGCACCATCAATCAGTGCAGCAACAATAAGAGATGAAATTCTTTCACCATAACTTACAATTGTATCGGCTGTTTTTGCAGAAAGATCTTTTATCAGACAAATTCCCTGATAGATGTCTTTCAATTCATCAAGAAGTGCACGTACTTGTTTTATTAAAGTAACTTGTTTCTCGCCTGCAGGAATTACATCCTTAACCATATTTATGTGGCGCATCACTATTTCACGAAAATCCTTTTCGTAAGATGCATCACCGGCAGCGGCAATTTTAGAGGTATTTATCAGTTGGTCTGTTACTCCTCCCAATGCGGAAACAACAACAATAACAGGCTCTTCTGATGACTCTACTATTTTTTTAACATTTAAAATGCTGTTCACGGAACCTACGGATGTTCCGCCGAATTTCATTACTTTCATGTTTATAATTTTAGGAACTTACGCCTCTCAAGACACAAGTTAAATGGATGAACTAAATAATAAGATTAAAATTGATGCTTACCTATTGTAAGCGTGATTCACGTAGAAACACAAAAACTATCCCTAACCCCAAAGGGTTGTGGTGCACATGGATGTGGTATGTGGATAGTAATTTGTCATAATATTGTTTCTATCATCATTGATAAGTGCTGCAAAAATACAAATTATTATTATCAATCTATCACTTTTCAAGAAAAAAATGTGATAAAAAGCATTTAAATCAATAAAAAACCGATTAAAAAATTATTTTTAAAAACTTAGCACATGTAAAAAACAATAAAAAATATTCGCATTTTGTACAAAACAAACCCTTTTTATAGTAGAAGGAGGTAAGTATAAAAAAAATCAGGGCATCTCTTACATGAAGTAGAGATGCCCTGATTTTATATTGCTATTCCTGAATTAGTTCCAACCAGGATTCTGTGTCAGATTTTTATTTTTCATCAATTCAGTCTGAGGTATAGGGAATAGATACATTTTATCATCCCATTGACGGCTTACAGTATTACGGGTATAAGTAATTGTACCATCTGTATTCTTTGTCAATTTCATCTCCTGAATGCTCTTAAAGTATGTATTAGCTTCTTTCCAACGACGTACATCCCAGAAGCGATGGCCTTCAAACGCCAACTCAACCATACGTTCGTTTTTATACTTGGCCCAGAATGCATCATTTGAAAGTGTTGCTGGGAAAGCAGGCATGGTAGCGCGAGTACGAATCTTATTGACTGCAGTTACAGCAGACATTGCTAAATCATCACTTGTTGAATAAGGGCTACCTAAATATTTGTATACAGCTTCGGCATAATTCAGATAGAACTCACCAAGACGGAATGTAATCCATGTATGGTTATCAGTCTTATATTTACTGTTCGATGCTAAACTGATAGCAGAGTGACAATGCTTCTTAAGGTAATAACCGGTTGGAGTACCACCTGTCAACGGTTCGGCATTTAAACCACCATAATATGTTTGCAATGCCACAGTGTTGCTTGATGGCCAACTTGTATCTCCATTCTTAGCAATGGTTACAGCAAAACGAGGGTCACGTCCTGCATAAGGATTCGTTTCAACATAACCACTACCTGCCTCATTTATACCAAGACCGGTACTTTTCATTTCATAAGCATCGACCATTGTTTGTGTTGGACAGTTACCACCATTTCCTCCTTCAATACCGACTGGATAGTTATAACCTTCAAATGTACTGATTGAACCAGCACGACGACCAAAGATGATCTCAGATGTTATTTTTGCATCGCTCCAATTGTCTTTTGACCATAATGATTCGTAAGAAGTAGCAAGTTTCATGCCTCGTAATTCACAAGCGTCAATAAGTTGTTTATTATATAGAGCAGCAGTATGCCAACGTCCCTTATCATTGTTTGTGTTGAATAAAGGGCTTGCCCAGTAAATAGCTGCACGTGCCTTGAGTGCAAGCACTGCTAGATTGTTAGCTCTACCTGTTTCCTGTTCGTTTAAGGCCATAGCACCTAAGTTACTGTAATCAGCAACTATAGAATCTTTTATATCATCACATTCAGTAAAGATGTAATTAAAGATACTATCTGCAGATGTTCTAGAAGCAGTATTCTTCTCATCGGTAGTCATATTCTCAGTGATCAATGGCACAGCACCATACTGACGAACAAGATTAAAATAGAAATATGCACGCCAGAAACGAGCTTCGTACTTATAGTTCTCATAACGATACATCTGTTGATCATAATCACTATTCAATACCAGTTCATCAAATTTAAGGCCCTGGAATTCTTTCAAAACAAGGTTACAGTCTGCAATACCTTTATAGCTATCTGACCAGATTGCACTCTTTGCATTTGTTGGACTCCATGAACCATTATAGAAACCTTCGATAGAATTACCTGTGATAGCATACTCAGATTCATCAGATGCTGAACCCAGAATAGCTCCTGAATAGTAGTTACCGAAGTCATAGTCTACCTGACGATATATAGCTGTCATTAAGTTACCCACATAAGTGAAGTTCTTGGTAACATAATCTTTATCGTAAACGTTATATTCATTATAGTCCATCTTGTCTGAACACGAAGCAAGTGCCAGTGTTCCAAGAGCTACCATGATTAATTTATTTAGTCTCATAATTTTCAATTTTTCAGATTTCATTATTCATTATTAGAAAGTTACTGAGAGTCCTGCAACAACACTTCTGTTCAAAGGATTAGTTGCGCCATAAGACTCGGGATCAGAAACAGACAAGTTATCAAGACTAAAGAGGTCAATACCTCTCAAGTAAATTTTAGCAGCGTTCACAATTTTTGTGTTCTTCAACAATTTCTCTGGTAAGTTATAATAAACTTCGAGGTTACGCAATTTTAAGAATGAACGATCAGCTAGCCATACTGTGTTTGTCTGATAGTTATTTGCATTACTTACAGAACTCAAACGTGGGAATTTTGCATCCATATTATCAGCTGTCCAACGGTTATCATAAGCATATTGTGATATTGTTGTATTATTGATAAGTGGCCAGTACATACTCTTTGTGTTAAGTACAGCAGAGTATTTTCCTACTCCCTGGAACATTGCATCGATTCCCAAACCTCTCCATTCTGCACCAAGATGGATAGAATAATATAGTTGAGGAGCAGCTGTGCTGTAACCAATAGCTGTTTTATCGTTAGCATCAATCGTTCCATCAGCATTTACATCTTCATATTTGATATCACCTGGTTTAACTGTTGAGAATGTCTGCACAGGGCTATTATCAATATCGCTTTGATCCTTGAAGAAGCCGATAGCTTTAAGACCATAAGTCTGGCTCAATGAACGACCTGTCTGAACAAGGTTTTTGTAAAGGCGAGGTTCTTCTAACTGTTCCTTAATCTGATTACGATTTAAGTTGAATTCGCCTCCAATATTGAAAGATACTTCTCCAAACTTCTTATTGTAATCAAGGCTGGCTTCAAAGCCCCAGCTATTAACAACTCCTGCATTTTCATAAGGAGCGTCTACACCTATTACATCAGTATACTTACCACTAGACTCAACCCAGATATCTTTACGTTTTTGATAATATCCTTCTAATGTTACATCAAGACCTGAAAACAAAGTAGCATCAAGACCTACATTATATTTATAAGCTTTTTCATGTGTGTAGTTTTCAGTTGCCAATCTAGTAAGAGTTGTCATACCAAAAGAAGAACCATAACCCGAATTAAACGGATATGTAGTACCTGATATTGAATACTGCTGGATATAATATGTCCAACTATCTTCTGGAAGATTATCAGTATTAATAAGACCGGCAGAAGCACGTAGTTTAAGGAAATTAACCCACTTAACATCTTTCATAAAGTTCTCACGGGAGATAACCCACGCAGCAGAAAGAGTTGGAGATAAAGCCCATTTTGATCCTGGAGCTAAACGGTTAGAACCAGACTCAACCAAAGCTAAATCTGCAAAGTAACGATTGTTGTAACCATAATGTGTCCACCATGAGTAATTCTGACGATAGAGAGTAGTATTTACAGCATATTGATCCTGGAACTCATAATCCCATTTTAACTGAGAATAAACCGAGTGCTTTCCAAATTCGTGTTGATAATCGAAGCCTCCATCAAAATGGAAACGACGAGAAAAAGAGTTTGTTGAAGCTTCAGTATTCATTTCTGAATCAGAACCACCTGTATAGTTACTTGCTACTGTAGGAGCACCATCAACCCATGCTCCTGGAGTTGCACTACCATAAATATAAGTTTTGCTATGATCTTCCAGAATATTTGAAGTGTTATCGTATGATACTCGGATTTTTGCACTAAGTCCATCTAAAACACCTGAAAGATTCTGATCAATAGTTATATCAGAAAACAAACTACGTGTATTATTTTTAGTATATGCAGCACCGATAGACTGAGCAACAGGATTTGTTGTTCCATTCCATGTTGCATTACCACCCCAGTTTCCACTCTCATCCTTAATAGGATAAGCTGCAGAAGGAAGAGAATAAGCCAAATCCCAAAGGTCAGCAGAATCACCTGGGCGACTAACCTCATTCAACACACCAAGAAGATTTACTTTAAGCTTAGTTGAAGGAGTAAGGTCTATATCCAAATTACTACGCAAGTTTGCCTTTACATACTTATTCTGTGTAGAATACGTATCATTTTTACCAGGATTAGCTACAAAACCATTATCTGAAATTAAATCGATCATGGTATAATAGCGGAATTTCTGACCTCCACCTGTAAAGGCGATATTCAATTTATTTGTGACTGCATTATCGCGGAAAGTTTCATCCACCCAATTTACATTAGGATAAAGAGATGGATATTGTCCTGACTTAAACGCTGCAATTTCATCATCAGTATATCGAGCAGCAAGTCCATCGTTAGCACGAGCCTCATTTACAGCACTACCATAAGTTGCAGCATCTACAAACTTAGGTTTGTTTGCCATAAAGTTAAACAGGTGGTCGAAGGTTACTTTTACGGATTTTGAATTGTATTTACCACGTTTTGTTGTTATCAATACAGCCCCGTTTGCACCTTTGTAGCCATATAAAGCAACAGCAGCAGCATCCTTAAGAACTGTAACAGATTCAACTTCCTCTGGAGTAATATTATTTATATCACGTTCTATACCATCAACCAATATTAATGGAGTGCTTCCTGAAAGACTCTGAAGACCGCGTACATAGAATGTTGGGTTTGCAGCAGCATAATTACCGGCATTTTGTAATGAGATAAGACCTGATCCCTGACCAATAATTGAGTTACCTATATTTCTAGCACTACGCTTATCTGTAGAATTGGCGGTTATAACAGATACAGAAGCGGTTGATTCACCGCGTGTTAACACTTTATCTGCTCCCACATCAATTGTCTGATCAGCATATTTACCATCAGGCTGTGCTTTATCGTTTTGTTGTGCTACTGCAGGAATGGTTAAACACGCCAACAATGACAACACTAATATTTTATTTCGTTTCATAATATTTCAAATTTCAATTTCAATATTTAACCGATTACCATCCTGGATTCTGAACCAAACCATATTTCTTATTTACTTCAGACTGTGGGAATGGTTGAAGATACCATTTTGCATCAAATCCACTCCACTGTACACGAGTTCCACTTGTCAATTCGAATTTTTCGAAATCGAAATGAGTTGGTTCATAGAATCCCGGAGCAGTTTTATTTGCTTTGTCTGTTTTCTTATCACCATTCCACCATTTATCTGTAGCGCGAACCCATTTACCTGTAGCGTCTTTCTTTAGACGATACATACGCAAACCGTGAGTATTTGTTTCAAAACGATCTGCACGTTTATAACGTACGAGGTCAAAATAACGAGAGTCTTCAAGTCCTAATTCACAAGCACGTTCACGAAGAATCTCTTCAAGTAAATTAGCCTTATTAGATGTAAGGTTCTTATCTGGATTGCAAGCTGCAAGTCCACCAAGTCCTACACGTGCTCTGACGTCATCTACATATTTTAAAGCACCGGTAAAATCATTGCTAGCCTGTAACAATGCTTCAGCATAAGTTAAATATATATCGGAAAGACGAATTGCACACCAGTGAGGATAATGCGCTGTTGTATAGAAGATATCTCCTGCATAATATTTATTATTTGCATATCCTGTAGCAAAATATCCAGTTTCAGTGGCAGGCTGAGTTCCGGCATCTGAACCACCAACCCAGTTTTCATAGATGTTTCCAGAGATTAGACCCGAGTTCCAGTCAATACCCTGAGGAACACCATTAATACGAATGGTTTCGTAAAGACGAGGGTCACGAGTCAAAACTCTATGTTGCAAGTCCTGATTACCTACAATAGTATCTCCCTTGATAAACATTTGGTCTAGTTTACCTGCATTTTGAGCTGTACTCCAATCAAATGGGGTACCATCGTTCCAAGGAAACATTTCTACATACTCTTGTGTCGGAGTATATGAGTAACGCTCATTTCTACCATTATTTAAGTATGCCCATTGATATTTTGAATCACGAGTACTTGTAGAAACACGCACTGAATGTAGTATTTCTGTACTTGCTTCGTTTATATATCCAAAACGATATGCATAACGATATGCTTCCTGCGTTTTAGCTGTAGGTTGAGTCAATGCATATACACCATTAGCATTAAGCTGTGTAAAGAAGTCGGCACAAGCTTGTTTACACTGAGTCCACAATTCCGCTCTATAACCGCCATACCATACAAGACTATCTTTTTCGGCTTCAGTTGATCCACCATAATAACCTTTTGTATCATTAAACAAAGGAGAAGCTGCAAATTGAAGTATTTTACACTTCATAGCCATTGCTCCGGCTTTAGTCCAACGACCTGTATTTGTTTGTGCATCTGCTCCGGTATATCCCCAAGGCAAGTTTCCACCTGTAATAACTTTATCGAGAAGACCAACCATGAAATTAACTGTTTTTTCCACTGAAGCACGAGGTATATCATACGAAGTTTCTGTACCGGTAAAAGTCTTAGTTATAATAGGAAGACCTCCATAGTTACGGAACATATTGAAATAGCTGGAAGCAATAAGGCATCTTGCCTCATCACACAGACGAGCCTTTTCTGAAGCATCCATATTTGGTACTCTGTCTATATTTTCTAGCAACAAATATGCACGACGTACAAGTACCCATACATTCTCTGTCAGGTAGCCATAAACACCTCCTCCGGTATTTGCATTAAACGTACCTGAATAGTATTGCTTATAAATACCTGAATTGGGAAAATGCAATTGATAACAATCAGATAATGCATCAAATTTACCAGTCCAGTAACTTGTGGTTAATGGTGCGCTCGAACTACTTTGATATGGTAATCCATAATATTGTAGTGAATAAATTGCAGCCAGAAACTGACGTGTATATTCTGGATTATTGAATACGGTATCTTGAGTTACTGATGCTCCGGCAGCCTTGTCGAGGAATGCATTTCCAACAGCTAACTCATCAGTACAAGAGCCTGTGCCTATGGCTGTGATCGTAGCCATAACAACTCCAAAAAATAATTTCTTATGTAGTTTCATTTTAATTTCGTTTTAATTAGAATCCAAGTTTCAAACTAAGAGTATAAGTTTTCTGTAATGGATAAGAAGGTGAACTACTTGCTCTTGTTTCAGGATCACCCCAGATATATGAAGAGAATGTTAGTAAGTTATATCCACTTAATGCTAATTGCATTTGATTTAATCCAACCTTTTTCATAAATGGGAAATTCAAATCATAACCAATCTGAATAGTTTTCAGACGTAAGTATTTAGCATCTTTTTCATATAAATTTGATTCAACGTAATTCTGCGCAGCATTTGCCCAGGTAGCACGTGGATAGAAAGATCCCTGTGAAGGATTATCAACTGTCCAAGTATGATCTAAATGATACTTAAGCAAACCACCTTCTGTAGAACCTGATGCATTTAAGAATGGTTGACGGAATACGTCTGACAACATACGAGATACGTTCCATGCACCTGTCCACTGTGAACTTACTTCAAGGTTCTTCCATTTGAATCCGAAATTTAATCCGATCAAATACTGAGGATCATCAGTATATCCGTTGCTACGAGTCTTATCATTCTCGTCAATCTTACCATTTTTATCAAGGTCAACATAAACTGCATCACCAGCACCAATTGTTGAAACTAACTGTGTAGGGTAATCTACACCATATTTATTTTTATAATCAGCCTCGCAACCATCATAATAGAAATTTGCTAGCTGATACATTGAACGCGCACCAATACGATGACCTTTTGCATACTGATAATCGTTATTCATCGGAGCTTCTTTCTCTTCAATAATCTTGTTCTGATTATAAGAGAGATTCACACCAGCCCAATAGCGGAATTTATCACCAATTTTATCCTGCCATTTTGCAGACAATTCCCAACCCCAGCTATTAACAACACCTTGATTTGTATAAGGTACTGTAAATCCGATTATAGAAGGAGCTGTATAGTCTCTCAACAGAATGTTTGTACGATGTTCATAATAATAATCAAATGTAGTGCGCAGACGATCATTCAGGAAGTTTGCATCAATACCATAGTCTTGCTTGAAAGCTTTTTCCCATGTTACATCCGGGTTGTTTTTAGAATCTTCATAAGCACCCTTGTATGCAGTAGAGTTTTCAATACCAAAGTTATATGCATAACCGCCTCTTGAAGTGAAACTACCATTATTTACTCCATAAGGGTCAGCCAAATACATGAATCGGGAACCACCTATTTTATCGTTACCAACAAGACCCCAAGAAGCTCTCAGTTTCATAAAGTTCACAATTGGTTTTAATGGCTTAAAGAAATTTTCTTCACTGGCAATCCATCCGATAGATCCAGCTGGGAAAGTTCCGAAACGTCTACTCGGAGCAAAGTTTTCAGATCCGTTGTAACCAACATTAAACTCAGCCATATAACGATTGTTCCAATCGTAAGTAACACGTCCAACTAAACCTACATAACCACGTGGTATATCAGGATAATCTGATGAACTATAATAGTAGTCCTTACTCTGATTATAAAGTAATAAAGCAGTTATAGTATTTTGTCCGAAAGAACGATTATAGTTAAATGACGACTCTAAATACCAGTCACGTCCCTTACCTGTTGATTCAGAATAAGATATAGCACCATTCTCTCCTGATTTTTTATATAGAATGCCCCCATCTTTCTGAAGAACAGGAAAATAGGTAGCTTTTGAAACAGCTCCATTCTTGTATACAGAGAAATCACTGTTATAAGAACCTTTCACTTTAAATGAAAGTCCCTTTGTCAACATATCCAATTTCTGATCTAATTGCAAGTCGAACTGCAATTTATTATAGTTGGTTTGCATAAAACCTCCTGTTGTAGATGCATTACCAAAGTATGTAATACCACTTCCACCAACAAATGGTAACTGAACATCATCATAATCAGTTGCAGAACTAATGTACTTTCCATCAATAATACCAGGACTGGAGAATGGAGTAGCCTGATACATTGCTTTAATCATTCCTGAACTACCCTGTCCTGTATAAGGTTTATTGGCATTACTTACATTTCCAGCAATATTAAATGATAATATTGTTGACTTGGTAACATCAATATCTAAGTTTGAACGATAATTGAAACGGTTATATTGATAACCGAAATTATAGTTCTGACCAAATTCCTTAAACAATCCACCTTGAGTAAAAACACCTGCAGAAATAAAGTAGCGCACACCTTTAGAACCACCACTTATATTTATGTTGTGCTGAGTCTGCATTGTTGCATCCTTCATTATATAATTAGCCCATCTTGTATCAGGGAAACGGATTGGATCAGAATGATCTTTGAATTTAGCCATAACTGCATCTGAAAACATTGCAGTAAGACCATCGTTAGCACGCATCTGATTATAGAATGTAGCATATTCATAACTGTTTGCCTGCTCAACCATCTTGGTTGGAGTTAGAATACTGGAAGATGTAGTGATAGATATTTTTGCTTTTGCTTCCTTACCACGTTTTGTAGTTATTAAGACTACACCGTTAGCACCTCTAACACCGAAAACTGCTGTAGCGGATGCATCTTTCAATACAGAAACGCTTTCAATTTCGTTAGGGTCAATATCACTCATGCTTCTTTCAACTCCATCTACCTGGATAAGAGGTGAAGAATCTGTCCACGTTGCCTGACCACGAACGAATACAGATGCAGCATCAGATCCCGGTTCACCAGAATACTGGATTGTTGTAACACCCGACAATTGACCAGCCAGGATATTATTTACAGAACTGACAGGAGTACGAACCAACTCTTCGCTTTTTACACTTGAAACAGCACCGGTAAGTGTTACTTTCTTTTGAACACCATACGCCACGATCTCAATATCCTTCAACATCGTTGAATTATCAGCCAGAACAATTTTCATTGCTTCGCCTTTAGCAACTACAGTTTTTGTTTCATATCCTATAAATGATACAACCAATTTTGTACCAACAGGAGCATTAATTTTAAAAGTTCCGTCGATGTTTGTAGTAGTACCTAGCTTTTCACCCTGTACTTTTACGTTTGCTCCGATAATAACTTCCCCTTGAGAGTCTGTAACAACCCCAGTGATCATCTTCTTCTGCTGTTGAATAATATTCTCTGCAGCCGAAGTAGATTGTATCCCCACAGGGGAAAGAAAAGATGCAGCTAAACAGAATATTAAAATTGGTGGTTTCACAAATAGTTTTGTGTTCCATCTGCCCAAACTAAAAAGTATGTGCTTCATAAAATTAAAACTTTAAAATTAACATATTAATACTAAATATTTACGTACAAAGAATAACTATATCTTCAGTTGGTTTTAATAAAACAGTGTACAATAACGATTGGTAGATTTACAACCTCAGTAATAGAATAACTATAAAGCAATTATATTAACCGAACAAAACACATCACCATCTATTTTCACACTATTTTAGGCTACAAAAATAGATTATAACATTATTTTAAGGAATGTATAATCGTACAAACACATGTAAAATATATCAGATCAACGCATATCTGCCTTATTTAACACTAAATATAGCTGCACGAACAAACAAATCAGATTTGTAATTTTACAATAAAGTGTTAATTAATTGATTAAAAAAATACATACAGACATTTATGCATTACCGTTTAGATAAAAGGATTCTTTTATCTGAATGAAGTTAAATAGAACTCTGGCAGATCTAAAAAATAATTCATCTATATATATTAGAGTAAGCATTCATCGGCTTCTTCTAGCTCTCTTATTCCTTTAAAGATATTTCGTAGATTTACGAAATCGGAACCAGAAGTCTTTTTTAAATGAATAAAGTCTTTGTCAAGGATATAGCTCCAAAATATATTCAAAACCATATCTTTTATATTTTTGTTATACAGATATTTATCATTTTGTTATGAAATAATAGAATAATACCTATATTTGCATTACAACAAAGGTAAAATCCAAAGGATGAAACAAGAAAATACTTCCGTATTGATAATTTATACTGGCGGAACAATAGGAATGATTGAGAATGCTGAGACTGGAGCTTTGGAAAACTTCAATTTCGAGCAATTACAAAAGCACGTTCCGGAACTTAAAAAGCTGGACTTTAAGATTGATTCCTGTCAGTTTAATCCGCCAAGGGATTCTTCAGACATGGAGCCTGAGGCATGGGCTGATCTTTGCAGGATCATCTATGAAAATTATCGGAAATATGACGGATTTGTAATCCTTCATGGCACAGATACCATGGCTTACACGGCATCGGCTCTTAGTTTCATGCTGGAAAACCTCAACAAACCTGTAATTCTCACTGGTTCTCAGCTCCCTATCGGCGTGCTTCGCACAGACGGAAAGGAAAATCTGATGACTAGTCTCGAAATAGCTGCAGCAAAACGCAGAGGAAAACCGCTAGTTCCGGAAGTTTGCGTTTTCTTTGAGAACCATTTAATGAGAGGAAACCGGACAACTAAGATTAATGCAGAGAACTTCAATGCATTTCGTTCTTACAACTACCCGGCACTGGCTGCAGCAGGGATACATATTAAATATGAACCTTCACTGATTCATCATTGCACAAACGGCAGACCTCTTACTCCACATCTTTCAGTGGATACAAATGTAGTGATTCTTAAACTATTTCCGGGCATTCAGGAAAATGTGATTGCTGCAATTCTTGCCATCCCAGGATTAAAGGGTGTAGTTCTGGAGACTTATGGATCGGGTAATGCTCCCAGAAGTGAGTGGCTTATTAACCAGCTTATAGAAGCTAATGAGCGAGGAATAGTTCTTGTTAATGTGACCCAATGTAGTGCAGGTACTGTAGAAATGGATCGTTACGAAACAGGCAAGCAATTACTTGATGCAGGAATTTTAAGCGGATATGACAGCACAACAGAATCGGCCGTAACGAAACTGATGTTTCTTTTGGGACATGGGCTCCCTCCTGATGAAGTGCGACAAATGATGAATATTTCCATTGCCGGAGAAATTACTATCAATTAATCTGTTTCTGAGAAAAATATCGGTACTTTTGCAATTATATATAATATAGATTGCAAAAATGGCAAAAGACAAAACCGTATATGTGTGTTCGAACTGCGGACAAGATTCTCCAAAATGGGTAGGCAAATGTCCTTCTTGTGGAGAATGGAATACGTACGTTGAAGAGATTGTTCGTAAAGAGGTTGCCAATAAACGCCCAACTTCGGGTATTGAAACGCCGAAAGCCAAACCTATATCTTTATGTGATATTGTTACATCCGATGAACCTCGTATTGATTTAAAGGATGAAGAGTTAAACAGGGTACTGGGTGGCGGACTTGTTCCCGGTTCATTGGTACTTATCGGAGGTGAACCCGGTATTGGTAAATCTACCCTGGTATTGCAAACAGTACTTCGCATGCCCGATCGCCGTATTCTGTATGTTTCCGGTGAAGAGAGTGCACGCCAGCTTAAACTTCGTGCCGACCGTATTAAGCATACTTCGTCTGATTGCCTTATTGTTTGTGAAACTTCATTAGAACAAATATATACTCACATCAAGAATATACGTCCCGAACTGGTTATTATCGATTCTATTCAGACAATTTCCACAGAGACTATTGAGTCATCGCCAGGCAGTATCGGACAAGTACGTGAATGCTCGGCTTCTATCCTGAAATTTGCTAAAGAAACTAATACTCCGGTGATACTTATTGGTCATATAAATAAAGAAGGCAGCATTGCCGGACCAAAAGTACTGGAACATATTGTGGATACTGTGCTGCAATTTGAAGGAGATCAGCATTACATGTACCGCATTCTTCGTTCCATAAAGAATCGCTTTGGAAGTACTTCCGAGTTGGGCATCTATGAAATGAGACAGGATGGACTGCGTCAGGTAAGTAATCCATCGGAACTTCTGTTATCGCTCGACCATGATGGAATGAGCGGGGTAGCCATTGCTTCTGCTATTGAAGGAGTTCGCCCGTTCCTTATTGAGACACAAGCACTTGTCAGCTCGGCAGCCTATGGCGTACCGCAACGATCTGCCACTGGTTTTGATCTTCGCCGCATGAATATGTTACTGGCTGTACTGGAAAAACGAGTGGGATTCAAGTTGGGACAGAAAGATGTCTTTTTAAATATTGCAGGAGGATTGAAAGTTAACGACCCTGCCATCGACTTATCGGTAATCAGTGCCATTCTTTCTTCAAATATGGATACAGAGATTGAAAGAGAAGTCTGTCTGGCCGGAGAAGTTGGCTTATCAGGAGAGATTCGTCCTGTGAACCGTATTGAACAGCGAATTGGAGAAGCAGAAAAGCTGGGATTTAAACGAATGATTCTTCCCAAGCATAATTTGCAAGGACTGGACAAAAAGAAAATAAATATAGAACTGGTTCCGGTAAGAAAGGTCGAAGAGGCATTCCGTTGCCTATTCGGTTAAAACAAAAATAGATATGATACAAGAGATACAACTAAGAATATTACCGGAGATTGCGGCCAATGAGCAGCGTTTAAAAGAATACCTTTCAAAAGAAAAGGGCATTTCTTTGAAGCAGCTCAATGCAATCCGCATCCTGAAGCGCAGTATTGATGCAAGACAGCGCACTGTTTTCGTGAACTTGAAGGTTCGTGCCTACATCAATGAGATGCCTAAAGACGACGAATATACACATACAACCTATAAAAAAGTAGAGAATGCTCCACAAGTAATTGTTGTTGGGGCAGGTCCCGGCGGTCTTTTTGCCGCTCTCAAGCTGATTGAGCAGGGAATAAAGCCCATTATCGTGGAGCGTGGTAAGAATGTGCGCGATCGTAAAAAGGATATTGCACTGATTTCTCGTGAACACATTGTTGATCCAGAGTCAAATTATAGTTTTGGTGAAGGTGGAGCCGGCGCTTATTCAGATGGGAAACTCTATACCCGCAGCAAAAAACGCGGTAATACTGACAAGATTCTGAATGTTTTCTGCCAGCACGGTGCAAGTACTTCTATTCTGGTTGACGCTCATCCACATATTGGTACGGATAAATTGCCAGGGGTAATTGAGAATATGCGTAATACCATTCTGGAATGTGGTGGTGAAGTACATTTCGAAACAAGAATGGATGCGCTGATTATCGAAAATAATGAGATAAAAGGTATAGAAACAAATACCGGAAAGACCATACTTGGCCCTGTTATCTTGGCTACCGGTCACTCGGCACGTGATGTTTATCGCTGGCTGGCTGCCAATAATGTTGAAATTGAAGCTAAAGGTATTGCAGTAGGTGTACGTTTGGAACACCCGCAAATGCTGATTGACCAGATACAGTACCATAATAAAAACGGAAGAGGCGATTATCTTCCTGCAGCAGAATACAGTTTTGTTACTCAGGTTGATGGCAGAGGAGTTTATTCATTCTGCATGTGCCCGGGAGGTTTCGTGGTACCTGCGGCTAGTGGACCTGAACAAGTTGTAGTTAATGGCATGTCTCCATCCAACCGTGGTTCAAAATGGAGCAACTCGGGTATGGTTGTTGAAATCCATCCCGAAGATTTCCCTGAATATGCAAAGTATGGTCCATTAGCTTTGATGGAGTTTCAGGAAGAGTTGGAACGTCAATGCTGGATGCAAGGAGGAATGCGACAAACTGCGCCAGCACAACGAATGGTAGATTTCACCAGAGGAAAATTAGGCACTTCCCTGCCCGATTCTTCTTATAGTCCAGGATTAATATCTTCTCCGCTTCACTTCTGGATGCCACCGTTCATTGCTAAAAGATTATCGCAAGGATTCCAGCAATTCGGGAAGTTTTCACACGGATTCCTGACTAATGAGGCTACGATGATCGGTGTAGAAACCCGAACCTCTTCACCGGTACGTATTATTCGTGATTCGGAATCATTGCAACACATCACCATAAAAGGATTATTCCCTTGCGGTGAAGGTGCAGGATATGCCGGCGGTATTGTTTCTGCCGGGATAGATGGTGAAAGGTGTGCCGAGAGTGCTGCAAAGTATGTGCAGGCAATCTAAATAATTAATTGTAAACAATATAGGTTATGGAGAATTTAGAAATTGCAATTATCGATGCAAATACGCTTACCTGCGTTGGCTTGAGAAATTTGCTGGAAAAGCAACTACCCAAAGCTGTTATCCGCACGTTTGAAGATTTTCCCACATTTGCCGATGACACGCCGGATATGTATACTCACTATTTCATATCCTCACAAACCTATATTCTTTACAATCCATTCTTCCTTCCACGTAAAGAAAAAACCATAATAATGATGCATGGAGCAGGGAATCATACGTTTCCTGCTTCCAATCATATTATAAATATATTCCTTCCTGAAAAGAAACTGACTACGGAACTGATGAAGTTCTTTTCCCATAAATCGAGTGAAATGGAGAAGCTTCAGTCGGATAACGAGCTTTCAGCCCGTGAAATTGAAGTATTGATCTTAGTAACTAAAGGGCTCATAAACAAAGAGATTGCAGACAAACTCAACATTAGTCTTACTACAGTTATCTCTCACCGCAAGAATATCACTGAAAAGCTCGGTATAAAGTCGGTTTCCGGATTAACAATTTATGCCGTGATGAACGGATACATTTCTCCCGATAGTATATAAAATCCCCATAAATGAGGATTGTGTAGTTTTTTTAATAGTCCGTCCTTTGCAGACGAATTAAAAAGCTACACAAATGAAAAAAGGTATATTATTATTCTTTATTCTATTACTTACCGGAAACTTACTAGCAAGTGATTTTATTCCAAAGGATTCTACCAAAAGCGTTAAGATAAAAGAGATTATAGTTACCGCTTCTCCAAAGGAATCCAAGCATTTTCGCCAACTTCCGGTTACTGTTTCAACAATCTCTCAACAAGAGATGCAGGCTTACCAGATAAACTCACTGAAAAGCATGAACGGGATTGTACCAAACCTCTTTATTCCCGATTATGGTTCCAAGCTAACTTCAGCCATTTATATCCGTGGAGTAGGTTCACGAATAAATACTCCTTCTGTTGGATTGTATGTGGATGATATCCCTTATATCGATAAATCGGCATTCGACTTCAGCTTTTCGGATATTGAAAATATTGAGGTTCTGCACGGACCACAAAGCACTCTTTACGGAAGGAATGCAATGGGCGGACTTATCAAGTTACATACAAAATCGCCATTTGCTTATCAGGGAACCGACCTGAAATTAAGTGCCGGAACTTATAATAGTTACTCCGCTGCATTAACTCATTATCACCGGGTTAATGATAAGTTTGCCTTCTCTACCGGAGGATTCTATGAAAAGAGTGGTGGATTCTTTGAGAATACTTACCTGAACAAAAAAGCCGATCCGCTAAGTAGTGGTGGTGGAAGAATACGCAGTATCTGGTTACCAAAGGATAACTTAAAACTAGATTTGAATGTAAGTTACGAATACAGCGATCAGGGAGGATATCCTTATGCTATGTACGATAGTTCAACAGGCAAAATTGGCGATGTTTCCACAAACAGAGAAAGTAAATATTACCGTGGATTGTTCAATGCCGGGCTTAACATAAGCTATCAGGCAAGGAATTATATCATGAATGCTGCTACCGGTTTCCAAAACCTAAAGGACAGAATGTATATGGACCAGGATTTCACGGCCAAAGATTACTATTCCATTACCCAAAAACAAAAGCAGAATACCATTTCCGAAGAGATAACTTTCCGTTCCTTTGAGAATGAACGATACGAGTGGACCTGCGGAGTCTTTGGCTTTTATCAATCACAGAAGACTAATTCTCCTGTTTATTTCGAAAAAGATGGTATTTCCATGATTCAATCATCGATGGATGCTGCCATGGCAGGACTACCGATGACTGTTAAACTAACCGATGCTTCAATGCCTGTATATGGGAATTACAACACACCTTCTTTAGGAGCAGCACTTTTTCATCAGTCTACTTACAATGATTTCCTTATCAAAGGGTTGTCTGCAACAGTAGGTGTACGACTGGACTATGAGAAATTAAAAATCACACACAGCACAAATGCAACCATGAATGCTGTTATGACCATGCGCGGAAAGACAACAGATGCTTCACGAGTAGTTGATATTCATGGAAAAGTTGATGATGACTATTTGCAATTACTTCCAAAGTTTGCACTTAAATATGATTTCCCCAATAATAAAACAGGTAATGTTTATGCTTCAGTAAGCCGTGGATTCCGCTCAGGAGGATATAACTTCCAGATGTTTGCTGACCTTGCACAAGCTCAGTTAATGGGTAGCTCTTCTACTGCATTAACAGACGAGGATGTAGCTAAAGCAATTACCTATAAGCCTGAATATACATGGAACTATGAAGTGGGAACGCATCTTTCTTTGCTAAACAATAAGTTGATAGCCGACTTTGCTGCCTTTTACATGGACACCAGAGACCAGCAGGTGGTACGTTTTGCCGATAGCGGCTTAGGAAGAATGACCGTGAATGCCGGACACAGTGCCAGTCTTGGTGCAGAAACCAGTATTCGTGCAACGATTACCAATGCATTTAGCCTGAATGCTGCTTATGGATATACTCATGCCACTTTCAAGGATTACGTAAGCAACCAGAAGAATCAGGCAGGAGAGCTCGTTTCTGTTAACTACAATGGCAATTATATTCCAATGGTTCCTCAGAATACCTTCAGCCTTGGTGCTGAATATGGCTTTTCATTCTCCAACAGTCTGATTAGCAGACTAACCTTTAATGCACAATATAACGGAGCAGGGAAAATATACTGGACAGAGAATAATGACCTTGCACAAAAGTTCTACGGAATTCTGAATGGGAAAATTGGAGTTACAATGAAGGAAGTACAACTCGATTTATGGGCCAGGAATATGTTAGACGAATCTTATGCAACCTTTGGCTTTGTATCAAGCGGAAAAACCTTTATGCAAAAGGGAAAACCGGTACAAGCCGGGATTGATTTGCGTTACAGATTCTAATTGACTTAAACTAAATATCGCTATTTCTTTTTTCTGATTAGAGAACCACACTATTGAAGATAGGGTACGGATATTGTTCATTTACAAAACCTGAGTAAAAGAACAATATTTAATGCTTTTCTTTAATAGCTGTGGTTTCTTTTTACTGCAGATTACTGATTAATTGCTCCACATGATGGGCATTCTCCTTTATCTTTCATCAGCGCTCCACACTTGCCACACCGGTATTTATACGTCATTCTTCCATTAACCCGCTTCATAAGGATGTAGAAGAAATAG
>Ga0316605_10000505_pt1 | contig 27132 bp, 27 predicted proteins | sample OWC_soil_day20_n_FD_207666 | JGI IMG/M metagenome (GOLD analysis project Ga0316605, IMG submission 207666) | Wetland soil microbial communities from Old Woman Creek delta, Ohio, United States - OWC_soil_day20_noCT | ecosystem: Environmental > Terrestrial > Soil > Wetlands | place: USA: Ohio...
GTGGAACAACCCGGCCATGCCGACATCGCGCAACACGGATTCATCCAGTTTCATCTGCTTGCCGAGCGCAATCATCAGGGCGCAAACCGCAATTGAGTGCAGATAGGTGTAATTGTCGGAAGTTTTCAGCCTGGCCAGACTAATGAGAGCGCCGGGGTTACGCTCGACCGATTTGTTGATTTCCTCCACCAGCGGCATGGCCTGTTCAGCCTCGACAGCCTTGCCCATACGGGCTTCCTGGAACATGGAAAGCACGGCCTCTTTGGATTTGGCGCAGATTTTGGCGGCGCGCTGCGCCTCCTCCGCGAGCGAGACACGCTCAACCGGCCCCGGAGTTTGACTGACGGCCTGATCCAGACGGCGATCAATTTCGACTTCTGATTCTTCCTTGGCGACGCCGGCCTCTACATCGTCGCCCTTTTCGATATCGATCCAGACTTCCCGAATACTGCTGGCGCGGATGAGTTCCAGATCCTTCTCGCTGTTGATGACAAATTTGGTACGCCAGAAGGGATGCTCCATCCACGAACCGCAAAATTCATGGAGGTGCATGCCAAGCTTGAGGTGTTCGACGCCGATTTTCTTGAGCATGGGTAGGCTACAAAGCAGGGTGTTGCAAATATAGCCCAATTTTAGTGCGTTGAAACAATCAAGCCACCCGCAGGTGGCTTGATTGGACGAACGGTCGCTTGCTGATTAGAGGCCGGCGTCGCTCTTCAACAGGCTGGCGCGATCCGTGGCTTCCCAGCTGAATTCCGGCTCGTCGCGACCGAAATGGCCATAGGCAGCGGTCTTCTGGTAAATCGGGCGCAGCAGGTCGAGCATGTTGACGATGCCCTTCGGGCGCAAGTCAAAATGTTTGCGAACAAGCGCCGTCAACGTTTCGTTGTTGACCTTGCCGGTACCAAAGGTTTCAACCATGATCGAGGTCGGCTCGGCCACACCAATGGCGTAGGAAATCTGCACCTGGCATTTGCTGGCCAGCCCGGCAGCGACGATGTTCTTGGCGACGTAGCGACCAGCGTAGGCGGCAGAACGGTCAACCTTGGAAGGATCCTTGCCAGAGAAGGCGCCGCCGCCGTGCGGGGCGGAACCGCCGTAGGTGTCAACGATGATCTTGCGACCGGTCAGGCCGCAATCGCCCTGCGGGCCGCCGACGACAAAACGGCCGGTCGGGTTGACCAGAAACTTGATGTCGCCCTTGATCAGTTCCTTGGGCAGCACCGGCTTGATGATTTCCTCGATAGTGGCTTCACGCAGGTCTTCCAGGCTAATGTCCGGGGCGTGCTGGGTGGAAAGAACAACCGTGTCGATGGAATGTGGCTTGCCGTCGATATAGCGGATGGTGACCTGCGACTTGGCATCCGGGCGCAGCCAGGGCAGGCGGCCATCCTTGCGCAGCATCGCCTGACGCTCGACTAGCCGGTGCGAAAGGTGAATCGGTAGCGGCATCAGCACAGGTGTTTCGTCGCAGGCATAGCCAAACATCAAGCCTTGGTCGCCGGCACCTTGGCCGAGATTGTCGTCGTAAGCCTTGTTGACGCCTTGGGCGATATCCGGCGACTGCTTGTCGTAGGCGACCAACACGGCGCAACCCTTGTAGTCGATGCCGAATTCGGTATTGTCGTAGCCGATGCGCTTCAAGGTATCGCGGGCGACCTGGATGTAATCGACATTGGCGCTGGTGGTGATTTCACCAGCAAGAACAACGAGGCCAGTGTTGCACAAGGTTTCGGCAGCGACGCGCGAATGTTTGTCCTGTGACAGAATGGCGTCCAGAATGGCGTCGGAAATCTGGTCGGAAACTTTGTCGGGATGGCCTTCGGAAACGGATTCCGAGGTAAAGAGAAATTCACTCATAACAACTCCTGCATGGTCCTGTTATCCGGCGCTACCGGCTTCGGACCACGAGCAGGCGACGCTTTAGCGGTATTTTGATGTTTCTTTTCGCCCCGCAAGTTGTCTGTTTAACTCGGCGAACTGATAATCTTACCTCTTTTCCCCACTCTTGCAAGCCGTATTTGCGCATGGTCTTTTTCTACCGTCTTCTCAGTTGCATCCCCCTGTGCCTGGTGCACGTCATCGGCGGCTTACTCGGCTGGCTAACCTACCTGGCCTCGCCCACCTATCGGCACAACCTCAAGGCCAATATGGCGCAGGCCGGTATTGATCCGGCGCTGCGTTCCGCCGCCATTGCCGAAGCCGGCAAACAGGCGCTGGAGCCTTCCCACATCTGGTTGCACAATCTGCCGGATGCCGCCGCACTGGCGGTTGAAATCGATGGAGCGGAGCATGTCAAGGCGGCGCAAGCTGCCGGTAAGGGCATTGTTTATCTGACCCCGCACCTGGGCTGCTTTGAAATCATCGCTCAGTATCTGTCGACCCTGGCCGAAATAACCGTACTGTTCCGCCCGCCCAAAAATGCCGGCTTGCAGACCTTGATCGAAGCGGGTCGCCGTCGCCCGCATCTTCATCTGGCACCGGCTGACCTTTCCGGCGTGCGCGCCCTGATCAAGGCGCTGAAGAAAGGGCAAGCCATCGGCCTGCTGCCCGATCAGGCGCCCAGAGTAGGTGAAGGCATCTGGCTCGATTTTTTCGGCCGACCGGCTTACACCATGACCCTCGCCGCCCGCTTGACCGAAACCGGCGCAACGACTCTTTTTGTCTGGGGCGAGCGCCTGCCCGGCGGCAAGGGTTTTCGTCTGCGTTTCCGACCACCACTGCAGGAATTTACCGGCGATACCGTGGCACGCGCCCACCAGATCAACCACGAAATCGAAGACCTGATCCGCCAGAAGCCGGAACAATACTTGTGGGGCTATAACCGCTACAAAAGGCCGGCCGGGGCAGAACCGCCTCCGGGTAGCAATGGAGAGCCGCATTGAAATATTGGACTGCCCATCTGGCGGTAGCGCTTCTCTGGTTGTTGCACTGGCTGCCCTTGCCCGTATTACGCTTTCTCGGCGCTTTGCTTGGGCGCCTGCTCTTTGCTGTGGGGCACGAGCGCCGTATGGTCGCGCTCACTAACCTGCGCCTGTGCTTTCCGGGAATGAGCGAAAGCGAGCGCACCAATCTCGCCCGCCGCCATTTCATCGCCTTTGCCCGCGCCTTTCTGGATCGGACTTTGGGCTGGTGGGCTTCGCCCAATAGATTGGCCCGTCTGATTCGCCTTTCTGGCGGCGAACATTTGAAAGACCGCCAAGGCCGGCCGGTCATCCTTCTGGCGCCGCATTTCGTCGGGCTCGATGCTGGTGGCACCATGATGACGATGACGACGCCGCTAGTGAGCGTTTACTCCAATCAGAAAAATCCGGTTTTCAATCAGGTATTGCTGAATGGGCGGCTACGTTTCAACCAGCCCATCCTGCTGTCGCGTCAGGATGGTATGCGCAAGGCGGTCAAGGCCTTGAGAGACGGCTACCCCTTTTATTACCTGCCTGATATGGATTTTGGCCCGCAGGATTCGATTTTTGCCCCCTTTTTTGGCGTGCAGGCGGCGACGCTGCCGACGGTGTCACGCCTGGCGCGGCTGACCGGCGCCTGTGTCGTGCCCTGTATCTGCCGACAGGTGGCTGATGGCTACGAAATCAGCCTACAGTCGGCTTGGGAAAATTTCCCTGGCGCAAGCGTCGAAGCCGACACCATACGCATGAACCGCTTTATCGAAAACGAAGTGCGTAAAATGCCGGAACAGTATTTCTGGTTGCACAAGCGCTTCAAGACCCGGCCGCCGGGAGAAGAAAGGTTTTATCCATGAACGATGCCATCACTTTTCGGCCGCTGGCTGCCGAAGATTTTGCTGCTGTCACCAAGCTCGCCCGCGTCATCTGGCAGGCCACTTACAAGAAAATCATCACCCAGGCGCAGATTGACCACATGCTGGCCGAGCGTTATTCGGAAGAAAGTTTGCGGACATACCTCGATTCACCCGACCACTGGTTCGAACTGGCGCTGGTCGATGGCGAAATCTGTGGCTTTTGCGCCTGCGAGGTTTATCAGGGCGAGTACAAACTGGACAAGCTTTACATCCATCCGGGCAGGCAGCGCCTTGGCATCGGCGGCATGCTAATTGCCCGGGCGGCGGCACGCGGCCGCGAAAAAGGCTATGGCGAAATGATCCTGGCGGTCAACAAGCGCAATGAACAGGCCATTGCCGCCTACCGCAAACACGGTTTCGCCGTGCGCGAAAGCGTTTGCGTCGACATCGGCAAGGGCTTTGTCATGGACGATTTCGTCATGGAAAAGCCCTTGTAAATCTTGCGCTTGTTACAGTGAAAGCCGATTCCCCGGCAACGACTGGGTCAATTGCAGACGGCTGATGGTCGGCCGCAGATCAAGGCCAGTGCTCGATTTCAGTTGTCCGGCGCGTTCGCGCAATTCCTCCAGACTGACAGTCAACGGTGTCCGGCAAGCAAAGGCGACAGCATTACCGCTGTCACAGGAGGGGAAAACAATGGCACGCTCGTCGAAGGCGGCACGCAGGCGATCGACACTGGCCTGGAATCCCTTGTTGCGACCCAGCAGGTTGCACACAACGATGCCTTCGGGGGCAAGCCGCTGGTAGCAATCGCGATAGAAGTCCCTGCTATCGAGCCGCCCACAACGGGCGTCCGCATCAAAGCCATCGACCAGGATGCAATCGAACTGACCGGTGTTTTTACGAAGAAAATCAGCGCCATCGTCAATGACAATTTCCAGACGTCCGGCATCTTCCGGCAATTTGAAAAACTGGCGCGCTGCCGCGACCACGCCCGGATGGATTTCGACCACGGTCAGATGACTTTGCGGCAGGTTGCGGTACAGAAAGCGGATCAGCGAAGCGGCGCCAAGCCCGATCAGCAATATTTTTTGCGGATGCACAGCAACGGGCTGGAACAACAGCCAGGCCATCATTTCCCGCGTATAGGCCAGTTCCAGTGCCCACGGACGGGCAATGCGCATGGCGCCCTGCACCCAGTCGGAGCCAAAGTGCAGATAACGCACCCCGGCCTCTTCGCTGATATCGATGCTGTGATCCGGAGGTGACAGTTTTTCGGGCATTTTTGAGCAGGCAGGGCTTATCACTTGCCCATGCAAAAATGGCTGAATATCCTGCCCAGCAAGTCGTCGGCCGAAAATTCGCCTGTAATCTCGCCCAGCGCACGTTGCGCCAGCCGCAGTTCTTCGGCAAAAAGTTCAAGTGGCAGGCTGGCATCCTTCATCATGGCGCGTGCCGCTGCAAGATGCTCGTGTGCCTCGCTCAGCGCCCGCAAATGGCGCTCACGGGCGATAAAGACATCTTCGGTCTGATGCCAACCCGCCACCTGCAAAAGTTCCTGGCGCAGCAAATCGATGCCCAAATCCTTCTTGGCGGACAGATAGAGCGCGACGCCATCTGCAGTTTCCCGCCGGCAGGGTTCTTGATCGGCCAATAAATCCAGCTTGTTCAACACAGTAATGCGACACAGATTGGCTGGCAGACGGGCCAGAATGGAGCGGTCGGCCTCGGTCACGCCAATACGGGCATCGACCAGCAGCAGGACAACATCGGCACGCTCGATCTCGCGCCAGGTGCGCTCAATGCCCAAACGCTCGATTTCATCTTCACTGTCGCGCAGACCCGCTGTGTCGATGATGTGCAGGGGAATGCCGGCAATCTGGATGGCGGATTTGAGGGCATCGCGGGTGGTGCCGGCAATGGGCGTCACAATGGCCAGCTCGTCACCGGCCAGACGATTGAGCAGGGAGGACTTGCCAACATTGGGCTGCCCGGCCAGCACAACGTGCAAACCGGCCTGCAGCAGTTTGCCCTGAGCGGCACGATCCCGCACCGTTGCCAGTTGATCATGGACACGTTGCAGGCGGGCAAAAGCATCCGCCGCCTGCAGAAAATCGATCTCTTCCTCAGGAAAATCGAGCGTGGCTTCGACCAGCATGCGCAAATCGATCAATTCCTGCACCATCGTGTGGACAGCGCGGGAAAACTCGCCCTGCAGCGAGCGCACCGCCGAACGGGCGGCTGAAGTTGTTGCCGCATCGATCAAATCGGCAACGGCTTCGGCCTGCGCCAGATCGAGCTTGCCATTCAAGAAGGCGCGGCAGGTGAATTCGCCCGGTTCGGCCAGACGGGCGCCAAGATCAAGGCAGCGTGCGAGCAGCATTTGCATGACCACCGGGCCGCCGTGGCCGTGCAGTTCGAGGACGTCTTCACCGGTAAAGGAATGCGGGGCAGGGAAGTAGAGCAATAGCCCCTGGTCGATAACGCTGCCATCAGCAGCTTTGAAATTGGCCAGGGTGGCATGGCGCGGTGGCGGCGATTTGCCACTGAGCGCCAGCGCCAAGGGCAGGAGTTCAGACCCAGAAAATCGGACAACCCCGATGCCGCCACGGCCGGGAGCCGTGGCGATGGCAGCAATGGTTTCCTTTGCCGTAATCATTCAAGGCACTCAGGCCTTGGCGTCGTTCGCCGCTTTCTTGCCTTTGCCCTTGCCGTCGATCAAACGTGTAATCTGCCATTGCTGGGCAATGGAAAGAATATTGTTCACCACCCAGTACAACACTAGTCCGGAAGGGAAGTTGAAGAACATGAGTCCGAAAGCGAAGGGCATGATCTGCATGACTTTGGCCTGCACCGGATCGGGCGGGGTGGGATTGAGTTTGGTCTGGATCAGCATGCTGATGACCATCACGATCGGCAGCGGACCAATCGGCCAGCCAATAATGGGAAGATGGCCGAACAAAGCATCGGGCGCCGACAAATCCTTGATCCACAAGATCCAGGGCGCATCCCGCATTTCGACAGCGCCGAGCAGCACCCAGTAAAGGGCAATAAACACCGGGATCTGGATCAGGATGGGCAGGCAGCCACCCAGCGGATTGACCTTTTCCGTCTTGTAAAGGTTCATCATCTCCTGGTTGAGGCGCTGGCGGTCGTCGCCGTAACGTTCTTTGAGCGCCGTCATCTGCGGTGCCAGGTTCTTCATTTTGGCCATCGATTTATACGAAGCAGCCGAAAGCGGGAAGAAAACAAGCTTGATACAGATGGTCAGAATAACGATGGCCCAACCCCAGTTGCCGACCAGTTTGTGGATCCATTCGAGCGCCCAGAATATTGGCGAGGCCACAACGGTCAGCCAGCCGTAATCGACGACCAGTTCGAGCCCTGGAGCAACCTGCTTGAGAACCGACTGTTCCTGCGGGCCGGCATAGAGCGACATGGAATAGGTGGTTTTGCCACCCGGAGCCACGCTGGCCAAAGGCACAATCATGCCGGCGCGAACCAGATGATTCTTGGCACTGTCGAGTTTACTCATGTAAAACTCGCGCTGCTGCGGCGCCTTTGGCACCCAGGCGGCGACAAAATAATGCTGCACCATGGCCAACCAGCCGTTGTCAGCTTTTTGCGTAAACTTGGCTTTTTCCTTGACGATGTCGCCAATATCGACTTTTTGGTATTTCCCTTCGTTGGTGAATACAGCCGGGCCGGTAAAAGTCGACACCATGCTCGATTCGCCTGCCGGGGCAACATCATCACGCTGCAATTGATAATAGGCATTTGGCGTGACGGGGCTTTGACTGGTGTTTTCAATTTCCCAACTCACGTCGATCAGGTAACTGCCGCGTTTGAGGGTATAGACCTTGCTGGCCTTGAGGGCGGACTGAACTGGAGTCAAACGGATTTTCAGTTCATTGATGCCTTCCGCCATTTCAGTCGGGCCGCTGATACTGAAAAGTGAGCGGTGGTCAGGCAGGCCGGCGCCGGGCAAAAAGCCGCTTTGGGCAAAATACTGGTGCTTGGCATCGAACAGGACAAAATTCTGACCCTTGTCAGCATGATCGCGATAGTTCAACAGTTCGAGCCGCACCATGTCACCACCGACACTGGAGAAAGACGCCTGGTAGAGATCGGTCTTGACGGTAACGAGTTGCGCTTCCTTGGCTTCGCCTGCCGGTACGCTTGCCGGCGCTGGTGTTGCAACAGCGCCAGGAACGGCTGTCGGTATTGCCGCCGGAACCGTACCCACGGAAGGCACCGCTGCTGGCGAGGCATTACTGCTGGTTGTTACAGGGATTTTGGGCTGTTTATAGATTTGCCAGTTTTGCCACAACATGAAGATTGAAAAGCAGAAAACGGACAGCAGGATCAAGCGACGTGTTTCCATGAGCAGCCTACCAATAATGTGGCACTTTTTTAGGGTACCGGGTCAAATCCACCGGGGTTCCATGGATGGCAGCGCAGGAGTCGCCTGATCGCCAACCAGCTTCCATGGGACACACCATGTTTTTCCACGGCCTCGGCAGCGTATTCCGAACAGGTCGGAAAAAAACGGCACCTGGGCCCCAACAACGGACTGATTGCATAGCGGTAAATGCCAATCAGGCCAATAACCAGCTTTTTCATCCGCTTACTTGTGTCTTTGCCGATAATTTCTGGCGAGGACGTAATTTGCCGAGCAAGGTCGCAATCTCGCCTGCAAGATGGCGGCGATCCATGGTTTCGGGTCGGGCATGCAGACGCAACACAATATCGTATCCTTCCAACCCGGCGCGCTGCTTGCGAAAACTTTCCCGCGCCAAACGCTTGATCAAATTGCGGCGAACCGCGCTCTTGACCTGTTTCTTGCCAATGACCAGACCCAGGCGCGCATCAGCATACACTTCTGACCGCGGCTGATAGTGCAACATAAACATCTGGCCGCGAATTGCACGCCTGAAATCAAAAACGGATGAGTACTCATCCGTTCTGGTCAGGCGATTCTGCCGTGGAAAATATTGGCAGGAACTGGCTATAGCGACGACCTGGGGCACCCGTTACGATATAGCTGATTACACGCCCAAACGGTGACGACCCTTGGCACGGCGGGCGGCAATTACCTTACGGCCGCCTTTGGTCGCCATACGGACCAAAAATCCATGGGTACGCTTGCGGCGCACAACCGAAGGTTGAAAAGTGCGTTTCATTTACGAAGTCCTTGATGTCTATGGAGAAAAAACGCGCTATTTGACTTGTTCACAGGGTCTTTTGTCAAGTCAAATTTTTTCCCCGGCTTGTGGATAAGTAGCACATGGCGGAGTAGAATGTACTGCATGTCGGCGACCGGGGGGTCGCCGATTTCTTTCCCTGGCTTAAATTATTTTCGTTTTAACCCCGTTTCTGTTCGTACACGCTGGCAGGAGGAGCTAAGTTGGCTTTGTCTGGTTTCTGGAAATCCTGTTTGTGCCGCTTTGAACAGGAATTATCTCCCCAACAGTTTAATACCTGGATTAGACCCCTGGGACTGGAAGGGGAAGAGACGCCCGAAAAAGGCCTGCGATTGGTTGCTCCCAACAGCTTCGTCCAGAAGTGGGTACGTGACCGCTACCTGCAACAAATCATTGAATACGGGTCAGAGTTTTTTTCGCTGCCGGTCAAAATTGATCTGGTCATCAATAGCAAGGGGAATGGCACTCGTCATTTACTCGATGCAAAAGTGACGAATACAGGGGCTTCCGATTCAAGCAAGGTTTCTGCGCCCGCTCTTGCCGAACCCCGAGTCGGCGAAAACCGGAATTCGGGAAAACCCAAAAACGCAGCCTACGATAAGTCACGCCTGATTCCTGATTTTTCTTTTCACAATCTGGTTGTCGGCAAGGCCAATAATCTTGCCCGGGCAGCAGCACAGCAGGTTTCCCAAAACCCTGGGGGAGCTTACAACCCCTTGTTCATTTACGGTGGCACCGGCCTTGGCAAGACACACCTGATTCACGCTATCGGCAACGAGATTCTGACTGAGCGCCCGGATTGTGTTGTCCGTTATGTCCACGCTGAAGATTATTATTCCGATGTAGTCCGTGCCTATCAGCAAAAATCTTTCGATACCTTTAAGCGTTATTACCGTTCACTGGATGTTCTTCTCATTGATGACGTTCAATTCTTTAACGGCAAAAACCGTACGCAGGAAGAATTCTTTTTTGTTTTCAATGCTCTAATTGAATCAAAGAAGCAGATTATCATCACCAGTGACACTTACCCTAAAGACATTAACGGTCTGGATGATCGCCTCGTCACCCGTTTTGACTGGGGTTTGACGGTTCAGATCGAGCCCCCTGAACTGGAAATGCGCGTTGCGATACTTAAAAACAAAGCTGCCGCCCAAGGTATTCACCTCGATGATGAGTCTTCATTTTTTATTGCCAAGCACTTGCGCTCGAATGTGCGCGAACTTGAAGGTTCATTAAACAAGGTGCTGGCTTTTTCCATGTTCCACAAAGCGCCTATTTCTCTTGATCTGGTCAAAGAGTCACTCAAGGATATTGTTGGTTCCGTTCGCAATGTCAGTCTTGATTCCATTCAGAAGACTGTCGCCGATTACTACAAAATGAAAGTATCGGAATTTTTTTCAAAGAAGCGAACCCGTGCTATTGCCAGACCCCGTCAGGTTGCCATGTGGCTCTGTCGCGAAATTACCAGCCATAGTTATCCGGAAATTGGTGATGCTTTTGGCGGTAGGGATCATACTACGGTGATTCACGCCGTTAAGACGATCGATGCCGCCCGTTTACGCGAAAATGAACTCAATCATGACTTGCACGTTCTTCTGCAAGTTCTGAAAGGATAAGCTGTGGATAAGCTGTTTTGCCATTGTGGAAGACCAACACTTTTGAACCGGACAGCCAAGTTGTTCGAGTTTCATCCACAGGCAATCCAGAGCTTTTCCAAGACCCTGTTTTCTTATTTAAGTTAATGATTAGAAATGAAAAAATTTAGTTATACCCAGACTTGTTTCGTACTTAGTCTTTAAAGGAATTTATATATATGATTCTTATCAAGACCCAGAGAGATACGTTGCTGCAACCTTTGCAATCCGTATCCGGTATCGTCGAGAGACGTCATACCCTGCCCATTCTTTCCAATGTTTTACTTGAACGAAAAGCCGGTTGCCTGACTTTTCTGGCGACCGATATTGAGATTCAGGTCACCACCGCCATGACCGATGCCGGAGAAGGCAACGATGGTGCCACGACGGTTGGAGCACGCAAGCTTCAGGATATTTTGCGTTTGTTGCCAGAAAATGCCGAAGTCAGTCTAGCCTTGGAAGAGCATAAACTGGTCGTTAAATCTGGCAAGATCCGCTTCAGTTTGCAGACACTTGCGGCCAACGATTTCCCTAGGATGACCATTTCGGAAGGTGAAACGCGCGAACTCAACGTGACACAGGGGGATTTCAAAAAGCTCCTGGCCAAAACGCAGTTTTCCATGGCAGCCCAAGATGTCCGATATTATCTGAATGGACTGTTGCTCCTCCTGGAAGGCAAGGAATTAAGGGCCGTAGCGACAGATGGCCACCGCTTGGCCTATGCCTGCATGGCGATTAGCGAAGAACATCCGCGTCAGGAAGCTATTTTGCCGCGCAAGACGGTTCTGGAACTGAATCGTCTTCTGATGGACAACGATGAACCTCTGAATATTTGTTTTACGGCCAACCAGGTACGATTTACTTTTGGATCGATCGTATTGGTTTCCAAGTTGATCGATGGCAAGTTTCCCGACTACCAGCGCGTTGTCCCGGCCAGCTTGCAACATCACCTGATTTTTGATCGTCAGGTGTTGATGCAGTCGATGGTTCGAGCCGCTATTCTGACCAACGAGAAATTCCGTGGTGTTCGTATTGTGATTGGCAATAACAGCCTGCGAATTGTTGTTGCCAATGCCGAACAGGAAGAAGCGCAGGAAGAAATGGAAGTCGCTTATCAGGGTGACGAGCTGGATATTGGTTTTAACGTCAGCTACCTGCTCGATGTTTTGAACAACATTCACACGCCAAACGTGCAGTGGAGTTTTAACGATGCCAGTTCAAGCGCACTGATATCAATACCTGATGATAATTCATTCAAGTATGTTGTCATGCCAATGCGTATCTAACGATTATTTTTCAAATTGAAATTTGGTTTCACGTGGAACAGGATTGATGAGCGAAGAGAAGAGTATCAAGCAGGAAATTGTTGAAGATTACGACGAGTCCAGTATTCAGCAACTTGAAGGTCTGGAGGCGGTTCGCAAGCGCCCTGGGATGTACATCGGTGATACTTCCGATGGCACCGGTTTGCACCACATGGTGTTCGAGGTGGTTGATAACGCGATTGATGAGGCGCTGGCAGGTCATTGCAACGATATTGTGGTTACTATCCATGCGGACAGCTCAATCTCTGTTACCGATAACGGCCGTGGTATTCCGACGGGTATCAAGTTTGATGACAAACATGAACCAAAAAGAAGTGCTGCCGAAATTGTCATGTGTGTTCTGCACGCGGGCGGAAAGTTCAATCAAAATTCCTACAAAGTCTCTGGTGGCCTTCATGGTGTCGGTGTTTCCTGCGTCAATGCACTCTCCAAATGGCTAAGGCTGACCATTCGGCGCGACGGGAAAAAATATCTTCTTGAATTTGTCCGTGGTCACGTCATTGATCGTCCAGTCGAAATCCAGAATGGTGTCGATGTATCTCCTCTTAAAGTTATCGGTACGACGGAAAAGCGGGGGACAGAAGTCCATTTCATGGCCGATGAGGAAATTTTTGAAAATATCGAATTTCATTATGAAATTCTGGCCAAGCGCTTAAGGGAATTGTCTTTCCTCAATAACGGCGTGCGCATCCGCATGATCGATCAACGCACCGGCAAGGAAGAGGATTTTGCTTTTCTTGGCGGCGTAAAGGGTTTCGTCGAATACATCAATCGTGCCAAGACAGTTTTGCATCCGAACGTGTTCTATTCCACAGGCGAGTCAGACCAGAATGGCGTCAAAATTGGCGTTGAAGTGGCGATGCAGTGGAATGATAGTTACCAGGAACAGGTACTTTGTTTTACCAATAACATTCCGCAGACTGATGGTGGTACGCACATGACCGGCTTGCGCGCTGCCATGACGCGCGTTATCAACAAGTATATTGACGAAAATGAGATCGCCAAAAAGGCCAAGGTCGAAATCACGGGTGATGACATGCGTGAAGGCTTGGCTTGCGTTCTTTCAGTCAAGATGCCGGATCCAAAGTTTGCTTCACAGACCAAAATGAAACTGGTTTCGAGTGAAGCACGGCCGGCGGTGGAAGAAGTGGTGGCGCAGAAACTGGCGGATTACCTGCTTGAACGCCCGGTCGACGCGAAGGTCATTACCGGCAAGATCGTCGAAGCAGCCCGTGCCCGCGAAGCGGCGCGCAAGGCGCGTGAAATGACGCGTCGCAAAGGGGTTCTTGATGGCATTGGCTTGCCTGGCAAATTGGCAGATTGCCAGGAGAAAGATCCGGCCTTGTGTGAAGTTTATCTGGTTGAGGGCGATTCAGCGGGAGGCTCGGCCAAGCAGGGACGAGATCGTAAATTTCAAGCCATTCTGCCCTTGCGCGGCAAAATTCTGAACGTGGAAAAGGCACGTTTCGACAAGCTTATTTCCAGCCAGGAAATCGTTACCCTGATCACAGCCCTGGGTACCGGCATTGGCAAGGACGAATACAAACCGGAAAAACTGCGTTACCACCGTATCATTATCATGACTGATGCCGACGTCGATGGTGCGCACATCCGTACTTTGTTGCTGACTTTCTTTTACCGTCAGATGCCTGAACTGGTCGAGCGCGGACATATCTACATTGCCCAGCCGCCGCTCTACAAAGTCAAGCATGGCAAGAATGAGCGTTATTTGAAAGATGATGCGGAATATCATCAATTTTTGTTGAACATGGCGCTCAATGAAGCCAGTTTGACACCAAAGGCCGGTGCCACGTCAATTGAGGGGGATGCCCTGGAAGCGCTGGCGCGCTCCTGGTTATTGACTGAAGCAGTGATTGGACGGCTTTCAAATCTCATCAACCCGGAAGTGCTGCACGCTATGGTTGCGCACAACCTGCAGCTTGATCTTTCCAGTGAGGCAGGTGCTCAGGCCAGCGCCAAACTGCTCGTTAATTTCGTCAATCAAGGAACACGCATCGTTCCCAAGTTCGACGACATTATGGAACGTTGGAACCTGCGGATTGAAAGCATTCATCACGGCAATCTTAAAGTTGGCTTGATTGATGAAGATGTCCTGCTCTCTGGTGATTATCTGCAACTTCGTCGCACGGCAGAAACGCTGGCTGATCTTTTTGGTGACGGTGGTTTTGTTGCCCGTGGCGAGAAAAAACTGGCTGTAAAAAACTTTGCTGAAGCAATGCGCTGGTTACAAAACGAAGCCGAGCGCGGCATTAGTAAGCAGCGCTATAAGGGTCTGGGCGAAATGAACCCGGCGCAATTGTGGGAAACCACCATGGATCCGACGGTGCGGCGTTTGCTGCGCGTACAGATTGATGATGCCATTGCGGCGGACGAAATTTTCACGACCTTGATGGGTGAGCAGGTCGAACCCAGACGAAATTTTATCGAAGCCAATGCGGTTTATGCCCGAAATATCGACGTTTGAACGGTGTCCATCATGAGCAATGAAAAAAACTCCGTTGTATTTGGTACTGAGGATCTTCTGGTCAGTCTGTGCAACTCGGTGACCAAGGTTCTGACTGCGGCGACCGGTAGCAATATCCATTATTCCGGCATGGTACAGCGTATTACCAAAACCTGTCTCAAGCCCGATATCGGTTGCTTCGTGTTGTTTGACGGCGGTTTTTCAGGACTCGTGATTATCAACTTCTCGGCTCAGTCCGCCATGGAACTCTACGAGAGTTATATGCTCAATATGGGCATGCCGCTGGAACACCTGGCCAGTTCCCATACTTCGGATGATGTTAACAACGTCATGGGCGAACTGATGAATCAGATTGTTGGTGATTTCACGGGCAAAGTTGGGCGCGAACTGCAGACCCATATCACGCAGAACCAGCCGAAAATGCTGGTTCTCAACAAGCAGGTCATGCTGAGTGTGGATACCAATCTGGATAATCCAGAGGGTCGGCGCGTTACTTTTTTTACCGGCCGCAACAACATTTTTTACCTTGAACTGGCTGTTGATCGAACCGAGTTCATCAAACTTTATGACTTCGAGTCACAGGAAGCCCCCAATCCTGACGACCTGATCGATCAGGCCAGTAAAGAACCAATAGCAGCACCAGCGCCACAGCAAAATCAGTCAAACGCCAACGACGACCTGCTCGACTCTCTTGGAATGTAGGCGCTGTGGCTGATCGAGGCGGAATGCGTGTGTCAGGCGATCAGTCGAAAGAGGGAAGCCCGATTAAGCTTCGGGTTTTGGTTCTAGCGTTTTTTGTTGCCAGCATTGCGCTGATGAGCACGGTTGATTTGGTTTTCAGTCTGGGCTGGCGACGTTTTGGCGTATTCCCACGCGATTTTGGGCACCTGGAGGGCGTTATTATGGCGCCCTGGCTGCATGGCAGTTTCAGTCATCTATTCGCCAATATTGGCGCTTTGGTGGTGCTTGGCTGGTTTTGCCTGTGGCCGAGGATCTCAGGTTTTTTGCTGGTAACGCTGGCTGCAATTTTTGGCGCTGGATTGGCAGCTTGGTTGCTCGGCGGGCGGCAAACGGTTCACATTGGCGCCAGTGGTGTTGTCTTCGGGTATTTCGGTTTTCTGGTCTTGCGCGGCTGGTATGAACGGACTTTTTCTGCCATTGCTGTTAGCTTTGGCGTTCTATTTTTCTATGGTGGTATGGTGTTCGGTGTTTTGCCAGGGGAGGCGGGTATTTCCTGGCAAAGCCATTTTGGCGGATTTGTGGCCGGGATCGTTATGGCTCGATTACTCAGAACCACTTCAGCAGAAAATAGGTTAGCAGAAGAATAAGCAGTACACCTGTGAAAGCAATGAAGCGAGGCGCCCACCGGCTTTTCAGGTGCTCGTTGGCATTTTCTTCGTCCACCAGTTTGCGGATTTTGCGCAAGGCCGAAACGCCCGTCATGCGCGTAGTCGCCGCAGCTATTTCAGGATCATCAGAATTGCTGGTCATTGTATGGTCTCCATGGCTTCCTGTGTTTCAAGGCGCTGGCGCAATTTTTCCGTGACCTGAACTTTACCACTGGCATCGACGCGAAGCACATGCTCGACTCCGAGTTGACGAGCCATGTTGCGCCAGCCATCACTGCCGGCGATAAAAATAGGCTTGGAGAGGGCATCCGACAGGGTTCCGGATCGTTTGCCGGCCGGAATCAGAATCGTCAGGGATTGCGTATGCGTCACTGGCTGGGCATTACGGGGGTCGAGCAGGTGAGGGTAGCGCTTGCCGTCGAGCTCGAAGAAGCGCTGGTAATCGCCGGAAGTGCCGGTGGCCTCGCCGTCATTCAATTCCAGTGCTGCCAGCGGGCCGGGCTGGCGTGGATGGCGAATGCCGACTTTCCACTTGCGTCCTTGCTTGCTGCCTAGCGCCATGACATTACCGCCGATGTTGATGAGGGCGTTATCTATGCCTTCTCGCTTGAGTACTGCAGCAGCACGGTCAAGTGCTACGCCTTTAAGGTAGCCGCCGAAATCGAGGGAAACCGCCGTATTGTGGCTACTGACAACATTGTTGGAGATTTCGATATCGGCGATGGAAGGTTTTTTCTGTAACCAGGCGGCGAGGGTGGCTGGCGCTGGAATTTTCGGTTCGAACTCGTCGGACTGAAATCCCCAAATACCGATCAGGCGCCCGATTCCGGGATCGAACAGGTAATCGCCCTGCTTGGCCAGATCCTGGGCGTCGGTGATAAAGGCGGCTAGCTCCGGCGTGACGGCATGCTTATTCCCGGCAGCCATTGCTTGATTAAGCGTGGTCAGTTCGGAAGGCTTCCAGGCGTGGTAGGCGGTGTTCAGACGATCAAATTCGCGCAAGACGGTGGCAATGGCGTTTCTACCCTTCTGTTCGTCGGCGTCGGCAACCAGAACTTCGACACGCGTGCCGAAAACATAGGCCTCCTGGTGTTGCACGGGGGAGGGTTTGCAAGCGGCGAGACAAGTCAGGAAAAGGGCTAGAATCAGGAGGTTTCGCATAAATGCTCGAGGGCGGTAATAAAGGTTCCTGCAACATCAAAACCCGTCTGCTGGCGGATTTCGACCATGCAGGTCGGGCTGGTGACATTGATCTCGGTGAGATGGTCGCCGATGACGTCGATGCCGACCAGCATCAGGCCGCGTTTCATCAGGATGGGTGCCAGGGTTTCGGCAATTTCAAGGTCGCTCTTTGAGAGTTCCTGGGCGACGCCGGTACCGCCGGCCGAGAGATTGCCGCGTGTTTCGCCGGCTTTGGGAATGCGAGCCAGGCAGAACGGGACGACTTTGCCGCCGATAAGCAGGATGCGTTTGTCGCCCTGCGAAATTTCGTGCAGGTATTTTTGCCCCATGATGGTACGGCGACCGAGTTGCGACAGGGTTTCAACAATGGAGTTACGATTGGGGTCGTTGCGGTGCACGCGAAAGATACCCTGGCCGCCCATGCCATCCAGTGGCTTCAGGATGACGTCACGTTCATCGTCAATGAAGGACTGGATGCGCTGCATGTCGGAGGCGACAACAGTGGCCGGGATGAAACGGCTGAATTCAGTGATGGCGAGTTTTTCGGAGTGGTCGCGCAGCGCCTGCGGTTTGTTGACGACGCGCACACCTTCGGATTCAGCGCGATCCAGCAGCCAGGTGGCGGCGAGGTATTCAAAATCGAAGGGTGGATCCCTGCGCATCACTACTGCGTCGAAAGTTTTGAGGGGCAGCCATTCGCGTCCGGTTTCGCGATACCAGTCGTGGTCGTCGGGGCGAGTACGCAGGCGAACAGCTTGGCCGAACACCGTTGAACGGTTGGTTTCCGACTGACGCCAGCCCAGGGTCTGGCATTCAATGCCGTACACATCGTGCCCATGCCGTTCTCCGGCACGCATCATGGCCACGGTAGAATCCTTGTAAGCTTTGAGCGAATCAATGGGTCCGATAATGAAAGCGAACTTGAGCGGCTTTGTGCCGCCAAAGGCTTCATTACCAAAGCGCAATTGTTCGGGAAGCGGGCTCATTTCGGCGCCGTGCTTTCAAGTTCAAGGGCGGCGGCCAGACAGGCGAGGCGGCCGACGACGCCATAAGCGTAGAAGCGGTTGGGCGGCGCATCCGGGTTACAGCAGCAGGCGTCGGGCAGGTTGCAGCCGGTGGTGAAAGCAAGCGGCTCGAAGTGCATGCCGGGGGCGTTGAGATTTTCGTCTTTGCCACGATTGGTGTGCACACGATAAAAGCCACCAACGACGTAACGGTCAATCATGTAAATGACGGGTTCGGCCACGGCGCCACCCACCGTCTCAAAGCTGTGCACGCCTTCCTGGATGAGGACTTCACTAACTTCAAGTCCTTCCTTGACGACGCTCATCTTGTTGCGCTGACGGCGGTTAAGACCGGTGATTTCGCTGGCGTCCTTGACTGTCATCACACCCATGCCGTAAGTGCCAGCATCGGCTTTGACAACAACGTAGGGCGTTTCGTCAATGCCGTGCTCCCGGTACTTGTTACGAACCTTCTCGAGAACAGCGTCGACATTGGCCTTTAGGCATTCCTCGCCTTGCCGCTCCTGAAAATTGACGCTGCGGCAAACCCCGAAGGCTGGGTTGATGCGCCAGGGGTCGATACCGATAGCCTGGGCAAAATCATTAGCGACCTGATCGTAGGCGGCGAAGTGCTTCGACTTGCGCCGCACGGCCCAGGCTGCATGGACTGGTGGCAGGACGAATTGCTCGTCCAGATTTTGCAGGATGGTCGGGATACCGGCTGAGAGGTCATTGTTCAAAAGAATGGCACAGGGAATGCAGCCCTCGACACCAACACGGTTGCCGTTGCGTACCAGAGGCTCGAGCAACAGCGTCTCGCCATTGGGCAGATCGATAGGTGTTGGAACGTTGATTTCCGGTGATAGCGAACCGATGCGAACCTCCAGCCCGGTCATGCGCAGAATTTGAGCGAGGCGGGCGACATTTTGCAGGTAGAACTGGTTGCGCGTATGGTTTTCCGGAATGAGGACGATGCTCTTTGCTTGCGGACAGATTTTTTCGATGGCGCTCATGGCTGCCTGCACGCAGAGCGGCAGGAAAGCGGGGTTGAGATTGTTGAAACCGCCGGGGAACAGGTTGGTGTCGACCGGCGCCAGCTTGAAGCCTGAATTTCGCAAATCGCAGGAAGTATAGAAAGGTGGCGGATGCTCCTGCCACTGGCAACGCAGCCAGTGCTCAATCTGGGCACAGTTTTCCAGGAAACGTTGCTCCAGATCGAGGAGGGGGCCGGTGAGGGCGGTAGTCAGATGGGGAACCATGGCAGGGGGACGCTGGAGTGGCAATCCGACTATCTTACACTGCGTTGCCAAAGCTCAGGGGAAGGGGGGCGTTTTCCAGGCTGCGCTGGGTGAAGATGAAACGGCCGTCACATATGAAGCCGAGTTCGTTCCAGTCCATCTGGTTGAGTGCGGCGCACAGTTTCTTGAGATTGGCTTTGGGGTCGTGCGGAAAAAGCGCCAATACGGCGCCATCGAAATGTGGGCAGGGATGCAGGAAGAAGGGCTGCGGCCGGCGCGTCCGGTTATTGACGTAAATGCGGGGCGCATCGGTTTCCGGGTAACCGCGACCCCACTGCCACCAGTTGTTTTCGTCGTAAGGCCGGATACGGCGGGCGATCAGCCTTTCCTTGTGCGGCAATAGGGCGGGATCAGGCCTGGATGAACCGGGTGCTTGCCAGAGCATCTGACGCGTCAGGCCGGTAGTGGCGGTTTCGGAGCAAACAAAATTGCGGTTACCCGGCAGGCTGGCATAAAGGTCATCGGCACCGGAAACAGCACCAACTTTGACGGCGAACAGATCGCGGAGATGCAGGCCGTAATCCCCGCGCGTAAACATCAAGTGGCCGCTGGCCTCGGTGAATATCCGGTTCTGCCAAGGTGGATTGGCCAAGGCTTGGGCGAGTTCGCAGCCATAGCCTATTTCGGCATAGCGTGTTTCACGTGAAACCTGATCCTTTTCAAAACGCCAGATCAGGCAATTGGGAACGGCGCCGTCGAAGACTTTGGCGTCGCCCAGCTCGATGGCGTCGGTAATGTTGCCTTGTTGGTAGAGCCAGCGGTTGAGCTTGACTGAAGAAGTGGTCTTGAGAAAATCGCGCGGGGTGATGAAAATCAGTTCGCCACCAGGTTCGAGGTGACGGATGGCTTTTTCAATAAAGAAAAGATAGAGATTCGAACGACCGTCGAAGAGTTTTGAACGTAGGAGCAGGGCAGTTTCCGGCTGGATGTCCTGATAACGTACGTAAGGCGGGTTGCCAATAATGGTGGCGAAGCGCTTGTTCTCTGGATAGGCGAAGAAATCCATGATTCGCGCGCCTGGCGGAGCGTGCCGGGCATCCGGCTCGATGGCGACGCAGTTTTCGATGCGACGGGAAAAGGCGCCATCGCCTGCGGCGGGTTCGAGTACGCGACCCTGATTGCGTTGGAGGCGCAGCATGGCGTCAACAACGGCCGGTGGGGTAAATACCTGGCCGAGTTTGGCGACGTCCTTATCGGCCATTCGGAATTTATTGCTTTAGAAAATCGTGCAGCGTTTGGTTGAACTCTTCCGGTTTTTCCTGCATCAGGACATGGCCGGCCTTTTCCATGATCATCAAAGTGGCAAAATCCCCGAGACCATCTTTGAGTGTTTGCGCGTTTTGCAAAGGCCAGACCGCATCCTCGCGACCGTGATAGACCAAAACCGGAACGTGAATGTCGGCCAGCCACTCGTAGTAGCGACGTTGATCGAAGCAGGCGCCGAGTTGTGCCTGATAGGCGTGCGGCGGTTGCGGATCGATCTTGCGGTTGAGATAGAAATCGCGGATTCCCGGAGTATTGGCGGCGTATTCCGGGTGATAGAAGATTTCCAGAAAGGAATTGACCTTCTCTTCCACGGTATTACCGGGATTCAGGATTTTCTGCATGACGTACTGGCTGGTTGGTGTGTAATGCGGATCGCCGGCTGAAACGCCGGAGCAGACCAGCGCCAGTTTTTTGACGCGTTGCGGGTGATCGTGAATGAACATCTGAGCGATGATTCCGCCCATCGAGGCGCCGACGAGATTGATGGGCGCAGTGATTTCCAAATGGTCGAGCAGGGCATTGAGATCGTCGGCGAACTGCTGCATCGTATAGGGGCCTTGCGGTTTGTCGCTGCGTCCCGCACCACGGTTGTCGAGAGAGATGAACTGGTAGTACTCGCTGAAATATTTTCTTTGCTGGAACCATAAGTCGGTGGTTCCGCCCAGGCCAGGAATGAAAACTAGCGGCTCGCCTGAACCCAAAGTTTCGTAATAGAGATCGATTCCATTGATGACAGCGACTGGCATGTTCCCTCCTCAAACCCGTTTCAAATTCCAGGCGCAAAACGCTGGATGAGATATTTTAGCGCTTGCTGGATCGCTTCTTCTGGGTTGCGCGGAGAAAATCCCAATTCTTTTTGGGCGCGCGATGTATCGAGACGGGTATCGGCATCGTAATAAAGCTCGACACCGTAACTGGTCAGCAGTGGTTCCTGTCCGCTTTCGCGGCTGGCAGCTTCCAGCGTTTTAGCCATCTGCAGCAGGCTGGCCTTGTCGATGAGCGGTGGCTTGCGGATGTGCGGGAGTATGGTCTTGGCGATTTCGAAAACACGACCGGAGGTGAGTGGCAATTCGTTGCCGAGAATATAGCGGCTGCCGTTTTTCCCATTTTCAGTCGCAGCAATCATGCCGGCAACGACGTCCTCAACATGGACGTAATTCATGGTGAAATTGACATCGAAGCGGGCGGTGTTGCTGAGCACATGGGCGAGGAATCCCATGGTTGGGGTCAGATGGTCGCCAAGATTGGGGCCAACAATGGCAGCGGGCAGAACCGAAACCATATTAAGCCCGAGTGATTTGGCCAATTCCCAGGCCAGCTTTTCCGACAGCATTTTGGCATGGATGTAAGGATCGCTGGTGATGGTGTTCCAGGTGCTCTCGTTCATGGGCACCTGGGCGTAATCGAGCGCGGCGATGGAACTGACGTAAACCACTTTGGCAACACCCTTTTGCGCGGCGAGTTCGAGTACATTCCGGGTGCCGTCGAGGTTGGGCTGAATGATTTCCTTGACCGGATGTCTGGCCCAGTGCCGGAATACGGCTGCGACATGGTATACGGTGGTGACCCCTTCCATCGCTGCCGCAACCGAGGCGCGGTCGACCATGTCGAAAGGTATGATCTCACAATCAAGGCCTTCCAGCGTTGTCTTGTTGGACGTTTGCCGGATGCCGGCACTTACCGTTTTGCCTTGGGCACAGAGGGCGCGAACCAGATTGTTGCCAAGGTGGCCGTTGGCGCCGGTGACGAGTATTTTTTCGGCCATTGCAGTTATTCCTTGGAAGCGTTGCTCAGACAGTCATCAAAACTGATTGGCTTGCTGAAACGGACATAGTCAAATTCGGCAAGGGTTTCCCGCGGTGTCTCATAGGCATTTATGGTCAGGCCGACCTGAACGGTAGCCGGGAAATCATCGCGCTTGAATTCACGAGGTGTGTCTTCGGCGACCCAGTCGGTCTCATGCGCCAGCCAGTGGTACATGCGGAAAATGTTGCCAACACGGCAGATCAGCAATTTGCCGGTATTGGCTGTTGTGGGAATGTCGATCAGATTGAGTTCGGAGTGCGAATTGCGCGTGGTTTTGGTTTCCCTGCCCAGACCGGCATATTGATAGCCAATGTTGACCATGATCCAATTTTCCTTGCCTGAGGTGCTGGCCGGGTCACGCACGACGAAGCCCGCCGAATTGAAAAGGCCGCGTGGCCATTGACCGGCATCGCTGATACGGCCGACCCTGAGCTTGGTTTCGGCTGCGAAATTACCCTGAATTTCCTTGAAGACGAAAACGCCGCGGCCATTCATGTACCAGCCGTTATCGTTCAAATCTTTGATCTGTAAAGTGAGATGGCCTTTGCGGCTGCTGTCGATATCAATTCCGCTGGCTTTGTCCTGATCGAGAATTTTCCAGGTGCTCAGCGTTTCCGGCCTATCGAATTCATCCGATTCAGTGGCATGCGCCGCTGCCAGCGGTAGAAGGGATAACAGCAGTGCGGTGATGCGTCTGCGAGCCGATGGTTTTTTCATGACAACTCCCTTATTGAGGTTGATGAATTCATCATCGTTGCTTGGCGCCCTGTCGACAAACGGATTGTTTGCATCTACGGATGAATGCAGTTCACTTGTTATTCCGGGCTAATAGATTGAAGGCTCAGGCTCGTAATAGCCAGTGGCGAACCAGTTCGGCCTGTTCATCGTTCATCAAATGCGGTGCATGGCCGGTGTCGGGAATATCGACGACTTCAATATCCGGCCGGCACTTTTTCATTTCAGCGATGATTTCCGGGGTCAGCGTATTGGAGTGCACGCCGTGCAGCAGCAAAACCGGGCAGCGCAAGCTATGCCAGTATTGCCAGAAGGGCAGGTCGGCCGAGTTGAATTCGGGCATCACCTTGGTGTAATGGTAGATTCCTTGGTCGTTGTCTGGCCGCCATGAGCCATTGGGTTCCTGACGCAAGCTGGCGCGGATGTAGGCCTCTTTCATGGCGGGATCGGTGATTCCGGAAACAGCCAGCATCGGCGCCAGCTTTTCCTGGGCCTCGGCGATTGAAGCAAAGCGAACGTCGGCGACGGTGCCGGCAAAGGCGGCGGCTTGCATGGTCGCTTTCGGGATGATTGGGCCAATATCGTTGAGAACCAACTTCTTGACGGGTGTGTTTGGCAGGGAAGCGAGCAAGAGGCCGGTTAGTCCGCCCATCGAAGTGCCAAGCCAATAGATTTCGCCAAGCTTTAATTGCTCGATCAAGGATTGGCAGAGCGGTACATAGAACAAATAGGAGTAGGACAGCTTGTCGGTGAGGTAATCGCTCAGACCACGGCCGGGAAAATCGGGGACGAGAATGTTGAAATCGTCGGCGAGACGATTGGCCAAGGCTTCCAGATGCCTGCTGTTCTGGTTCAGGCCGTGCGCGCAAATGAGCCAAGGTTTTGCGGAGCCAGCTTGCGACCACTGGCGATAGGCCATTCTGCCATGTTCGGTGCCGATGGTGTAATTGAAGAATTCAATGGTGGGCGGGTGCATGGCTGCTCCTTTGCGTTTGTCGATGCAGTCATGATGCTTGGGAGTGATACCTTCGACAAACGGATTGTTTTCAAGTACTGCTGAAGAAAATTCATGTGTGAAAAAAGCCGCCCGCAGGCGGCCGATATTGGACTTTTGGTTAATATCCATCCATTGATCTTGCCAAATGGCGCTTTATGGCAAAAGTGTCTGGTCAGAAGGAATTCGGCCAGCCCAGCCGCGTTGCTTGTTCGGTGAAGAAGCTGATCATTCGTTGGAGGCCTGGGTTGGGTTCGGAATTATCAAGGCAGACCAAGCAATAAGCGGCGGAAGGCGGGGCGGCGTCGAGCATGCGCAACCAGTCGTTGCCTAGCAAATAGGGCGCAATTCTGACATCGAGAAGGGCAATTCCATCGGCCTTAAAACTTGGTTCAAGCAAAACGGTCAGATATTCGTATGTTGCGGTGCCCACCTTGGATTGGAGGCCGGAAAGCCCAAAAATCCCGAGAAACCAGCGCCAGCCTTCGGGAAATTCACGATTCTGCAGCCAGCGGTATTGCTCCAGTTTTCTGGGATCATCAAGGGGGAATTTATGCTTGGCAAGGCTGGCAGGGCAGTAGGCGCTGATATGCAGGGAGATCAACGGGTATGCGCGCGTATTTTCCCAATAGCCCGTACCAAGCAACAGGGCAACATCGGCTTGCTGCAGGATTTCGTGGTGCGGAACAGACATGGCATTGGGTATGCTAATGAGTTCTAAATCGTATTGCGGGTGTCTGTCCTGAAAAGGCGCAATGAAGTCTTTTTGCAGGACATGCTGCATGACCAGCGGGACGGCTAGACGCAAGGGTTGCTTGCGCGCATGTCGAGCTGCCTCTTCGAGACTGGATTCCATGCGACGGAAGGCGGCGGAAATCTCATCGAACAAGCTGCGCCCAATTTCGGTCAGTTCGATCTGACGAGTCTTGCGCAGGAACAAAGGATTGCCGATCCAGTCTTCCAGTTTCTTGATTTGATGGCTGACCGCAGAAGGGGTGAGGCAGAGTTCATCGGCGGCCAGCTTGAAGCTCTGATGCCTTGCGGCGGCCTCAAAGCAGCGCAGGGCTTGCAAGGGCAGGTGAGAAAGATTGATCGCGCGCATGGTCAAATAGGAGCTACCAGGTATTCAGTGTTTAGTGCCTCAGCATAGCTCAGGCTGGATACTATTTCATAGCTGCTCGCAAATGCTGAAAGCAACGAAGACGATTCAGGGTTTCACGTGAAACATTCCCAAACGCTAAATTCGAAAGGCGTTTGCTGGCCTATATGGCCTGATGCTTTTGAAACCTTTCGAGGGATTTTTGCAAGGCGGTGGCGCACCAGACCTCACTGAAGAACCACAGCTGAGGGGCAAGAGAGCGATAATGAAGATCTTGATGGAAGGAACGATGCCCTTAATGACGCCACACAGCCCCGACCCTATTCGCTACGCTGAATGCCCGCATTGCCACACTGAAGTGATGGTGCGTGCCGATGGCCATTGCATTGCTTGCGGCAAGAACAGCCTGGACAAGAAGGGCGTAGACCCTCACCGGACGATGGTGTCGATCGACAATGTGCACAAGCTGCCACATTGTTGCTTTGTTTGCGGTGAAGAAACGCAAAGAAGGCAGAGGTTGGCGTGGACATCCCGGATCAGCACCAGGAATTTGCCGTTTTGGTTTGCTCCTTTGGCCTGGCTATTCAGCTATCTGCCAGGGAGCCAATTCAGTACGCGTTCGCTGGTTATCCTGCCGGTTTGTGCCAAATGTGCCCCCAAGGCCAGGAAGTTGCGACCTTTGAGCATGAGAGCGGGGCTGGATTGCCGTTTGCTGGTGCACCGCACCTTCCGCAAGCAGTTCGAAGATCTGAACGGTCGAGAATGTCTTGAGTGGGAGCGCGATCTGCTGACCAGCAATGCGCCCCCACCGAAATTTGTTCCACCAGGACCATCGTTGAAGTTTTAGTCCCGGACCGACAGCACCGGTTGGGTGTCATTTTCCGAGACCAGAACCGTCAGCAGGTTGGTTACCAGCCGGACGCGGTCGGTGTCGGAGAGCGTGACGACTCCAGCCGACTGCAATTCTTCGAGCGCTTGCTTGACCATGCCGACGGCGCCTTCAACGATGCGCGTGCGAGCGGCAATGATGGCTTCGGCCTGCTGGCGGCGCAACATGGCACTGGCGATTTCAGATGCGTAGGCAAGGTGGGCGATTTTGGCTTCAATAACCTCCAGGCCGGCGAGTACAACATGCTCCTGAATGGTATTGGTGAGTAGCTCCGCTACGGCATCGAGATCGCCGCGCAGGGAATGCTCACCCTTATGATCGCCGTCGTAATGGCGGGTGCTGGCGACGGCGCGTAAGGCCGATTCGCACTGGATGTGGATGAAAACGCCGTAATCCTCGACATCAAAGGCGGCCTTGGCGGTGTCGGCAACACGCCAGGCAATGACGGCGGCGATTTCGATGGGATTGCCCGCCTTGTCGTTAACCTTGATGGTGGGGGTGTTGAGATTGGCGACCCGCAAGGAAATTTTCTGGTTGACGCAAAAGGGGTTGTACCAGAACAGGCCGTCGTTGCGAATGGTTCCGGCGTACTTGCCGAAAAAAGTCAGAACGGCGGCGATGTTGGGCTGCAGGATGATGAAGCCTTTGCCCAGGAAGAGCAAAATTGGCAAGCCGATAATCAGGCGGAAGGGCGGGCCAGCCTGGTCAGGAACCGAGGTGATCGTTCCCCAGATCAGCCAACCCAGGATGCCAAGCCAGATGAGCAGGGCAAACCAGCCGGAGACATGGAAGGCTTCGCGCTCGACGATCGGGTTGCGGATGGGAGCATTCATGGTCTTCTCCTGTATTGGGCGAGAATTCATTCTAGCGCAGGCACGGTGTTGATGGCCAAAGGGGTTAAAATCACCCCCCTTTCAAGCGCTTACATCAGGAAAAAACCTTGCTCGTCGCCGCTAATATCACTATGCAGTTCGGGGCCAAGCCCCTGTTTGAGAACGTCAACGTCAAATTTGGCGCAGGCTATCGTTACGGTCTGATCGGTGCCAACGGCGCCGGTAAATCGACGTTTATGAAAATCCTTTGTGGCGCGCTGGAGCCTTCTGTT
>Ga0316605_10000506_pt1 | contig 27116 bp, 28 predicted proteins | sample OWC_soil_day20_n_FD_207666 | JGI IMG/M metagenome (GOLD analysis project Ga0316605, IMG submission 207666) | Wetland soil microbial communities from Old Woman Creek delta, Ohio, United States - OWC_soil_day20_noCT | ecosystem: Environmental > Terrestrial > Soil > Wetlands | place: USA: Ohio...
GTCGTCGTAGTCCTTGTAGGCGCGCTGGTCCCAGACCTTGACCGCACTCTTGTTGCGGCCCTTGTCCTGGCCGATGCGGATGCCCTGCGGGTTGTAGCCGAAGGCGCCGAAGGGGCTGGTGCCGCCGGTGCCGATCATCTTGCTGCCGCCTTCGTGGCGCTTCTTCTGCTCCTCGAAGCGCTTCTTCAGCGTTTCCATCAGCTCGTCCCAGCCCATCTTCTCGATCTTCGCCTTCTCCTCGGCGCTGAGTTCGAGTTCCAGGTTCTTGCGCAGCCATTCCAGCGGCAGGTCCTGGCTGAAGTCGGCGAGCATCTCCACGCCCTTGAAGTAGGCGGCGAAAGCGCGGTCGAACTTGTCGAACTGCGCCTCGTCCTTGACCAGCGAGGTGCGCGCCAGGTAGTAGAAATCGTCGACCGACGGGCCGATGACGCCGAGCTTGATGGCTTCGAGCAGCGTCAAATATTCCTTCACCGAAACCGGCAGCTTGGCCGCGCGCAGGGTGTAGAAGAAGTTGATCAGCATGATGTCGGCGGCCAGAAGAGCGTCAGGCTGCAAGCATAGCCCGGAGCCGAGGTGCCCGCCATGAGGCTCGGCCGGTGCTATAAACCCGGGCACCACCCGTACGTCGCATCGATGCTGTCCGCGCTTACCGCCACCGAGATGGCCTTCCTGCAAATCGCCGTGCTGCAGGCGGTGGCTGCCTTGCTGTGGGGCCTGGGCGCCTGGCTGGCGCAGGCCGAACGCGTAGCGCTCGCCCACTGGTCGGTCTATGCGGGCTTGAGCGCCGTCACGTGGATGCTGCTGTCGCTGCACTTCCGATCGCCGCCGTTGCTGGTGGTGCTGATCGGCGTGTGCAGCGTGATTGCGCTGCGGCGCGGCATCCGGCTGTACATCGGACGGCCGCTGGGCTGGGCCACGCCGGCGCTGATGCTCGCGCTGGTGCTGGCCGGCGGCGCACTGGCGCAGGAGGCGAACTGGCGCCCGCTGCAGGCCGTGATCAACTTCGGCGTGCTTGCCGCGCTGTACCTGGCCACCGCCTTCGACTTGCGCCGCCATGCGCTCGAAGACCTGCACTGGCGCTTCCCGCTGGCGCTGTCGCTGCCGCTGCTGTTGGGCGGCGTCGCCTTCGGCAGCCGCGCGCTGCGTGCGGCGCTGGCGCCCGAATCGGTGGCGACCGAGATGAACATGCACAGCGCGCTCAACGTCGGCTCGGCGCTGGCCTACATCGTGCTGGTGCTGCTGATGCATGCCACGCTGATGGCGCTGGTGGTGACGCGGCTGCTCGGCCGGCTGCAGCAGCTGGCGCGCCGCGATGCGCTCACCGGGCTGCTCAACCGGCGCGCCATGCATGCGGCGCTGGACCAGCACGCCCGGCAGCGCCGCCGCGCCGCCGACACCTTCAGCGTGCTGATGATCGACGTCGACCACTTCAAGGACGTCAACGACCGCCATGGCCACGAGGCCGGCGACCATGCGCTGATGCACATCTCGCGCCTGATGGCCCAGGCGCTGCGCACGCAGGACCGGCTGGCGCGCTTCGGCGGCGAGGAGTTCCTGGTGCTGCTGCCGGCATCCAACCTGGCGCGTGCGCTGGCCGAGGCCGAGTCGCTGCGGCTGCAGGTGCGCAGTCAGCCGCTCGAGCTGGGCGAGCTGTCGGTGCCGCTGAGCGTGAGCATCGGCGTGGCCGAATGGGCCGGATCGAGCGAGGACCTGTCGCGCCTGCTGGCCCGGGCCGACGACGCGCTGTACCGCGCCAAGCGGCTCGGCCGCGACCGTGTCGAGGCGGCCTTGCAGGGCACAGCTGAGCCGCTGCCTCAGCCCGGCTGAGTCTTCTTCGATCGCTCGCCGGGGTCGTGGCGCTGCAGCCACTCGAAGAACTCGGCGTACCAGAGGCGCGAGTTGCGCGGCTTCAGCACCCAGTGGTTCTCGTCGGGGAACCACAGCAGCCGCGCGTCGACCTTGCGCGCCTTCAGCGTGTTGTAGTAAGCCAGCCCCTGCTGGTCGGGCACGCGGTAATCCAGCGCGCCATGCACCACCAGCGTGGGCGTGCGCATGTGGGCGACATAGCTCAATGCACTTTGTGCGTTGACCTGACCCGGGTTGTCCCAGTACCAGGCACCGAACTCGCGCGCATGCCAAGGGTAGGAGTCGTCGGCGAACATGGCCGTCCAGTCGAAGCAGCCGGCGTGGCAGACATAAGCCTGGTAGCGGCCGGTCTCGGCATGGCCGTTCATCCAGGCCACCAGGTAGCCGCCGTAGCTGCCGCCGGCGGCGAAGACCCGCCGCGGGTCGGCCCAGGGCTGCTTGAGCAGCGTGTCGGTGGCGGCCTCGATGTCCTGCAGCTCCAGTTGGCCGTAGCGGTGGCTGATGCTGTCCAGGAAGGCATAGCCGAAGCCTGAGGAGCCGTGGTAGTTGACGCTGCACACCACGTAGCCCATCGCGGCGAAGGCAGCCGTGTTCCAGCGGTAGTGCCAGCCGTCGCCCGAGGCCGAATGCGGGCCGCCGTGGATGATGTGCAGCAACGGGTAGCGCTTCTTCGGATCGAAGCCGCTCGGGTAGCTCAGCCACATCTGCACCTCGTCGCCGAGCGCGCCGCGGAACCACCGCTCCTCGTGGCGACCGAGGGCCACGCCGGAAAGTAGGTGGTCGTTGAAGGTCTCGATGCGGCGCGGCATCTCGCCCGGAAGATGGGCGAACAGTCGCGCCGGATGATCGGCGGTGTCGGCCAGCGTCACCAGCGTGCCGGCGCGCTTGTCGAACGCGCTGACCGTACCGCCGCGCACCACCGGCTCGGCGCGCCGGTCGGGCAGGTCAAAGCGCCACAGGTGCTGGCGGCCCTTCTGTTCGGCGGTGAACAGCAGCGACTGGCCGTCCTCCTCCCACAGCAGCGGGGCGTTGAGCTCATGGTCCCACTCGCCGCTTTCCACCGACCAGCGGCCGGACTCGCGCTCCCACACGCACAGCTGCGCCGGCATGGTGTGCTTCTGCCCCTGGTGGCTGGCCAGAAAGGCGATGCGCTCGCCGTCCGGGCTGTAGCGCGGCGCGCCCATGTCCCAGCCGGCATCGCGCGCCACCCCGCGCACGCGGGCGCCCTTGAGCTCGATCTCGGCCAGCGCGAAGCAGTTGCCGGCCAGCTTTTCCGCCGCGCTGTCGAAGGCGAAGACCATGCGCCGGCCGTCGGGCGCGATGTCGAAGGCGTTGCGGTCGGGGTCGCTGCGCACCAGTTCGTAGGACGTGCCCTCGAACAGGTCGCGCACCCGACCTGACGTGATGTCCATCACCAGCAGGTGCGGCACGCGGCCCATCGGCAGGTGGCTGTCCCAGTGGCGGTACTGTGCCTGGCTGGTGACGTAGCCGCTTTCCTTGCGCTCCTTGAAGGCCTTGAAGGCCTTCTGCTGGGCAGCCGCGCCCTTCAGCCCGGGCCAGACCCAGGAGACGAAAGCAATGCGCTTGCCGTCAGGGAACCAGGCGAAGGCCTCGACGCCGGTGGCCACAAAGCCGACGCGCCGCGCTTCGCCGCCGTCGGGGGCGATGACGTAGAGCTGCGCCTCGTCGTCCTTGCGGCCCTGCTGCTCACGCTTGGCGACGAAGGCGATCAGGTCTCCCTTGGGTGACCACTGCGGCTGGCCGTCCTTGTCGCCGCAGTGGGTCAGAGGCCGAGCGGCGCCGCCCAGCGTGGATAGCAGCCACAGTGAACTGCTGGACTTGTTGTCCTGCATCGAATAGCTGCTCAACGAGCACACCGCCTGCGACCCATCGGGCGCCAGGCTTGGCGCGCCGGCACGCTGCAATTTCCACAGCGTGTCGATCGTCAGGTTCTTCTTCTTGGCCATGATGAGGGGCCGCCCCCGGCCTGCGCTAAGGCTGCCGCGGGCGTTCTAGCTGGAATTGCAGATGGGCGTGCACGGTGGGCCATTCGGCGGCGATGATGCTGTACACCGCCGTGTCACGCAGGCTGCCGTTGGGGCTGATCTGGTGCGAGCGCAGCATGCCGTCGAGCTGGGCGCCCAGGCGTTCGATGGCACGCCGGCTCTGCGTGTTGAGGCGGTGGGTGCGGAACTCCACCGCGATGCAGTTGAGCATGTCGAAGGCATGCGCCAGCAGCATCAGCTTGCATTCGGTGTTCAACGGCGTGCGCTGCACGCGCTTGGCGTACCACGTGGAGCCGATCTCGACACGGCGGTTGGCGCCGTCGACATTCATGTAGGTGGTCATGCCGGCAACGCGGCCGTCGGCGTCGAGCACCGTGAAGGGCAGCATCGAATCCTTGCCCAGCAAGGACAGGCGGCGCTCGATCTCGGCGGCCATGGCCTCCGCCTTGGGGATCAGCGTGTACCAGAGATTCCAGAGCTCGCCATCGCGCGCCGCGTCCTGCAGACCATCCAGGTGTTCCGGCGCCAGCGGCACCAGCGTCGCATGCCGGCCGCGCAGCGTGACGGGTTGCAGGAAGGCCATGGGACAGCGCGGGCCTAGCGGTTGTGCCGCTGCATGAACACCAGCTTCTCGAACAGCGTCACATCCTGTTCGTTCTTCAGCAATGCGCCCACCAACGGCGGCACCGCCACCTTTTCGTCCTTGCTCTGCAGCGCCTCGAGCGGGATGTCCTCGGCCACCAGCAGCTTGAGCCAATCGAGCAGCTCCGAGGTGCTGGGCTTCTTCTTCAACCCGGGCAGGTTGCGCACGTCGTAGAAGGTCTTCATCGCCGCGCCCAGCAGCTCTTTCTTCAGGCCGGGGAAGTGCACGTCGACGATGGCCTTCATCGTGTCGGCGTCGGGGAACTTGATGTAGTGGAAGAAGCAGCGGCGCAGAAACGCGTCGGGCAGTTCCTTCTCGTTGTTCGAGGTGATGAATACCACCGGGCGATGCCGCGCCTTGATCAGCTCGCGCGTCTCGTACACGTAGAACTCCATGCGGTCGATTTCGCGCAGCAGGTCGTTCGGGAACTCGATGTCGGCCTTGTCGATCTCGTCGATCAGCAGCGCCACCGGCTGGTCGGCGGTGAAGGCCTGCCACAGCACGCCCTTGACGATGTAGTGATGGATGTCCTTGACGCGCTCGTCGCCGAGTTGGCTGTCGCGCAGGCGGCTGACCGCGTCGTATTCGTACAGCCCCTGCTGCGCCTTGGTGGTGCTCTTGATGTGCCACTGCAGCAGCGGCATGTTCATCGCCGTGGCGGCCTCTTCGGCCAGCATGGTCTTGCCGGTGCCGGGCTCGCCCTTGACGAGCAACGGGCGCTTCAGCGTGACCGCGGCGTTCACCGCCAGCATCAGGTCTTGCGTGGCAATGTAGTTTTCGGTGCCTTGGAACTTGATCGGTGCTTGCATGTTGGGCTGGGGTGGCTGCGGGCCGCCGCAAGGGGCAGACGGGCACGGGGCTGGGCTGCGACATGCCAAGCATGCGCGGTGAGGAATCCGAAACCAGTATAAGGGCCGGTCGTATAATTCGCGCCCATCGATCGGGCGAGCCGCGGGCTCGCTTTCCTTTGCAACCTACTGCCTGCCCCACGATGAAGATTGCGCTCACCCTGATGCTCGCCCTGTCCGGCGCCACCTTCGCGGCCCAGGCCCAGGAGCTCAAGGGCGATGCCGCCCGGGGTGCGACGCTCAACGCCAGTTGCATCGGCTGCCACGGCATTCCGGGCTACCAGTCCAGCTTTCCCGAAGTGCACCGCGTGCCGGCGATCTCAGGGCAGAACGCCAAGTACATCGCCGCTGCACTGAGTGCCTACAAGAAAGGCGAGCGCAAGCACGGCACGATGCGCGCCGTTGCCACCACGCTGAGCGAGCAGGACATGGCCGATCTGTCGGCCTACTACTCGACACACGGCGCGGCCGCGGCCTCGGACGCGGCTGCGGTGGCCGCGCCGGCGCCACCGGCCGATGTGGCGGCGCTGCTGGCCAAGGGGGCCTGCGCCTCCTGTCACGGCGCCGACTTCAACAAGCCGATCGACGGCGCCTACCCGAAGATCGCCGGCCAGTACCCCGACTACCTATTTGCCGCGCTCAAGTCCTACAAGGTCGAAGGCAACCCGCAGGTCGGCCGCGGCAATGCCATCATGGGCGCGCAGGTCAAGCAGTTCAGCAACAAGGAGCTGAAGATGCTGGCCCAGTACCTCGGCTCGTTGCCGCCGGGTGTGCACACCATCGCGCAATCCAAGTTCCGCTGACCCGCACGGGGCCACCACGATGGCCGATCTGCAGTCCGATGCCAAACTGCGTGCCGCCGAGCCGCGCGACGTGCCGGCCATCGTCGGCCTGATCCGCGAGCTGGCCGACTTCGAAAAGCTGACGCACCTGGTCCAGGTCACCCCGCAGAGCCTGCATCCGCACCTGTTCGGCGAGCGGCCCGTGGCCGAGGCAGTGGTGGCCGAGCGCGACGCTCAGGTGATCGGCTTCGCGCTGTTCTTCACCAACTTCTCCACTTTCCTGGGCAAGCCTGGGCTGTACCTGGAAGACCTGTATGTGCAGCCGGCGCATCGCGGCAGCGGCGTCGGCCGTGCCTTGTTGACGCACCTGGCCGCACTGGCCCACCAGCGCGGCTATGGCCGCTTCGAGTGGAGCGTGCTCGACTGGAACGTGAACGCCATCCGCTTCTACGAGCGCATGGGCGCGACGCTGATGCCCGAATGGCGCATCTGCCGCGTCAGTGACGAGGCCCTGCGCAGCTTCGGCCGCTGACGTCGTTCAGCGACGGCACTTCTCGCGCAGCTCGGCCATCAGCCAGAAGGGCAGGCTGAACAGGCCCATGCCCGAGCCGGCGTACTCGCCCTTCAAGCAGTCGCCGCGCGCGCCGCGGGCGATCTCCTGGCCCATCTTGTCCTGTTCGCTGAGGGGAGCTTTCTCGTCCGTGGCCGCCGCGCCCATCTCGCCAGTCGAGCGCTGACGCGCCGCTTCGCGAATGGCCCGGCGCGAGGCTTCGGTGTCGAGCAGACCGCCGGCTGGCGCGCTGGCTGCGGCCTGGGTGGTCGGCGCTGCCGCGCTGGCCGCGCTGGCCGCACTGGCCACACTGGCTGCGCCGGCCGGCACGGCCGCCTGTAGCGGCGGCGGCTGCGCGGCCATCGGCGGTGGCTCGGCCCTGCGCACTGGCTTGGGAGGCGGTGCTTCGGGCGCTGGCGGCGCTGCTTGCTGCTGCACCGGCGGCGGCTTGATCCACACCAGCACCAACGGTGCCTGGGCCGGCCCCGTGCGGAGCTCGGGGCCGCGCAAGCTGCCCTGCAACAGCGCTAGCAGCAGCAGGTGCAAGGCAGCCACGGCCAGCAGCACCAGCAGCCAGCGCACGCGCAGCCGCCGACGCGCGCCCGACCAGTCGCTCGCCATGGCGGGGCTAGCGGCTCGCGACATGCCAGAACGCCGGCCGCAGGCGGCCTGCAGGGGCGGCACGCTGCGCCGGCGCCACGGGGGGACGGGCAGGGCGATGCGTCATTGGGGGTCCGGGCGCCAAGATTCGGTATTTTCCCCGACGCGGGCGGGCCGCTCGGTGTCGTGGCATCTGCGGCACACTGGCGCGCCTTCACTGCGCACGAGCTATCCCTCCATGGACACCATCACCCTCGGCTGCAGCGGCCTGCAGGTCAGCCGCATCTGCCTCGGCACCATGACCTTCGGCGAGGCTCAGGTTGATGAAGCCGCGTCGCACCGCCTGCTCGACCACGCGCTGCAGCGGGGTCTGAACTTCATCGACACCGCCGAGATGTACCCGGTGCCGCCCAGCGCGGCGCGTTACGGCGACACCGAACGTTTCATCGGCCACTGGCTGAGCCAACGCCCCGGGGTGCGCTCGCGCATCGTGCTGGCCACCAAGGCGGCAGGGCCGGTGCGCGGCTATGAATGGCTGCGCAATGGCAGCGCCGATGTCACTGCCGACGACATCGTCGCTTCCTGCGAAGGCAGCCTGAAGCGGCTTCATACCGACGTCATCGACCTGTACCAGCTGCACTGGCCGACGCGCAATGTGCCGATGTTCGGCAACCTGTACTTCGACCCAAAGAGTGACCGCGTCGTCACGCCGATCGACGAGCAGCTGCGCGGCCTTCAGCGGCTGGTGCAATCGGGCAAGGTGCGCCATGTCGGGGTCAGCAACGAGACGCCGTGGGGCGTGGCCGAGTTCGTGCGCCTGGCCGATGCCGCCGGGCTGCCGCGCATCGCGAGCGTGCAGAACGCCTACAGCCTGGTCAACCGCTCGGTGGACAACGGCCTGGACGAGCTGATGCAGCGCTGCCAGGTGTCGCTGCTGGCCTATTCGCCGCTGGCCTTCGGCCTGCTCAGCGGCAAGTATGACGCCGCCGGCTTCGACGACCCGGCACAGCCGGGGCGCATGTCGCTCTTCGCCAGCATGCGCAAGCAGCGCCACGGCCGCGCCGAGGCGTTGGCCGCGGCACGGCGCTACAACGCGCTGGCTCGCGAGCACGGCTTGACCCCGACGCAGATGGCGCTGGCCTTCTGCTACCGCAACTGGCGCGTGGCCAGCACGATCATCGGCATCACCACGATCGAGCAGCTCGACGAGGACATCGACGCCTGGCACACCGAGCTGTCGCCGGAACTGCTGGCGGCCATCGACCGCATCCGCTGGGAGATGCGCGACCCGGCGCAGTAGGCCCGCCATGGCGAAGAAGGAACGCCACGTCAGCGAGACGCCGGCCACGCAATGGCTGCGCCGCCACGGCGTGGCCTTCAGCGAGCACCCCTACGACTACGTCGAGCACGGCGGCACCGCCGAATCGGCTCGCCAGCTGGGCGTGGACGAGCATGCGGTGGTGAAGACGCTGGTCATGCAGGACGACAAGGCGCAGCCGCTGCTCGTGCTGATGCACGGCGACCGCCAGGTCAGCACCAAGAACCTGGCGCGTGCGCTGGGCGTGAAGAGCGTCGAGCCCTGCAGCGTGGAGGCGGCCCAGCGCCACAGCGGCTACCTGGTGGGCGGCACCTCGCCCTTCGGCACCAAAAAGGCCATGCCGGTGTGCGTGGAAGCCAGCGTGCTCGCGCTGCCGCGCATCTGGATCAATGGCGGGCGCCGCGGCTTCCTGGTGGGCATCGAGCCGGCAGTGCTCAGCGGCCTGCTCGGCGCCCGTGCGGTGGCCTGCGCGCTGTAGCGGCGCGCTGGACGCGTCGTAAACTCGGCGGCCTTTCCATCGATTCCCTTTCCCGACGCATGCAAAACCTGCCCAGCGTGCTGGCCGTGCTGGCGGCCTACCTGATCGGCTCGCTGTCCTTTGCCGTCATCATCAGCCGCGGCATGGGGCTGGATGACCCGCGCCAATACGGCTCCGGCAACCCAGGAGCCACCAACGTGCTGCGCTCGGGCAACCGCCTGGCGGCGGTGCTGACGCTGGCCTTCGACGCGCTCAAGGGTTACGTGCCGGTGATGCTGGCGCTGGTCTATGGGCCGGCCTGGGGCTTGGGCGAGGTGGCGGTGTCCTTCGTCGGACTGGCGGCTTTCCTCGGCCACCTGTGGCCGGTGTTCTTCGGCTTCAAGGGGGGCAAGGGCGTGGCCACCGCCGCCGGCGTGCTGCTGGCGCTGAACCCCTGGCTGGGCCTGGCCACGCTGCTGACCTGGGTGATCATCGCCGCCTTCTTCCGCTATTCGTCGCTGGCCTCGATCGTCGCGGCGCTGTTTGCACCTTTCTACCAGCTGCTGATCTGGGGCGTGTCGCCGGCGCTGCTGGCGGTGTGCTCGATGAGCCTGCTGCTGCTGTGGCGCCACCAGCCGAACATGCGCAAGCTGTTTGCCGGCACCGAATCGCGCCTCGGCGCGAAGCCCGCGGTGAGCCACGGGCCGACCCCCAAGCATCCCACCCACCAGCAGCCGGGCCATGCGCATGCGCATGGCCATCGTCACACTCACAAGAAAGGTCACAAATGACGGTTCAACGCTTCGATGTCGGTACGCGCCTGTCGGAAATGGCGGTGCACCAGGGGGTGTGCTACCTGGCGGGCCAGGTGGCCGGCGACGCCACGCAGGACATCCGCGGCCAGGCGCGGCAGGTGCTGGCCGCCATCGACGCGCTGCTGGCGCGGGCCGGCAGCGACAAGTCGCGCATCCTGATGTGCCAGATCTTCCTGAGCGACCTGGCCGACTTCGGCGGCATGAACGAGGTCTGGGAAGCCTGGCTGCCGGCCGGCCAGGCGCCGCCGCGCGCCACCGTGCTGGCGCAGCTGGCCAAGCCGCAGTGGAAGGTCGAGATGGTGGTCACGGCCGCCGTCTGAGGGCGATGGCGCACAGCCGCAGCTCGATCTTCGGCCTGGTCGTGCTGGTGCTGGCCGTGGGCGCGGCCACGCAATGGTGGGCCGGCCACAGCCAGGCCCGACTGGGCGAGAAGCTGTCGGCGCTGGCCAAGCCAGGCGACATCCAGATGCTGTCGTCGACCACCTGCGCCTACTGCACCGTCGCGCGCCAGTGGATGCGGCAGCATGAGGTGGCTTTCGATGAGTGTTTCATCGAAACCGATGCGTCCTGCGCTGCGCGTTTCGAGGCGTTGCGCGCCCCTGGGTCGCCAGTGCTGCTGGTGCGTGGGCAGCCGCAGACCGGCTTCGACGCGCAGCGGGTGCTGAATGCGCTGAGCCGGGGCGCGCCCGCATCCTGAACCGCGACCTCAGTGCGGGTTCAGGCCCAGCCGCGCCAGCTCGCCGCGGCCGGTGCGCAGCACGGTCGGGACGCCGCTTTCCAGGTCGATGACGGTGGTGGGCTGCATCGGGCAGGCGCCGGCGTCGATGACGGCCTGCAAGGCCTTCTGGAAATGCGCGCGGATCTGCTGCGGGTCGTTCATCGGTTCGCTCTCGCCTGGCAGGATCAGCGTCGTGCCCAGCAGCGGCTGGCCGAGAATCTCCAGCAGTGTCTGAGTGACCTTGTGGTCGGGCACCCGCAGGCCGATGGTGCGCCGTGAGGGGTGGCTCAGCCGGCGCGGCACTTCCTTGGTGGCCTCGAGGATGAAGGTGTAGGGCCCGGGCGTGCCCAGCTTGAGCAGCCGGTACTGCGCGTTGTCCACCCGCGCATAGCTGGCCAGTTCGCTCAGGTCACGGCACAGCAGCGTCAGGTGGTGCTTGTCGTCCACCTGGCGCAGCCGGCGCAATGCCTGCGCCGCTGCCTTGTCGTCCAGCCGGCACACCAGCGCATAGCTGGAATCCGTGGGCACGGCGGCGATGCCGCCTTGCTGCAGGATCTGTGCGGCCTGCTTCAGCAGCCGCGGCTGGGGGTTGTCCGGGTGGACTTCGAAGTATTGCGACATGGCTGCAATTGTCGGTCGGCTTCAGTCCGCCGCCGCTGCGTCCCGCGGCACGACAACCGCGGGACGGGCGCGAAGGTTGAGCCAGGCTGCCGTGGCCCCGCAGGCCATGATGACCGTCATGCCCACCCAGGCCACGGCATCGGGCAGCTGGCCGAAGACCAGCCAGCTGGTGGCGGTGGCGATCGGGATCTGCGTATAGATGAAGGGCATCAGCGTGGCCGTGGGCGCCATGCCCAGGGCCAGGATCAGCATCAGGTGCCCACCGGTGCCGAGCGTGGCCACGGCGGTCAGGATGAGCCATTGCGCGTGGGTCGCGGCCTGGGCCGCGTCGAGCATCGCCGGCGCGTTCCACAGCAGCAGCGGCGTGACGATCAGCATGCCCACCAGACCGGTCCAGAAATGGGTGGTGTAGGGGTTGTCCAGCGCGCTCATGCGCGAAGTCAATACCTGGAAGGCGGCATAGGTGAAGGCGCCGGCCAGCGGGAACAGCACCGCCAGCCCGAACACGCCGCTGCCGGGACGGATGACGATCAGCGCACCGAGCAGCCCGCCACACACCAGCAGCCAGCGCAGTCGCGACACCCGCTCGCGCAGCAGCCACGCGGCCAGCAGCGTGACGAGCAGCGGCGCCAGCATGTTGATCGACGTGAGCTCCGGCACCGGCATGTGCTGCAGACCGAAGAAGATCATGGCCGAGGTCACCAGCAGCAAGGTCCCGCGCAGCACCTGGGAGCGCGGGTGCGCTACCTCGAAGCTGGCGCCGGGCATCAGCAGCAGCCACAACGCCATCACCAGCGCCTGAAAGGCGTAGCGCAGCCACAGCATCAGCAGCACCGGGAACACGCCGGCGAGCAGGCGCACACCGGTGTCCATGGCGGCGAAGCCGGCGACCATCAGCAACATCAGGCCAACACCCAGCAAGGGCCGCTGCCGAACTTCAGGCACGTTGTACGCGGTCCCGCAATGCCGACCAGACGGGGGTCAACCGACCCGGCAGGTCGGGCAGGGCACCCAGGTCGGTGTGGCTTTCACCCGGCGAATGGAAATCGCTGCCGCGCGACGCGAGCAGGCCGAACTCCAGCGCCAGGTCGGCGTACTTCTGGTAGTCGGCCGTGGTGTGGCTGCCGGTCACCACCTCGACACCGCGCCCACCGTGCGCGATGAATTCCGTGAACAGCGCGTACTCCTCGGTGGCGGTGAACTTGTAGCGGCCCGGGTGGGCGATCACCGCCATGCCGCCGGCCTGGGTGATCCAGTGCACCGCGTCGCCCAGCGAGGCCCAGCGGTGCGGCACGTAGCCGGGCTTGCCTTCAGTGAGATAGCGGCGGAAGACCTCGTTAGTGTCCGCGCAGGTGCCGATCTCGACCAGGTAGCGCGCGAAGTGCGTGCGGGCGATCAGCTCCGGGTTGCCGGCATGGCGCAGGGCACCCTCGAACGCCCCCTTGATGCCCACCTTGGCCAGGCCGTCGGACATCTCGCGCGCACGCTCGCCGCGCCCGCCGCGCGTGGCGGCCAGACCCTTGCGCAGCCGGTCGTCCTCGGCATCGAAGCCCAAGCCGACGATATGCACCGTGACGCTGGCAAAGCTGACGGAGATCTCGCAGCCGCTCAGGTAGTCCAGCCCGAGGGCGCGCGCGGCTGTCGCAGCGCGGTGTTGGCCGTCGACCTCGTCATGGTCGGTCAGCGACCACAGCTCCACGCCATTGGTCTTGGCACGTTCGGCCAGGGCTTCGGGGTGCAGGGTGCCGTCGGAGACGACGGAATGGCAATGCAGATCAGCGTTGAGCAGGTTCACTGCCAGGATTGTAGGAAGGCGCCGCGGTGCCGACCCACGAAGGGTTGCTCAGGTCCCGGCCAGGCGCCCGCTCACCAGCGACAGCGTGCGGTCGCAACGTGCGGCCAGCTCGCGGTCGTGCGTCACCAGCACGAAGGCGGTGCCGCGGTCGCGCGCCAGCTGCAGCATCAGGCCGAAGACCTTGTCGGCAGTCTCGCCGTCCAGGTTGCCGGTGGGTTCGTCGGCCAGCACGCAGGTCGGCTGGTTGACCAGCGCACGGGCCATCGCCACACGCTGGCGCTCGCCGCCCGACAGCTGCGCAGGATGATGGGCCACGCGCTCGGCCAGCCCCACCTGCGCCAGCACCTGGCGCGCCGTGTCGCGTGCCTGTTGCCGCGACTGCCGGCGGATGCGCAGCGGCATGGCCACGTTGTCCAGCGCGCTGAACTCGGGCAGCAGGTGGTGGAACTGGTAGACGAAGCCCAGGTGCAGGTTGCGCCAGCGCCCCTGTTCGGCGGCGTCGAGCGAGGCGAAGTCGCGGCCCATCAGCTCCACCCGGCCGGAGGTGGGCGCATCCAGCCCGCCCAGCAGGTGCAACAGCGTGCTCTTGCCCGAGCCCGAGGCGCCGACGATGGCCAGTGTCTGGCCGGCGCGCACCTGCAGGTCCACCCCACGCAGCACCTGCACGTCGAGCGGGCCTTCCTTGAAGCGCTTGTGCAGCCCTGTGCACTGAAGAACCAGCTCACTCATAGCGCAAGGCTTCCGCCGGGTTGACGCGGCTGGCGCGCCAGCTCGGGTACAGCGTGGCGACGAAGGCCAGCAGCAGCGAGATCACGGCAATGGGCAGGAGGTCGCTCAGCAGCGGTTCGCTGGGCATGCGGCTGATCAGGTAGATGCTGCCGGGCAGGAAGGCCACGCCCAGCGCGCGCTCGATGGCCGGCACGATGACGTCGATGTTGAAGGCGATCAGCAGCCCGAAGGCAACCCCGCCGAGGGTGCCGATGATGCCGGCGGCGGCCCCCTGCACCATGAACACGCCCATGATCGAGCGCGGGCTGGCGCCCAGCGTGCGCAGGATGGCGATGTCGGCGCGCTTGTCGGTGACGGTCATGACCAACGTGGACACCAGGTTGAAGGCCGCCACCGCGACGATCAGCGTCAGGATGATGAACATCAGGCGCTTCTCGATCTGCACCGCGTCGAACCAGTTGCGGTTGGTGCGCGTCCAGTCGCGCACGATGACCTCCGGCCCGAGGCTGCGCGACAGTTGTGCCGCCACCTCGCGCGCGCCGTGCACGTCGCGCAGGCGCAACTGCACGCCGGTGGGCCCCTCGACACGGAAGAAGCGCGCCGCATCGTCCAGGTGGATCAAGGCCAGGCCATTGTCATATTCATAGTGGCCGGCCTCGAACACGCCGGTCAGCGTGAATTGCTTGAGCCGCGGGATCACGCCGGCCGGTGTCATCTGCCCGCCAGCCGCGACCAGCGTGACCTTGTCGCCGACGCGCACGCCGAGTGCGCGCGCCAGCTCGGCGCCGAGCACGATGTTCCAGCTGCCGGGCGTCAGCGCGGCCAGCGTGCTGTCGCGCAGCATCGCGGCCAGCGGCGTGACCGTGGCCTCGTCGGCTGGCGAGATGCCGCGCACGATGGCCGCGCGCATGTCGTCGCCGCGCGCCACCAGCGCCTGCGCGGCAACGAAGGGCGCCGCGCCCAGCACCTGGGGGTTGGCGCGCGCCTTGGCGGCGGTGGCCTGCCAGTCCGCCAGCGCCGCACCCCGCTGCTCGAACACCTCGACATGCGCGATCACCGACAACATGCGGTCGCGCACCTCCTTCTGGAAGCCATTCATCACGCTGAGCACGATGATCAGTGCGGCCACGCCCAGCGCGATGCCGAGCATCGACACGCCGGAGATGAAGGAGATGAAGCGGTTGCGCCGCCCGCTGCGACCGGCCCGCGTGTAGCGCCAACCGATCTGCAGTTCATAGGGGAGACTCATGTCGCCGGAATGCTAACCGACGCCTGCGCCGCGGCCGGCCCACCGAGAACGCCGTGGCGGCGAGGCTCATGTCGCGCAGCGACGTGAAGGCGGCGCCAGCCGCCGTGCCCTGGCCATAATCGGCGCATGCATCTCGTGGTCCCCTATGCGGCTGCGGCCTCCGAGCCCGGCGCGCAGGCCTTGCACGGCCTTCGGTTGCCGAACCTGGAGCGGCTGCTTGCGCGGTTGACACCGACGCTCAAGACGGCCACCGATGCCGATTCGCTGAACCTGCCGCACGAGCATGCGCTGGCCGCCTGCCGCGGCTGGCAGATTCGCGACGGTTGTTTGCCTCTGGCTGCATGGTCGGCCCATGCCGATGGCCTGGCGCCGGCCGACGCGGACCAGGGCTGGGGCCTGCTGACGCCCACCCACTGGCAGGTGGGCAGTGACCAGATCCTGCTGCTCGACCCGGCGCAGCTGCACCTGGACGAGGACGAGTCGCGCGGCTTGCTGGAGGCCCTGCGCGGCCTGTTCGAGCCCGAAGGCTGGGCCTTGCACTGGGGCGCGCCGCTGCGCTGGTATGCGACGCATGACTCGTTGCGTGAGCTGGCCACCGCGTCGCTGGACCGTGTCGTCGGCCGCCCGATCGACCTGTGGTTGCCAGACCGTCAGACCGGCCGCACGCTGCGCCGGCTGCAGAGCGAGGTGCAGATGCTGCTGTACACCCATCCGATCAACGAGGCGCGTGAAGCGCGCGGTGAACTGGCGGTCAACTCCTTCTGGCTCAGCGGCACCGGCTGCACCCGGTCGCTCGTGACCGGCGACCACGAACCCAGCATCGACGAACGGCTGCGCGGCCCGTGGCTGGCCGGTGACTGGGCGGCCTGGGTCGAGGCCTGGCACGCGCTGGATGCACAACGCATGGCCGAACTCGAACGGCGCGCCACGCGCGGCGAGCCCATCGGACTCACGTTGTGCGGCGAGCGTGTGGCCCAGCGCTACGACAGCGTTCGCATGGGCACCTGGCAACGGCTGGCGCAGCGGTGGCGCCGCGTCGACAGCTTGCGTGCGCTGGAGCCGCTGTGAGCGCGCCCTGCATCGAGGTCCGCGACGTGCCGCCGCGCAGCGTGTTCGCGCTGGAGCAGGCCGGCGCCCACCCCTTGCTGGCGCGGCTGCTGGCTGCGCGCGGTGTGCGCCAGGCGGACGAGCTCGACGACGGGCTGGCCCATTTGCTGCCGCCGCAGGCGTTGCGCGGTGCCGATGCCGCGGCGCGGCTGCTGGCCGACGTGGTGCAGCAGGGGCGGCGCCTGTGCGTGGTGGCCGACTACGACTGCGACGGTGCCACCGCCTGTGCGGTGCTGCTGCGCGGCCTGCGCCTGCTCGGCGCGCAGCCGGAGAGCCTGCACTACGTGGTGCCCGATCGGGCGGTGCACGGCTACGGGCTGACACCGGCCATCGTCGAACTGGCGCTGCACAAGCAGCCCGAACTGCTGGTCACCGTGGACAACGGCATCGCCAGCCTGGAGGGGGTGGCCCATGCGCGCGCGCTGGGCCTGCAGGTGCTGGTGACCGACCATCACCTTCCCGCCAAGGAGGGCGACCAGGTGCGGCTGCCTGAGGCCGACGTCATCGTCAACCCCAACCAACCGGGCTGCGACTTCGGCAGCAAGGCGCTGGCTGGCGTGGGCGTGGTCTTCTATGTGCTGCTGGCCACCCGCGCCGAGCTGCGCGCGCGCGCTGCCTTCGCTGCCGACGCGCAGCCGCGGCTGGATGCGCTGCTCGACCTGGTGGCGCTGGGCACGGTGGCCGACGTGGTGCGGCTCGATGCCAACAACCGCCGCCTGGTGGCGCAGGGCCTGAAGCGCATCCGCGCGGGCCGCATGCAGTGCGGCGTGGCCGCGCTGTTCCAAGTGGCGGCGCGCGATCCGCGCCGCGCCGCGGCCTTCGACTTCGGGTTTGCGCTCGGCCCGCGCATCAATGCCGCCGGCCGCCTGTCGGACATGACGATGGGCATCGAATGCCTGCTCAGCGACGACCCGGCGCAGGCCCTTCAACTGGCGCAGGCGCTGGACGCCATCAACCGCCAGCGCCGCGAGCTCGAATCGGGCATGAACGAGCAGGCTCAGGCGGCGCTGGAGCGGCTGCTGCCAGCCGAGGACAGCGCGCCGCCGAGCGCGCTGTCGCTGTTCGACCCGCAGTTCCATGAGGGCGTGGTCGGCATCGTCGCCGGCCGCCTGAAGGACCGGTTGCACCGGCCGACATTCGTCTTCGCGCGCGGCGCCGACGGGCTGCTCAAGGGCTCGGGCCGTTCGATCCCGGGTTTCCATCTGCGCGATGCGCTCGACCTGGTGGCCAAGCGTCAGCCCCAGGTGCTGCGCCGCTTTGGCGGGCATGCCATGGCTGCCGGCTGCAGCATCGCCGAAGAGCATTTCGGCGACTTCGACCGCGCCTTGCAGCAGGTGGCCAGTGAGTGGCTCGACGCCGCCACGCTGACGCGCACGCTGCGCACCGATGGGCCACTGGCGCTGGAGTGGTTCAACCCGCAGACGGTGGCGCTGCTGGATTCGCAGGTCTGGGGCCAGGGTTTCGAGCCGCCGCTGTTCTGTGACGAGGTCGACGTGCTGCAGCAGCGGCTGGTAGGCGAAAAACACCTGAAGCTCAGGGTGCGTCACGCCGGCACCTTGCGCGACGCCATCTGGTTCGGCCATGCCGAGCCACTGGCCGCGCGCGTGCGCCTGGCCTACCGCCTCAGCCTGGACGAGTGGCAGGGCCAACAGCGGGTGCAAATGGTGGTCGAAGCGGCAGACTGAACGCGGCTTCAGGCAACATTGCGCATTTCCTCTCGAGAACCGACATGCGTCCTTGGCTGATCCTGCTGCTGTGCAGCGTCGTCTTGCCGGCCTTTGCGGCCGAGCCGAAGCTGGTGAGCGTGGCGCGCGGCCTGGCCAACCCCTGGGCGGTGGCCTTCCTGCCCGACGGCCGCTTCCTGGTGACCGAGCGTGCCGGGCGGCTGCGCATCGTCGAGCGCGACGGCCGCCTCGGCGCGCCCATTGCCGGCCTGCCCGCGGTGGATGCCGGCGGCCAATGCGGCCTGCTCGACGTGGTGCTGGACCCGAAGTTCGCCGACAACGCGCTGGTCTACTGGAGCTATGCCGAAGCGGGCGATGGCGGCAACAGCACCGCGGTGGCGCGCGGCCGGCTGCAGGGCAGCCGGCTCGTCGACGTGCAGGTGATCTTCCGGCAGCTGCCCAAGGTGTCGAGCTCGCTGCACTGCGGCTCGAGGCTGGTGTTTGCCCGGGACGGCCGCCTCTTCGTGGTGCTGGGCGACCGCTTCTCGCGCAAGGAGGATGCGCAGACGCTGGACAACCATCTGGGCAAGGTGGTGCGCATCGAAGCCGACGGCACCGTGCCGGCCGACAACCCCTTTGTCGCCACGCCCGGTGCACGGCCGGAGATCTGGAGCCTGGGCCACCGCAACATGCAGGGCGCCGCGCTGCATCCGCAGACCGGCGAGCTGTGGGCCAGCGAGCATGGTCCGCAGGGCGGCGACGAACTCAACCGCGTGCTTTCCGGGCGCAACTACGGCTGGCCGCTGCTCACCTTCGGCCGCAACTACGGCACCGGCACGCGCATCGGCGAGGAAGGGCCCAAGCCCGGTTTCGAGCAGCCGCTGAAGGTCTGGCTGCCGCTGTCGGTGGCCCCCAGCGGCATGGCCTTCCTGACCAGCGACCGCTATCCCGGGTGGCAGGGCAACCTGTTCGTGGGCACGCTGCGCGGCGAGACGCTGCTGCGCCTGGAGCTCGAGGGCAGCACGGTCGTCAAGGAAGAACGGCTGCTGGGCAAGGCCAACTCTCGCATCCGCGATGTGCGCCAGGGGCCGGACGGCTTCCTCTACGTGCTGACCGACAGCGCCGACGGCCAGCTGCTGCGGCTGCAGCCCTGAGGCGCGCTCAGGCCACGCGCCCGAACCACCACACCGACAGCCCCGCCCCCAGCAGGGCGAGCAGCGCGCCGGCCGCGGCGAAGAAGGCGGTGACTTCGGTTTCCTTCTTCTCCACCACCAGCTTCGAGCTCAGCGACTGATAGACCTTCATCAGGTCCTGGGCGGTGCCGGCGTAGAAGTATTCGGCCTGGGTCAGCAGTGCCACCTGCTTCAATGCCGCCTCGTCCAGGCGCACGCGCATGCTCCAGCCTTCGAAACCGATGGTCTCGCCGGCGACGGTGCCGATGCCTACGGTGTAGACGCGCACGCCGCGGTCGGCGGCCATCTTGGCGGCTTCCAGCGGGTCGGGCCCGGTGGTGCGCGCGCCGTCGGTCAGCATGATGATCGCGGCCGAGGTGTAGGACCCGGGGGGCACCGGCGTGAATTCCTTCTGCTCCTTCTTGTCGTCGATCGACGAGGGCATGTTGCGCTGCCCGGTGGCCTGTGAGATCTCGATGCCGGCGTCGGGGAAGATCGTCGCCAGCGACAGGATGATGCCGCTGCCGGTGGCGGTGGCGCGCTGCAGTTGGAAGCGGTCGATCGAGGCGATGATGTCCTCGCGGCTGGTGGTCGGAGCCTGGACCACCGCGGCGGTGCCTGCGAAGGCGACGACGCCGACGCGCACCTCGCGCGGCAAGTCGCTGACGAAGGCCTTGGCCGCCTCCTGAGCGGCGACTAGGCGGCTCGGTTGCACGTCGGCGGCGCGCATGCTGCCCGACACATCCATTGCCAGGATGATGGTGCGCTGCGACAGCGGCAGCGTGATCACCGCCAGGGGCCGCGCCATGGCGAACAGCAGCGTGGCGATGGCCAGCAGCAGCAGCAACGGCGGCACATGGCGGCGCCAGCCCGGGCCCTTGCCCAGCGCGGCCTTGGCCACGGCCAGGCTGGCCAGGCGGACGGGGCTGCGGCGGCGCTTGCGCAGCAGCCACAGGTAGACCACCACCAGCAGGGGCAGCAGCAGCAGGGACCACAACAGGGTTGGCCAGATGAAGGTCATGACAAGCCTCCCGCAGCTTGCGGCAGTTCGGTGCGCAGGTGGGCCGGAAAGCGCCCGCCGACCTTGAGCCGGCCGCGCTGCCGGCGTAGCGCGGCAAAGCGCAGCAGTGCTTCGAGCAGATCGTCGTCGGTGGACAGTTCCAGCGTGTCGGCGCCGGCATGGGCCAGGGCCTCGCGCAATGCGGCCTCGCGGGCTTCGGCCTCGGCGGCATAGCGCTGGCGGAAGGCTGGGTCGGAAGTGTCGATGAACAGCTGTTCGCCGGTTTCGGCATCTTCCACCGTCACCAGGCCCAGTTCGGGCAGTTCCATCTCCAGCGGGTCGAACAGGCGCACCGCCACCACCTCGTGGCGCTGGGCCAGCCGTGACAACGCGCCTTCCCAGCCGGGCTGGCTGATGAAGTCGGACACCACCAGCACCAGCGATCGGCGCTTGAGGGTGCCCGCCGCGGTGTGGAGCAGATCGGCCAGCGAGGTGCCGCCGCTGCGTGCCTCAGCCTGCGGCCGCTGGCGCATCAGGCGCATCAGGTTCAACACATGCTGACGCGACAACCGCGGCGGCAGCACGGTGTCGACGCGGGTGCCGTAGAGCATGGCGCCAACGCGGTTGCCATGGCGCGTCAGCACGCGCGCCATCACCGCCACGAAGCCGGAGGACACCGCCAGCTTGGTGACGTCGGCCGAGCCGAAGTCGACGCTGCCCGACAGGTCGAGCAGGAACCAGGCGGTCATCTCGCGGTCTTCGGTGAACTGGCGCACGTGCGGCGTCTGCAGCCGCGCGGTGACGTTCCAGTCGATGTGGCGCACATCGTCGTGAAATTGGTATTCGCGCAGGTCGGCCAGGTCGATGCCGGCGCCGCGCAGCAGCGTGCGGTAGTCGCCCTGCAACAGCCCGTCCAGGCGGCGCATCACCGTCCACTCGAGTTGGCGCAGCAGCCGCTCCTCGAGGCCGGGCACGCGCGCGTCGGCGCCAGCCTCAGGCATGGAGGGCGTTGCCGTTTTCATGGGCATGGGCCATCGGCTTGTCGGGCACGGCCACCTTCTGCATCACGCGTTGCACGATCTGGTCGGCCGTCATGTTGTCGGCCAGCGCCTCATAGGACAGCACCAGCCGGTGGCGCAGCACGTCGGGCACCAGGTCGACCATGTCCTCGGGCAGTGCATAGCGCCGGCCGCGCAGCAGGGCCAGCGCCCGCGAGCCCTCGACCAGGCCGATGGTGGCGCGCGGGCTGGCCCCGAAGGTCAGGTACTTGGCCAGGTCGGCCATTTCGTAACGATCGGGCGAGCGCGTGGCACTGACCAGCTTGACCGCGTACTGGATCAGCGAGGGGTCGACATAGACCGCGCGGCATTGTTTCTGCAGCGCCTGCAGCGCCTGCGTGTCGCACACTGCCTGCACCTCGGTGGACGGGCCGGTGACGCGTTGCGCGATCACGAACTCCTCTTCCTCGGTGGGGTAGTCGACCAGCACCTTCATCATGAAGCGGTCGACCTGCGCTTCGGGCAGCGGGTAGGTGCCCTCGGTCTCGATCGGGTTCTGCGTGGCCATGACGACGAAGGGCTCGGGCACAAAATGCGTGTCACCGGCGATCGTCACTTGGCGTTCCTGCATCACCTCGAGCAGCGCGCTCTGCACCTTGGCCGGCGCGCGGTTGATCTCGTCGGCCAGCAGCAGGTTGGCGAACACCGGCCCGAGCGAGGTGCCGAAGTCGCCGGTCTTTTGGTTGTAGATGCGTGTGCCCACCAGGTCGGCCGGCACCAAGTCGGGTGTGAACTGGATGCGCTTGAAACTGCCGCGCATGGTGCGCGCCAGCGTCTTCACAGTCAGCGTCTTCGCCAGACCGGGCACGCCTTCGACCAGCAGATGGCCCTGCGCCAGCATGGCGATCAGCACGCGCTCGAGAAAGCGGTCCTGCCCGACGACGACGCGCTTGACTTCGTAGAGCATGCGCTCCATCAGGTCTGCGGTCTGGGTGGGATCGTGCGCGCCGAGTTGCATGGGTCTTCCTGTTTGTGGAGTCAAAACGGCGCCAGGCCGGCCGCGCCGGCGGCATTCTCGATAGGCACCGCAAAGCCGATACCCACGAAGGTGCGCTGTTCGTTGGGGTTGAGGATGGCGGTGACGATGCCCACCACGTAGCCGTCCATCGTGACCAGAGGCCCGCCGGAATTGCCGGGATTGGCGGCGGCGTCGAACTGGATCAGGTTGGTCAACGAATTCTGGCCTTCGGGCGCGCGGAACTCGCGTCCCAGCCCCGACACCACGCCGGCGCTGACCGATGGGCCGATGCCGAAGGGATGGCCGACGGCGATGACCTGGTCGCCGGGCGCCAGGTCGCCGGTGGAGCGCATCGTGGCCGGCTCCAGGTCGTCGGGCAGGCTCTTCGCCTTGAGCACGGCCAGGTCGTTCTCGGGCTGGGCGCCGACCATCTGCGCGTCGGATTCGTGTCCATTGGCGAAGGTGACGCGCACGCGCTTGGCGCCCCACACCACGTGCAGGTTGGTGAGGATCGTGCCATCGTCCTTGATGACCACGCCGGTGCCGAGGCTGCGGTCCATGGCCCGCTTGTCGGGGCGCTCCTTGCCGTCGTCGTCGTCGTCCATCAGCCCGACGACGCGCACCACCGAACGGGCCACGCCTTCGTAGGCCTTGGTGGCCGGGGAGGGCAGCGGCTCCTTTTCCAGCGAATGGCGCACCGCGGCGTCGATCTGCGCCTGGGTGATGACGCGCTGGCGCGGCTGCAGCCCGAGGGCGGTCAGCATCACCGCCATGGCCAGCAGCGCGCCGATGCCGCTCCAGGCGATGGCTGGCGCATGGCGCTTGAAGAAGGGGCGCCTTGCCGCCGGAAGCGCTGCCTCAGGGGCAGGCGGGGCAGCCACTTCGCCGGGCTGCGCCGACGCAGATACCTTGGCAGAGTTGGCACCCACGGCAGCGGGCGCGCTGCGGCGCGATGAACTGTAAAGCGGCGTCTTGCGGATGGCCATGCTGCGCTCTGCGGACAAAGCTCTGGAAACGGGTTTCACGTTATCACGTTGCGCCAGCCCTTGCATCCCTGCGGCTGGACGTCCCGCCAGTGCCATGGCCCCTGGGGCACCGCGTCCGGAATCATCCGGTGTTGGCCGGGGGCAATGAGCCAAGGCATGATCCGCGCATGCCGGTCTGGTTTGACACCCACTGCCATCTTGACGCTCCCGAGTTCGACGCCGATCGTGCGGCGGTGGTCGCTCGCGCCCGCGCTGCCGGTGTGGCGCGGCTGGTGCTGCCGGCGGTGGAGGTGGCCAACTTCGAGACGGTGCGCTCGCTGGCCCATGCTCACGATGCGGTCTATGCGCTGGGCATTCACCCGCTCTACGTCGAGCGTGCCGCCGAGTCCGACCTGGAGCGGCTGCGCGAATCGCTGCAGAGCTGCCGTGGCGACCTGCGCTTGGTGGCCGTGGGCGAGATCGGGCTGGACCACTTCGTGTCGGGGCTGGACCACTCGCGGCAGGAACGCTTCTTCCTGGCGCAGTTGGCCCTGGCCCGCGAGGCCGGGTTGCCGGTGATCCTGCACGTGCGGCGCTCGGCGGATTCGCTGCTCAAAGGCCTGCGCCGCGTGGCCGTGCGCGGCGGCATTGCCCATGCCTTCAACGGCAGCGAGGTGCAGGCCAATCATTTCGTCGCACTCGGCTTCAAGCTGGGTTTCGGCGGGGCCATGACGCACGAGCGCGCGCTGCAGATCCGCCGCCTGGCGTCGACGCTGCCCGAGCAGTCCCTGGTGCTGGAGACCGACGCGCCGGACATCCCGCCGCAGTGGCTGTACCGCAACGCGACGCAGCGCCTCGACGCGCCCCAGGCGCGCAACGAGCCGGCCGAGCTGCCGCGCATTGCCGAGACCCTGGCTGCGCTGCGCGGCTGGAGCCTGCCGCACACCGCTGAGGTCACCTGCGCCAACGCGCGCGACGCGCTGCCGGGGCTGGCGGCTTGAGCGCCGTGCTGCCAGGTCTGCCGCCTGTGATCGGGAGGCACACGCGGCTGGTGGTGCTGGGCAGTTTCCCGGGCGCGGCGTCGCTGGCTGCTGGGCAGTACTACGCCCACCCGCGCAACCAGTTCTGGCCGCTGCTGTCGGCGCTGCTGGGCGAAGACCTGGTGCCACGGCCCTATGCGCAGCGCCTGCAGCGCTTGCGCGCCCACGGCCTGGGCCTGTGGGACGTGATCGCCGAATGCCGCCGCGAGGGCAGCCTGGACAGCGCGATCCGCGACCTGCGCTACAACGATCTCGCCAGCCTGCGTCGGCGAGCGCCGCGGCTTGTGGCCGTGGCCCATAACGGCGGCGAATCGGCCCGCGCCATGCGCATCACCGCCGAGCTCGGCTTGGCGGTGTACCGCCTGCCGTCCAGCAGCCCGGCCAACGCCAGCTGGAGCTTCGAGCGCAAGCTTGCCGCCTGGCGCGCGGTGTTTCAGGCCTGCGGGATGCCACTCGGCTGAGTGCCTCGGTTATCGTGGCGGGTTGCTCCATGGCCACCCGAACCGCTCCCATCCCGCGCCTGCCCGAGGCCACGATTTCCGAGTACGACGGCGTGCGCAGCCTGCACCTGGGCACCATCTGGATCCAGGGCTCGATGCGCATCGCCAGGCCCGACTTCGTCGAGCTCGACTACGTGCAGCGCATGCTGGCCAGCCTGCTGTGGCTGCCGTCCGGGCAGTTGGGTCGCGGCCATGCGGTGCAGCTGGGCCTGGGGGCCGGCGCGATCACGCGCTTCACGCTGAAGGCGCTGCGCATGCACACCACCGCGGTGGAACTGAACCCCGCGGTGATCGCCACCTGCCGCCACTCGTTCCACCTGCCGGCCGACGGACCGAAGCTGCAGGTGCTGACCCAGGATGCCGGCGCCTGGGTGCACGACCCGGCGCACCTGGGTAGCGTGCAACTGCTGCATGTGGACCTGTACGATCAGGAGGCTGCCGCGCCGGTGCTGGACGATGCCCGCTTCTACGCTGCATGCCGTGGCGTGCTGGCCGAAGGCGGCGTGATGAGCGTCAACCTGTTCGGCCGCGACGCCAGCTTCGACTACAGCCTGTCGCAGATCGTCTCGGCCTTCGGGAGCGGCCAGGTGTGCGGACTGCGGCCCACGCGCGAAGGCAACAGCGTCGTGCTGGCCGGCCGTGACGTAATGCTGCCCGATCGCGCCACGTTGCTCGATCGCGCGGCTACCATCGAGGCCCGCTTTGGCGCCTGGGGGCTGCCGGCGCGCAAATGGCTGCGCATGCTGCGGCCGCTGGCGCCCTGAACCTGCCCGGCCCGGCACCGGCCGAACATCCCGACATGACCCACCCTCCCGTTACGCACCGTGCCGCCGCGGCCGACACGCTGGTGTTGCCGCATGCGCCGTGGAAGGGCAAACTCGACTGGAAGCTGCTGCTCGGCTGGCTGCGCGACGACAAGGTGGTCTCGGTCGAGGACGGCGAACGCGTGACCCGCCGCTTTGGCGCCGGGGCGTCGAGCCAGCATGCGCTGGTGCGTCTGGGCGGGGCTGGGCTGGTGCGTGCCGGCACGGCGCAGCCGCTGGACACCGAGGCGCTGACCGAATGGCTGGCAAGGCGCATCGACATGCCCTACCTGCGCATCGATCCGCTGAAGGCCGATGTCGGCCGCGTCGCCGACGTGATGTCGGTGCACTACGCCGAAAGCCGCTGCGCGTTGCCGGTGCAGATGAACAATGCCGACGTGGTCATCGCCACCGCCGAGCCCTTCGACCTGGGCTGGGTGGCCGAGATCGAGGCGCACACGCGTCGCAGCGTGAAGGTGGTGCTGGCCAATCCGCAGGACGTGCGCAAGTACACCACCGAGTTCTATGCATTGGCCAAGTCGGTGCGTGCGGCGCAGAAGAGCGGAGAGGTCTCGCCCGCGGCCAGCTTCGAGCAGTTGGTCGAACTGGGCAAGACCGCCAAGCAGCTGGACGCCAACGACCAGGGCGTGGTGCAGGTGGTCGACTGGCTGTGGCAGTACGCTTTCGACCAGCGCGCCAGCGACATCCACCTCGAGCCGCGGCGCGACATGGGCGCCATCCGCTTCCGCATCGACGGCGTGTTGCACACCGTCTACCAAGTGCCGCTGGGTGTGATGAACGCGATGACCTCGCGCATCAAGCTGCTCGGCCGCATGGACGTGGTCGAGCGCCGCCGCCCGTTGGACGGGCGCATCAAGACCAAGCGCCCCGACACCGCCGACAAGATCGGCGCCGAAGTCGAGATGCGCCTGTCCACGTTGCCCACCGCCTTCGGCGAGAAACTGGTGATGCGCATCTTCGACCCCGAGACGGCGGTCAAGCGCATCGAGGCGCTGGGCTTTGGCGCGCACGACACGCAGCGCTGGCAGGAACTGATCGCGCGGCCGCACGGCATCATCCTCGTCACCGGGCCCACCGGCTCGGGCAAGACCACCACGCTGTATTCCACGCTGAAGCAGCTGGCCACCGACGAGGTCAACGTCTGCACCATCGAAGACCCGATCGAGATGATCGAGTCGGCCTTCAACCAGACGCAGGTGCATGCGGCCATCGATATGGGCTTCGCCGAGGGCCTGCGCGCGCTGATGCGCCAGGACCCGGACATCATCATGGTCGGCGAGATCCGCGACCTGGCCACCGCCGAGATGGCGATCCAGGCGGCGCTGACCGGCCACCTGGTGTTCAGCACGCTGCACACCAACGACTCGGCCTCGGCCATCACGCGCCTGGCCGACCTGGGCGTGCCGGCCTACCTGATCTCGGCCACGGTGGTGGGCGTGCTGGCGCAGCGCCTGACGCGCATGCTGTGCCCGGCCTGCAAGCAGCGTGACGACACGACCACGCGCGAGACGCTCGACGAGCTGGCCAGACCTTGGCGCCTGTCGGGCGGCGTACGGTCCTACAAGCCGGTGGGCTGCCTGGAGTGTCGTCACACCGGCTACCGCGGCCGCGTCGGACTGTACGAGCTGCTGGTCATGACCGAGGCCGCACGCGCTTGCGTGCACCCGGCGCTGGATGCCGGCGCGCTGCGCCGCCAGGCGGTCAAGGACGGCATGCGCGCGCTGCGTCTGGCCGGAGCAATGAAGGTGGCCGAAGGCTTGACCACGATCGAAGAGGTGATGCGCAGCACACCCAGCCTGGACATGCGCGCCTGAGGGCTCGGGCCCTTTCC
>Ga0316605_10000507_pt1 | contig 27047 bp, 27 predicted proteins | sample OWC_soil_day20_n_FD_207666 | JGI IMG/M metagenome (GOLD analysis project Ga0316605, IMG submission 207666) | Wetland soil microbial communities from Old Woman Creek delta, Ohio, United States - OWC_soil_day20_noCT | ecosystem: Environmental > Terrestrial > Soil > Wetlands | place: USA: Ohio...
TCATCCACGAGAGCCAGCTCATGTACCACGACCTGGGCCTGCGCCTGGTGGTGGATCTGGGCGCCTGGTGGAAGCACGCCTACGACCTGCCCCTGCCCATGGGCGGCAATGCGATCCGCAAGGACCTACCACCGGACGTGAAGCAGACTTTCGCCGTCCTCATGCGGAAGAGCGTGGAGATGGCCCGGGCGCGGCACTGGGAGAGCGTGGACTACAGCCAGTCCTTCGGCCGCGGCATGGACCGCGACATGATCGGCCGCTACGTGAATGCCTGGGTGAACGACTTCACCGTGGACCCAGGGCCCCGGGGCCGCCAGGCCGTGCAGAAGCTGCTGGGCCTCGAGCCCGTGTGGATCCAGGGCTAGGATTCCGTGGCGGGCCCGGCTCCGCGGACGTAGGTTTGGGTCCCCAAGGGATTCCCATGCCCCGGCACCAGGTCAGCAGCCCCGTGGACGCCTCGCCGGAAACGGTGTGGGCGGTGCTGCTGGACAAGATGGAACATCCCCAGCGCTACATCGCCGACGCCCTCGACGCGGACATCCTGGTCCGACATCCGGACAGCGTGATCCGCCAGCTGGTCCTGCCCGGCGGGGTGGCCTACCGCGAGCGGATCACCGCCGATCCCGCGGCCCGCACCATCACCTTCACGCTGCTGGACCACCCGGTGTTTGAAGGCACCGTGCTCAACCGGCTGCGGGTGGATGGCGGGGGCGGCGTGGAACTGACCTTCGAGCTCGACTGGACGCCGCGCCCTGGAGCCCGGGACGAGCGCGATCCCGGGGAACCCCTGACTCTGATCCTCAGCTCCATCCAGCAGACCCGGCGCATCGCCGAGGCGCTGGAGGTGCGTTCCTAGGCGGCCCTCACTCCCGGCCGGCCTCGAGCTTGATGGGCACCTTCACCTGCTGGCCGTCCCGCTGGATGTCGAGGTCCACGGTGCTGCCCAGGGGCTGGGCCTCCACCACGTCGAGCAGGGCGTCCCAGTCCGTCACGGCCCGGCCGTTCACGCCCTGGATGAGGTCGCCGGCGAAGACACGCCGGCCCTCGACGCCCACGCCCTGCAGGCCCGCGCGCGCCGCGGCGCCGCCCCTGAACACCTTGCCGACCATGACGCCCTTCTGGGGGCCAAAGGCGCGCTCGACCAGGCGGGGTTCCACAGGCTCGAAGCCCAGGTCGGGCCGCTCAAGGCGGCCCCGGGCGATGAGCTGGGGCACCACGCGGTTCACGGTGTCGACGGGGACGGCGAAGCCGATGCCGGCGCTGGCGCCGCTGGGGCTCTGGATGGCCGTGTTCACGCCGATGAGGCGGCCGGCGCTGTCGAGGAGCGGGCCGCCGCTGTTGCCCGGGTTGATGGCGGCATCGGTCTGGATGACGCCCGTGATGCGCCGGCGGGTCGCGCTCTGGATCTCCCGGCCCAGGGCGGACACCACGCCGGTGGTGAGGGTCTGGTCCAGGCCGAAGGGGTTGCCGATGGCCAGGACCGCCTGGCCCACCTGCAGGTCCCCGCTGGTGCCCAGGGGAATGGGCCGGAGCTTCGGCGGGGTCTTGGCCAGGAGGAGGACCGCGAGGTCCTTGTCCGGCGCGCCGCCCACGTAGGCCGCCTCGTGGCGGCTGCCGTCCGCCAGGGTGATGTAGGCGCGGGCCGCGCCCTGGATTACGTGGAAGTTCGTCACCACATGGCCTTCGGCATCCCAGATGAAGCCGGTGCCGGAGCCCGCGGGAACCTCCACCACGTCGAGCCCGAAGAAGTCGCGGCTGCGCTCCTCCGTGGTGGTGATGTAGACCACGCTGGGCGCGGCCTCCTTGAAACGGCGGACGGAGGCCTGCTCCCAGTCCGGGAGGGCGCCTCGGGGTTCCACGGGCCGGGGCCGGGCGGGGCTCGGGGTCAGGGCGTGGCCGCACCAGCCCGCGAAGACGCCGGCGGCCAGGAGTCCGAAGATGAGCATCGACTTGCGCATGGACCTTCCTCGGGGGCCGAGTGTACCCCTTCAGGCCGCTGCGGGGCAGCCGTCTAGAGCTTGAAGCGCTCGACCACGGCCCGGAGGCCCTCGGCCACCTGGGCCAGCTCATCCGAGGTCTTGGCGATCTCGTGGACGGTGGAGGCGAGCTCGTGGGTGGCCGAGGCGTTCTGGGCGAGGCGGCCCGTGGTCTGGCCCATCCTGGCGGCGACCTCCTGTCCCGTGGTGGCCTGGCCCCGGGAGAGCCCGCCGATCTCCTGGATGCCCCGAGCCACGCCGCCGATGCGATCCCGGATGGTACCCAGGCTGGCCAGGGTCGTGTCGACGCTGCTCACGCCCCCGGAGACCACCTCCTGGGTGCGCTGGATGAGCCCCTCGATCTCCTGGGCCGCGATGGCGGAACGCTCCGCGAGCTTCCGGACCTCCTCGGCCACCACGGCGAAGCCCTTGCCCTGCTGTCCGGCTTTGGCGGCCTCGATGGCGGCGTTCAGGGAGAGAAGGTTGGTCTGCCGCGCAATCTCCTGGATGACGGTGACCGCCTGGACGATCTGGCCCGTCACCTGCTGGATGTCGGCCATCCCCTGGGCCGTGCCCTGGCCGGCTTCCGCGCTTCGGTCTGTTTCCGCCACCACCTCCTGGCTCCGGGCCTCCACCTCCTGGGTGCGGGTGGCCACCAGGGCCGCGTTGCCTCCCAGGGTGCGGAGGGCCTCGGACACACCCTCGCCGGCGCCTTTCAGGTCCTCGCTCACCTGGGCGATCTCGGCGACGGCCTTTGCCATCTCGTCCGCGGAGGCGGCCAGCTCGGTGCTGCCGGAGGCCACCCGGGCCGCGAATGCCGAAACCTCCAGGACAATGCCGCGCATGCCGCCGTTGTAGTCGTTGAAGGCGAGCGCCGCCTGCCCCACCTCATCCTGGACGCTCACCTGGATCTGCCGGGACAGGTCGCTGTTCCGCAGACCCTCGACCAGGTGGTGGAGGGGGCGGGTCATGCGCCGCGACAGATCGCGGGCCAGACCGTAGACGAGGACGGACACGAGCAGCAGCCCGCCCAGCATCACCGCGGCGATGGTGCGGACCTCGCGGTCCACGTCGTCCACGTAGACGCCGGTACCGATGGTCCAGCCCCAGGGCTCGAAGGTGCGCACGTAGCTCACCTTGGGGAAGAGCCCCTGGTGGCCGGGCTTGGGGAACTCATAGGCATGGACGGCGCCATCCGGGGCCTGGGCGGCGCGTTCGAGATCCCGGAACAGCTTGACGAGGGCGGGGTCCCCGAGCTCATCGGTGGGCTTGCCGTCCCACTCGGGGCGGATGGGGTGGGAGATGATGCGGGGGCCGGGCCCCTGGATCCACAGGTAGTTCGTCTTGTCGTAGCGGAGGCTGGCGATGACCTCCTTGGCCCGGGCCTGAGTGGCCTCAAGGGGCTGGACGCCCGCCCGCACCTTGGCGTCCTGGGCCTGGAGCATGGTCACGGCAAGGTCTACCACCTGGCGCACACCCTCCTGCTTCGCCTTCATCACCGCCTTGTGGAGCGTCGGGAACACGTAGAAGGCGAAGAACAGCAGGAAGAGGCCCACCGGCAGGAGGCTGAGGGCCATCACCTTGCCGGAGAGGGTGCGGAACTGGAAGCGGCCGCGCAGGCTCATGGTGCCCTCCGGATGTCCCCTCATCGGCGTGGATCAACTCGAGGTTTACCATCGGTAGCCACCCTGTTTGTCTGGAATGAAATGGAAAAAAAGGAGAGGTATTGACAGGTGATGGTAATTGACTAAGATTTTATTCGGATTTTGATTCATCCCCCGCGATCCCCCCTTGGGACGCGCCCGATGGATCGTTTTCCCAACCTTTCCCCTTTTTCATGGAGGACATCATGACCATCCTTCGCACCCGCAACCCCCAGACCGTCCCGGCCACGGCCGCGACCCTCGAACCCTTCCGGCTCATGCGGGACTTCATGCGCTGGGATCCGCTCCGCGACTACGATCTCGGGGCCCCGAACACCGCCTTCATGCCCAGCTTCGACGTGAAGGAGAGCCCGGATGCCTACCAGTTCCGCGCCGACCTGCCCGGCATCCTCGAGGCCGACCTCGAGATCAGCCTGGAGGGGACCCGCCTCACGGTCGCCGGCAAGCGCGAGGAGGAGGCTCTCAAGGACGGCGAGCGCATCCACCTCTCCGAGCGCAGCCACGGACACTTCAGCCGCACCTTCACCCTCCCCGAGGATGTCGAGGGCGAAAAGGTGGTGGCGGAACTCCGCAACGGCGTGCTGACCTTGATGGTGCCCAAGCGGCCCGAAGTCCGTCCGCGGAAGATCAACGTCAGCCTGGGTTGAGGCCAGCCCTGAAGCACGAAGCCCCGGGACATCCCGGGGCTTCGTCGTCTCAGTTGTAGAAGTATTTCGGGGGGCCGAAGGTGCCCGGGGCGGTGGAGTCGTTCAGCCGCACCACGATGTCGCCGTCCGCCAGCACCAGGTCGGGGCGGCCATCGCCGTCCATGTCGCCCAGGGCCACGCCCATGGGGCCCCAGACGCCGGTGTAGTTCACGGCGGGCAGCAGGTTCCCCGCGACGATGCCGCCCTGGAGGAAGACGGACACCGTGCCGGGGTCTCCCGGCAGGCCCGCGCAGGCCACGGCCACGTCAGGGCTGCCGTCTCCGTTCAGGTCGCCCACCACCAGGGCGGCGGCCCGGTACCCGGTGGTGTAATGGACCGGCGCGGCGAAGGTGCCGGGCGTACCCTGGAACAGCACGCTCAGCCCTTCGGTGCCGGGGTTGATGGCCGCGCCGTAGTTGGCGGTGAGGAGATCCAGCTTGCCATCGGCGTTGAGGTCGGCGGCACGGATGGCCACGGGCTGGACGCCCGTGGGGTAGTCCACGGAGCTCTGCGCCGCGAAGGTGGGGAACAGGACGATCTGCCGCAGGACGGACACCAGGTTGTTCGCGGTGGCGGCCGCGATGTCCCCATGGCCGTCGCCATCGAGATCCGCCACGGTGACCGCCTGGGGATCCCCGCCCACGGAGAGGAAGTCGGGGGCCTGGAAGGTGATGGTGGTGGTGCTGGGATCCACGGGCAGCAGCTGGCGGAACACGATCACGTTGTTGGCCCCGCTGGCCGCCACGACCACCTCCATGACGCCGTCGCCGTCGAGGTCGCCGACGGCCACATCGAGGGGCGTGCGGCCCGGCGTGGCGAGCACCACGGCGGGTAGGAAGAAGCCGGGCCGGGTGCCGTCCGCCAAGCGGACGGAGACCGAGCGGCTCTCGGCGTTGGCCACGATCAGGTCCGGGCGGCCGTCGGCGTTCACGTCGGTCACCACGAGGTTGGCGGGGCCGGTGCCCACGCCGAAGCGGGTGGGCATCACGAAGGCGCCCGCGGAGCTCTGCAGGCGGGTGGAGACGTAGCCCTGGGCGGGAGCGCCGCCGACATCCGTTGAGACCATGCCGAGGATGTCCTGGGTGCCGTTGGCATCGAGGTCAGCCACGGCGATGGCGTTCACGAGGTAGCTCGAGGAAGGGCCGTGCGAGCTGTCCGAGCTGGAGCAGCCGAGCAGGGCCAGGATGCCGAGAGAACCGAGGAGGGCGCGTGGGGTCATGGGAACTCCGTGAACCTGTGGAGACAAGGATGGGGAGGAGGCCATCGGGTCGCAAGGGTGCCGGAAAAGGGAACGCCCCGTCCTCAGGAGGGGCGGGACCCCCGAGTCAAGGGGACAGGACGTTGGATCTCTGTTGGGAACGTGGGGTTGATTCCACTCAGGCTTCCTCGGTGGTGACCTGCCAGCTGACCAGCTCTCGGGGGAGGAGGGCCGGCCAGTAGGCCACGATCTCCTGGGCCTTGGGGCGCCCCCCGGCGAAGCCCGTGACGCCCGCTGGACCCGCGGTGACGAGGGGGGCGATCTCCCGGCCGAACCGCTCGACCTTCTTGCGACTGGCGTCCTTCACGCTGAGACGCAGCACGATCTCGGCCGGGTCGGCGGGAGGCGGGGCGATGCCGGCGTGGACCGTGCTGGCACCCAGGAATTCGGCGTCCGTGTGGTCGTAGTCGCATCCGGCGGCGTGCAGGCGCTTCCACACGATGTCCGCGCAGAGGCGGGCCTTGTCCAGGGCCCGGGGACCGCTGAGGGTGAGCTGCCCCGTGGCCTTGTAGCCCTTCAGGTAGGCGCCGCTCACCTTCAGGAAGGGCGTGCGGGGCTTGCCGGTGATGCCTGAGACCCGCACCCGGTCTGGGCCGGCCGGTTCCAGGCGGATGCTGGTGAAGTCGGCCACCACGTCCGGCGTGATGTAGTTCTGGGGATCGCCCATCTCGTAGACCAGCTGCTCGCTCACGGTATCCACCGTGACCATGCCGCCGGTGCCTGCGTGCTTGGTGATGACGAAGGTACCGTCCTCGGCGCACTCCGCGATGGGGTAGCCCACGTTCCAGAGTTCGGGGACCTCCCACCACCGCGAAAAGTTGCCGCCCGTGCTCTGGGCGCCACACTCCAGGATGTGGCCCGCCACCGTGCCGGCGGCGAGGCGGTTCCAGTCGTCGGCGGCCCACTTGAATTCATGGATCAGGGGCGCCAGGGTGAGGCCCGGGTCCGTGCAGCGGCCCGTGAGCACGATGTCGGCGCCGGTGTCGAGCGCCTCCACCATGGCCTGGGTCTGCAGGTAGACGTTGGCGCTGAGGATCTCCCGGGGCGCGTCGAAGAGACCCTCGCCGGTGTCCATGTTCGTCAAGGTCAGGCCCTGGCTCTGGAACTCCGGCAGCCGTGCGAGCACGTCGTCCCCGGTGACCGTGGCGATCTTCAGGCCCGAGACGCCCAGTTTCCTGGCGACATCCAGCACGGCCGCCCGGCAGGCTTCGGGGTTCACGCCGCCGGCGTTGGCCACCACGCGGATGCCCTTGGCCTTGAGCTGGGGCAGCACGCGCTTCATGAGGTCCACGAAGTCGGTGGCGTAGCCCAGCTGGGGATCCTTGCGCCGCTGCTTTTGCATGATGGAAAGCGTGACCTCGGCGAGGTAGTCCAGGGTCAGGTAGTCAATGCCGCCGGCTTCGACCAGGCGCACGGGGGCGTCGATGCTGTCACCCCAGAAACCCTGGCCATTGGCGATGCGGACGAGCTTGGACATGTGGACTCCGGGGGGCAGTCCTCCAGTCTAGTGGGTCCGGAGCCGTTCCAGCAGGTGGGAGACGCCGTTGCAGTAGTAGTCGAGCAGGGGCTGCTTGTGGGGCGGCAGGACCAGGCGGCCATCCTCTTGCACAAGGATGCGCCGCAGCAGGAGGACGCGCAGGCCCACGTCGAAGGTGCGCTGGTAGGACCCTCGGGGCAGGTACAGGGGGAGCCCCTGGTCCTGGGCGGCGGCGAGCACCTCCAGCATGCGGTCCCGCAGGAGCGCGCGGCCCGGGTCGGCCTTCCCGAGGCTGTGGTAGACCCAGGCCACCGCCGCCACCGGCGTGATGGGCACTTCGGCCCCCACGGCACGGACCAGGGAATCCGCGAAGGCCTCCAGCAGCGGTCGACGGGCCTCCCAGTCCATGGTGCCTAGATCTGCGCCTTCGAGGGCCGCCTTGACGTGGATGGGTGTTCCGAAATTGGCGACCGCATAGCCGAACCGGTGGAAGCGCCCCGTGGCGCTCCGCCAGGCCAGCCCGAGCAGCCACAGGGAGGTTCGCCGCAGCAGGGCCAGGGGGCTGCGCCGGGGCTTGCCCTGGGCCTCGCGAACCAGGTTGCTGTCTTCCACCACGCGGTCGTAGTTGATGCCCACGGGGATGAACACCAGGTCCTTCGCGCCGGAGCGCAGCATGTAGTCCAGCAGGCCCAGCTTGGGCGCCTGCAGCCGGCCATCGCGGCTGAGGCCGCCCTCGATGAAGATGCCTTGGGTGGTGCCCTGGGCCACGGCCCGCTGCACATAGCGCTCCAGCACCGCGTGGTAGAGCGGGTCGCGGAAGCGGCGGCGAACGAAGAAGGAGCCGAAGCTGCGGAAGAGGCGCTCCAGGGGCCAGACCCGCGCCCATTCCCCCACGGCGTAGGAAATGGAGACGCGGTTGGCCAGCAGGAACGCCACCAGCAGGTAGTCGGCGTTGCTGCGGTGGTTCATCACGTAGACGACGGAGGCGTCCCGCGGGATGCGATTGAGCGCCGCCTCGGCGCTGCGACCGATGCGCACCCGGTAGCAGGTGCGGAGCAGCCAGCCTGCGATGCGCTTGCCGTAGCGGTACGTGGTGATGAGGTTGAAGCTGGGGATGATCTCGTCGAGGTAGAGGCTCACGTCCGCGAGAAGGCTGGCCTCGTCGCGCTCGCCTTCCGCCGCCATGGCCTGGATGCGGGTCCGCAGCTCGGGATCGGCCAGGAGGTCGGCCTTCAGGCGCTGCTTCCGGGTGACCGTCACGGGGTTGAGGCGGAAGCCCAGCTCACGCCGGGTGTCCAGCGCGCGGCGCCAGGCCCATCTGCGGAAGCTCCGGCGCGAGGCCCGGCCCAGCAGCGCCAACGCCACCAGCCCCGCTGCCGCGAGGGACCACCATGCCGCTTTGGGAATCATGCTGGGAGTATGCCCGGTTCCGACGGGGTCCGGCTACTCGTACCGCAGCGCCTCGATGGGGTCCAGCTTGCTGGCCTTGGCGGCGGGGTAGAGGCCGAAGATGAGGCCGATGGCCGCGGGGACGGCGAACGCGCTGACGATGGCCCAGACCGGGACGGAGCCCATGGTGCCCAGCAGCGCCTGGCCCAGGGCTGCGCCGAGGATGAAGCCCAGGCCCACGCCGATGGCGCCGCCGAGGATGCACAGGAAGGCCGCCTCGATGAGGAACTGCAGCAGGATGTCGCGGCGCTTGGCGCCCACGGCCTTGCGGACGCCGATCTCGCGGGTGCGCTCGGTGACGCTCACCAGCATGATGTTCATGATGCCGATGCCGCCCACCAGCAGGGCGATGGAGACCATGCCTCCGGCCACGGCAGTGATGGTGCCGGTGATGCCGCTGATGATGCCGGTGATCTGCTTGGGGCTGAAGACCTTGAACCCGCTCAGCTCCTTGCCGCGTAGGCCCTTGATGCGGCGCAGGGCGTCCTCCACCAGGGCCGCGCCATCGTCAGCCGTCAGGCGGGGATCGATGCGCGCCTGGAAGAACAGCTGGCGGCGTTGCGTCTCGGAGAGCTGGGCGAGCCCCGTGGAGAGGGGGATCAGGATGTTCTGGTCGGGGTCGTTGCCGAGCTGGGCGCCCTGTTCCTCCAGCACCCCGATCACTTCGAGGCTCAGGGTGGGCGTGGTGAGGATGCGCCCGAGGGGATTGCCCTTCAGGCCGAGCTTCTCGATGACGCGCGGCCCGATGATGGCCACCTTGTTGCCAAGTCGGAGGTCCGAGGGCACGAAGTTGCGGCCCGAGACGAGGTTGACGCTGTTCAGCTCGAGGTAGGTCTCGTCGGTCATGATCAGGTTCGCGTTGGCGCTGCGGCCATCCGCCTTCACCTCGGATCCGTTGAAGAAGATCGGCGTCACCTGGGTGATCTGGGGCACCGCGTGGGCCAGGGCCCGCATGTTCTCCAGGGTCAGGTCCTTGTTCTTGATCTTGGTGAGCTCGGCAAAGGGCATGTCGCCGGGCATCACCGGGCGGATGAAGATGGTCTGGCTGCCGGCCCGCTCCACCTGCTTGAGCACGCTGGTCTGGAGGCCCTGCACGAGGCTCACCACCACGATCACCGCCGAGACGCCGATGATGATGCCGAGGGTGGTGAGGGCCGAGCGCAGCTTGTTGGCCTTGAGGGCGCGAATGGCGGCGGAGAGGGGTTCCCGGACGTCCATCACTTCTTCACGGCCTTGGTTTTCGCCAGGTCGCTGTCCGAGCGTGCGCGGAGGCTGGCGGCGGCCTTGTCCTTCAGCTCCTTCAGCTTCCGGATGGGACCCGTGAGCACTTTGTCCCCTTCGGCGAGGCCTTCCTTCAGCTCGAAGAACTGGGTGTTGGCGATGCCCACCTGCACGGCGCGCTCCTCGGCCCGGCCGCCCTTGGCCACCATCACGACATTGCGGGTGGCGGGGGCGAGGAGGCCCTGCTTCTGAGCTTCCTCGAGGGTGCCCTCCCGCTCCAGCACGGCCTGGAGGGGCACGCGCAGCACGCCCTTGGCCTCGCGGGTGAGGATGACGGCACGGGTGCTCATGCCGGGACGCAGCTGGTCAAGATCAGCGGCCTGAGCCTGGAGCAGGACCTTCACCTTGTAGAGGTTCGCGTCGGTGCCGGTCTTCTCGGTGCCCGTGGCCACCTCGATGACCGAGCCCTGGAAGACCTTGCCCGGCAGCGATTCCACTGTGACCTGCGCGGTCTGGCCCACCTTGGTGCGCACGACTTCGCTCTCGTTGACCTTGATCTCCGCCTGCATCTCGCTCATGTCGGAAATGACCATCAGCGTGGCGCCGGGCAGGTTGCTCATGCCGGGAATGGCGGTCTCGCCCTTCTCGGCCTTCAGGCTGGTGACGCGGCCGGTGATGGGCGCGCGCAGCGTGGCCTTCGACAGGCCGTCCTGCATGCCCTTCAGGCTGGCCTCGCTCTGGGCCACATTCGCCCGGGCGCTCTGGTACGAGAGCTCGGCGCTCTCCTTGGCGAGCTTCTGCTGGCGGAAGTCTTCATCGGACATCAGGCCCTGCTGGCGGAGGGCTTCGTAGCGGGGGAAGCTGTCCACGGCGCGGCGCATGGCGGCCTCCAGTCGCGAGGCGTCCTGCCGCGCGGCGTCGAGAACGCCCTGGGCCTGGGCCAGGGCCTGCTTGAGGCGTTCCTGGTCGATGGTGACGAGCAGGTCGCCGGCCGCCACGTTCTGGCCGTCCTTCACGTGGATGGCCTTGATCTCGCCCGCCACGGAGGTGCCGATGTTGATCTGGGTCTTGGCGCGGATCTCGCCGCTGGCGCTGATGGTCTCGCGGATGTCGCCGCGGCCGATGGCGTCCCAGGAGAAGGCGCTGTCCTCATCCTTGGCGCCGCCGAAAGCGATGCCGAGGATGAGGAGAATCAGGAGGACGGCAGCGCCGCCAAGGGTCAGCTTGGTGTTCCTGGAGGCCATCTACTTGGCTCCGAGCAGGCGGAAGCCGATGCCGAGCGCCATCGGCAGCAGCACGCAGAGAAGGGCTCCGGCGGTCTTCATGCGCACCAGATGTCGCAGGGCCAGGTAGGTCAGCACGGCCTCGGCGAAGTAGAAGAGGTCCATGGTGTAGAAGAAGGCCTGGAGCTTGATGCTTTCCGTGTGGATGAAATAGCCCAGGGAGGTCGGGGCGATCTTGTCGGGGGTGAGGCCACCGATGGGCCGCACCAGGCAGATCAGGATGATCAGCAGCATGTGGGGGAGCTTGACGAGGCTCGGCACCACGGCGGCGCTCAGGGCCTGGGGATAGCTGGGCGCCTCGGCTTCAGGCATGGCCTTCCCTATGAGCCAGTAGAAGAGCGCCACCAGCGCCATGGCTGCGGCGGTGCCGAACAGCGCGCCGAGGATGCTGAAGGGGAGGATGAACTTCTTCTGCATCTCGATGATCATGTCGATCTGAGAGGACTGGACGTTGGGATTGCGCTCGAGGATGGGGCGCAGCATCTCGTCCACATCCACCCGCAGGCCCCAGATCACCGTGATGACCAGGGCGCCGGCGATGATGAGACCCAGGGCCCAGCCCCAGCTGGGGGCCTTGTTCAGGCGCTGGAAGAGCTCGACGGGACTCGTGAACACGCCGACGATCTGTTCCAGGAGGCTTGGCGCTTTGGCTTTCGGTGGTTCCGGCTGGTCGCCGTACAGGGAGGTGGGCTGGTCGCTCATGGGAGTCTCCGAAGGATTGACGATAGGCGGGTCGGATCCCATTGTTGCAGCCCTCCGCCCAGCGGGTGGAATCCGCCGCCGACCGGAGGCCCGGAGCCGGGGGATGGGTCATGACAGTTTGTCAAGGAATCCTTGAGAAACCTGACAATCATGGCCATCAGGATTAGACTATCGCCTGCTCGCCTGACCCAGGTTCGAACCCATTCCGGAGGTCCCATGGCCACCCTCGCCGCCAAGTCCGAAGCCCTCATCGCGCAGGAGAACCAGTTCGGCGCGCACAACTACCATCCCTTGGATGTCGTGTGCACCAAGGGGGAGGGCGTGTTCCTCACCGACGTCGACGGCAAGCAGTACATGGATTTCCTCGCGGCCTACTCCGCCGTGAACCAGGGCCACAACCATCCGAAGATCGGCGAGGCGATGATCGCCCAGATCAAGACCCTGGCGCTCACCAGCCGCGCCTTCCGCAACGACCAGTTCCCCCCGCTGCTTGAGAAGCTCTGCAAGCTCACCGGCTTCGACAAGGCCCTGCTCATGAACAGCGGGGCCGAGGCCGTCGAGACCGCCTTGAAGGCCATGCGCAAGTGGGGCTACGACAAGAAGGGCATCGAGTACGGCAAGGCCGAGATCATCGTGGCCGACGGCAACTTCCACGGCCGCACCACCACCATCGTGGGTTTCAGCACCGATCCCGACAGCACAAGCAAGTTCGGCCCCTTCACGCCCGGGTTCGTGATCGTGCCCTACGGCGATCTTGACGCCGTGAAGAAGGCCATCAACAAAAATACCTGCGCCATCTTCATGGAGCCCATCCAGGGCGAGGGCGGCGTGGTCATTCCGCCCAAGGGCTTCCTGAAGGGCCTGCGCGACCTGGCCGATCAGAACCACTGCCTGCTGGTGCTCGATGAGATCCAGTCGGGCCTGGGCCGCACCGGCAAGCTCTTCGCCTTCGAGCACGAGGGCATCCGCCCCGACGGCATCACCATCGGCAAGGCCCTGAGCGGCGGCTACTACCCCGTGAGCGCCTTCCTGGCCAACGATGAGGTCATGGATGTCTTCACCCCGGGCATCCACGGCAGCACCTACGGCGGCAATCCCCTCGGTTGCGCCGTGGCCAGCGCCGCCCTGGACGTGCTGGTGGACGAGAAGCTCGTGGAGAAGACCGCGGAACTGGGCCTCCACTTCAAGCAGCGCCTGCAGAACCTCAAGACCGACAAGGTGAAGGAGATCCGCTGCATCGGCCTCTGGGCCGGCGTGCAGCTGAAGCCCGAGGCCGGCGGCGCCCGCAAGTACTGCTACGCCCTCAAGGATCTCGGCATGCTCTGCAAGGACACCCACGTGGACACCATCCGCCTGGCGCCCCCCCTCGTCATCACCAAGGCGCAGATCGACTGGGCGGTGGACCAGCTCGAGGCGGTCCTGCAGGGCTGATTCCCACAGACGTTACCCATTCGTGACCCCGTTCTCCCAGGGTCGGATGGGACCATGAAGGACAGGGGCGGGACGTCTCGGCCCCAGGGATGTTCCTCATGTTGAAAACCCTGCTGACCTGCCTGCTGGCCCTGCCCCTCGGAGCGGTTCCGCCTTCTGCGGAGCCGCCCGGAGTGCACCTGTCGGGTCGCATCGCGCCCTTCCAGGCGGAACCCGCGCCGCCGGCGTGGCTGCGCCTGGAATCCCACGCCCTCGCCGATCCCGACTGCCGGCACTACGGCTACGAGGTCTACGCCGGCGAGGCGCACTGGCTGGTGCGCTACGTGATGTTCCCGGAGGACCGGGAGGAGTTCCGTGAGATCGAGCAGGTGTTCCTCTACCCCAGGGGGAAGGCGAAGGCCAAGCCCGAGCGGATCCCGTCCGGCGACCTCCAGGTGGAGCCCCTTGCCGTCCGGTGGAAGGGGCAGACGCTCCCGCTGGTGGACCGGCGGGACCTGCTCAGGGATTGATCCGCCGGGCCCCCGGCCCAGGCTTGAGGTGGCCTACTACCGGCCCTGCCGCCAGTTGGCGAGGTCCGATTCCATGGGGCTGGTGACGGCCGCCGACTGCTTCAGAGCCCTCGCCCGCTGGAGCGCCTTTTCCATGAGCGCGATGGCCTCGGGGCGCTGACCCGCTTCGTGGAGGAGCCGGGCCTTGACCGCTAGGTTGGTGGGGTTCTGCTGGATCGCCAGGGAGCGGTCCACCCAGGCCAGGGCCTGATGCAGGGGGATGCCCTGCTCGAGCCCATACTCGGCGGCGTCACAGTAGACCTTCCAGTCGTTGGGGCGTTGGGCGAAGAGCTTCTTCATGCGGGCGGAGGCGAGGGCCTCCACGTTGACCTCCACCAGGAAGCTCACCCTCAGCTTCTCCCAAAGGAACTGCACGTAGGCCGTGGAATCGCTGGTGGGGTCGAGGGCGTAGGTGAGCCAGTCCGTGTGGCCGTTCGACCGGGGTCTCACCTCGAACCGCAGCACATCCTGCTTCGGGTCGTACTCGTAGGCGCCCCACTGCTTGGCGCGGCGGTTGAGGATCACGGTCCAGACGTCCGGCCTGGGGATCATGAACAGGGAGTAGAGGCCGGCCTTCACTTCCTGGTCGTTGATGCGCACGTTGTCACTGAAGCGGATGGTGGTGGCCTCGTTGGCGCCCGCCCGCCACACCTCGTGGTAGGGCACCAGGGAACCCCAGATGGCCCGGCCCCGGACCGCCGGCCGGTGGTATTCGATCGTGATGATGGTGGTGCCGATGGTCTGCTGGACGCTGGCCCAGGGGCTTCGCTGGGGGAAAAAGGTGTCGTCCCCGGCGTATTCCGTGGCAGTCGCGGACCCGGCGGGCACCGCCGCGGAAGCCGCAGCTCCGGAGCACAGGAGGCCCGCGAACAGGACCAGGGCGGTTGGGGACACGGGCATCGGGACTCCGGGGAGGTCCCGAATGATAGCAATGTGGGCGCGATTCCGAGAGGGCCCCTGCCGGTCCGCCCTACTCGTAGCGAAGGGCGTCGATCACGTCGAGCCGGGCGGCCTTCAGGGCCGGGAGGAATCCGGCCGCGAGGCCCACGAGCCCGCTGAAGCCAAGCCCCAGCAGGATGGCCCAACCTTCCGTGACTGCCGGAATCTGGAACCGGCCCAGGACCAGGATGGCCCCCAGGGCGCATCCGACCCCCACCAGCCCACCCAGCAGGGAGAGCACCACCGTCTCGGTGAGGAACTGCCAGAGGATGTCCCGGCGGGTGGCGCCCATGGCGCGGCGCACGCCGATCTCCTGGGTGCGCTCGGTAACGCTCACCAGCATGATGTTCGAGATCCCGATGCCGCCCACCAGGAGAGAGATGCTGGCGGCCACCGCGAGCAGGGCGGTCAGCAGGCCCGCCTGCCGGTCCAGTGCCTGCGCGATCTCTTCCTGCTTCCGGATGTTGAAGGGGTTCTCCTGGGATTCCGGCACCTTCAGATGCTGCCGGAGCAGGGCCACGATTTCCGCCTCGGCGAGGTCGGCCTCGCCGTCGTGGGCGCTGACCATGATCCGCTGGATGGTGTCCCGCCCCATGACCTTCCGCATCACCGTGGTGTAGGGGGCCACGACCACATCGTCCTGGTCGCCCCACATGCCCGCGCCCTTCCGCTCGAGCAATCCGATGATCTCGAAGGGCAGGCCGCCGATGCGGAGGGTCTTGCCCAGGGGATCCTCCCCGTCGGGGAAGAGGTTAGCCTTCACCGTCTGCCCGATGACGCAGCGCAGCGCCATGCCGCGGACCTCGATGTCGGTGAAGCAGCGGCCCGCCTCCAGGTTCCAGTTCCGGATGACCTGGAATTCGGGGCCCGTGCCCTGGACGTGGGTGATGAAGCTCAGGTTCTGGTAGATCACCGGGCGGGTGGTCTGCACCTGGGGCGTGGCGGCGCGGACGGTGGATTCGCCGAGCTCGGTCTGGATCAGCGCGGCGTCATCATCCTTCAGGATCTCGGCGGCGCCCACGGCCTGGGGGCCGTGGTGGGTGTGGCGGCCCGGGGCCCCGGGGAAGATGGTCAACATGTTGGAGCCCATGTTCCGCACGATGGCGAGGGAGGCCCGCTTGGAGCCCTCGCCGATGCCGATCATGGCGATGACCGCCCCCACGCCGACGATGATGCCGAGCATCGTCAGGAAGGCCCTGAGCTTGTTCTGGGTGATGGCCAGCAGGGCCACCGCGACCCGCTCGAGCACACCCATGGGCGCCTCCCGAATCCGCCGGAGTGCTCCGGCGCCGCGATGTCAGGCTTCCAGGATAACGCCCGGCTCAAGGGCGCTCCAGGCGGCTACCAGGTCAGCTCGTTCACGTAGCAGGGATAGCTCCGCTGGGCTTCCCGCACCAGGTCCAGGTCGATCTCGTGGAAGGCCACCGGCGCGGCGGCGGAGGTCCTGGCGACCACGTCGCCGTTGGGGTTGATGATCCAGCCAGTGCCGCCGTACACCTGGCCTTTCGCGTCCACGCCGCCACGGTTCGAGGAGAGCACGTAGCAGCCCGACACCATCGCCGCCATACGCATGGCCCCCAGCCAGCGGGAGAGGGTTTCGGTTCCGACCACCCGGGGGACCAGGATCAGGTGGGCCCCGGCCCGGCCGTAGGCCCGGGCGTGCTCGTTGAACCACACCTCGGTGCAGATCATGAAACCCACCCGGAGCAGGCCCGCCTGGGCGACCTGGAACCGCGTCGTCCCGGCCTGGAACCAGGCGGTTTCGAAGTAGCCCTCCTCGTTCGGGAAGTGCTGCTTCGCGTGGATGTCGGCAAGGCCGGCCCTCTCGTTCCAGAGGAAGGCGTGGTTGACCCGCCGGTCGCCCTGGACCAGGGGCCGGGTGCCAGCGACCCAGTCCGCGCCGAGGTCGCCGAGGCACCGCAGGCCCTCCTCGTGGGCCCGCATGGAGCCGCTCCAGGCCGCGTCCTCGAACCGGCCGCCCGACGAGATCCAGGGGCCGAAGGGCAGCTCGCTGAGCAGGAAGAGGTCGGCGGACTCCCGGGTCACCGCCTGGCTGAACCCATCCCAGGCCGCAGTGTCCACCCGCAGGTCGGACGGGGTTTCGCACACACCCACGTTGAACAGGGTTTTGGCCATGCGCTCACCTCCAGATCCGGCAGGGCGTTGGCCCTCGCCTGATCCTGACGGCGGCTACGCAGGAGCGGCGCCGCCGAGTGGTCGCCACACCCGGGATTGGGGTGAACCGTCACCCGCCCGCGGGGGCGGCCTCCCTCGGCGTGCGGAACCTTAACAGCATCAGCCCGGCGCCCGCAGCGATGATGAAGGCGGCCATCCACACCGCCCTCGGCCCGACCTTGGCATAGGCCATGACGCCCAGCCAGGGGCCCAGCGCGAGGGCCGCGGCGAAGCATAGCGAAAGCAGGCCCATGTACTCGCCGCGGCGGTCGGGCGGGGCCAGGGTGGCCACCGCGTCGCTCATGGCGGGGAAGAGGATCATCTCGCCGAAGGTCCAGATCACCGTGGTGAGGATCAGGGTCGTGTAGCCGGTGGCCCAGGCCGTGAGGCCGAAGCCGACGGCGAGGCAGAGGGCGCCCGCGAAGATCTGGCGCCCGTGGGGCCAGCGGGCCAGGGCCAGGTTCAGGGCCACCTCCAGGGCCACGATGAGCAGCGTGTTGACCGTGAACAGCAGGCCGTAGAACTGGCTGCCCAGGCCCAGGTCGCGCACCACCCACAGGGGGAAGGTGCCCTCGATCTGGAAGAACACCATCAGCATGGGCACGAAGGGCAGCAGCAGGAAGGCCAGGCGGCGGTCCCGCCAGGGGCTGGCACCGGGCACGTGGTCGTGGGGTTTCGATGGTTTCGGCGGCGTCTTCAGCAGGAGGCCGAGCATCACGGCCCCCGCCAGCGTGCTGAGCCCGTCGGTCCAGAACACCCAGCCATAGCTGTGGTGCGCGATGATGCCGCCCAGGGCCGGGCCCACGGCCATGCCGAGGTTCACCGCGAGGCGGTGCAGGGCGTAGACGGCCTTGCGCTGCTCTGGCGCGGCCAGGTCCGCCAGCAGGGCCATGGCGCTGGGCCAGAAGGCCTGGGTGAGTCCCGCCCAGAGAAAGATCAGAGCGAACAGCAGCGGCTTCGAGACGGCGAGGGGGAGGACCAGCAGCAGCAGGCCCGAGGACCAGAGGCTGGCCTTCAGCACCTGCACATGCCCCAGCCGATCTGCCAGGCGGCCGGAAAAGGGTCCCGCCACCAGGGCGCCGGCGCCGTAGACCATCATGCCGGTGCCGGCCTCCGCGGGCGTCCAGCGCCGGCCCTCGGTGAGGTACAGCACGAGAAAGGGCAGGGCCATGGTGCCCAGGCGGTTCACCAGGGTGCTGGCGCAGACCAGCCAGACTTCCCGGGGCAGCCCCCGGAGGCCCTTCCAGGGATTCATGCGCGATCTCCGGCGGCGGGGCTGCGATCGCGCCCGCTGCGGCACCATTCGCTCCAGCTGCCGACGTAGAGCGACGCGCCGCCGAGGCCCGCGACCTCGAGGGCCAGCAGGGTGTGGCAGGCGGTGACGCCGCTGCCGCAGTGGACGGTGAGCCGGTCGGGCGGGAGGCCGGAGAGCAGGGCCCAGTATTGATTCCGCAGGGCCTCTGGCGACTTGAAGCGGCCATCGGGCCCCAGGTTGTCGTTCCAGGCCAGGTTCACCGAGCCGGGGATGTGGCCAGCCACGGGGTCGAGGGTTTCCGCGTCGCCGCGCCACCGCTCGGCGGAGCGGACGTCGAGCACGCGCCGGGTGGGATCCCGCCGCGCCCCTTCCACCGCCTCGGCGTCCATGAGGGGCAGGCGCCAGCGGTCCGCCGGGTAGGGCCCGGCGGGCGATACGGTCGGGATCTCGTTCGTGAGGGAGAAGCCCGCCTCCAGGGCCGCGGGCAGGCCGCCGTCGAGCACCCGGACGCGGTTGTGGCCCAGGGCGCGCAGCATCCACCAGAGCCGGGCGGCGGCATTGCCTCCTCCGCTGGCATCGTAGGCCACCACCTCGGTGGCCGGCGTGATGCCCCATTCGCCCAGGCGGGCGGCGAACCGTGCGATGGGAGGCAGGGGGTGGCGGCCGCCCCGGGCCGGATTGTGGCCGGGATCGGCGGCGGCGCTCAGGTCGTGGTCCAGGTCCGCATGCAGGGCGCCGGGGAGGTGCCCTGCCGCGTAGGTCGCGGCGCCCTGCCGAGCGTCCAGCAGGCGCACAGCGGACAGGTGGTCGCGAAGATCAGGGGCGGAGATCAGAGGCATCCCCCCAGTATGAAGCGACCGGCCGCGGAGGTACTCTGAAGACTGAAGGAGGATGCCCATGGCCGACACCTACGTTCCCGAGTCCCGCTGGCGGATGCTCGCGGCCGCCGTGCTGGTGGGCGGCGGCCTTCTGCTGGGCGGCGTCGTCGTGATGCGGGGCATGTTCGGCGGCGGCTCGGAAGGGGCCTCAAGCGGGACCGACGTGACCCGCGTGGCCTTCCTCGATGCCCAGGGCAACCGCCACACCCTGGCCGAGTACAAGGGCAAGGTCGTGCTGGTGGACGTCTGGGCCACCTGGTGCCCGCCCTGCCGCAAGTCCCTGCCGGAGGTCGCGGAGCTCCAGCGGGCGGGCGGCGACGCCTACGTCGTGCTGCCCATCTCGGTGGACCGCAACGGCTGGGCGGACGTGAAGCCCTTTCTCGACCAGAACCCGCACCTGGGCCTCACGGCCTACCTGCCGGACGGCGCCAAGGCGCTCGATGCCTTCGGCGAGATCAGCGGCATCCCCACCACCCTCCTGGTGGACCGGCGCGGGCGGCTCATTCAGCGCTGGTCCGGCTATGGCGAGGGCATGGCCCGGCGCGCCCTGGATGAGGCGCTCAAGGCCAAGTGATGGCACCCGCCCTGGCGTCGCGGGTCGGAAGACGCGCGGCCTGGCTGCGCGCCCTCGGCGTTCTGGCGCTTTTCCTGGCCGCCCCGTTCCTGCTGCTCCGAACCCCCCTGGCCCGGCTGGGCGAAGCCTGGATCGGCCTCCTGCTCATGGCGGCCTGGGCCCTGCTCGTAGCCTTCGCGATCGCATTCATGCTCTGGTCCCCCGGAGCCGTGGTGACCTGGCTCGAACGCCGACTGCGCCGCTGGGTGGCCCGGTTCTCCCCCGAGCCGGTGGCGCTGTGGCTGCATTGGGCCCGCCACGCGGGCCGGCCGGCCATGGCCCGCTGGTGCGTGGAGCAGGCGGCTGAGCTGGGCGGCGCCGAGGCCCGGTTCCAACTGGGGTTGATCCACCTCGAGGGCGGCTCCGGTCCGGGTGGGCAGAGCCTCGCCATGGCCCATTTCCGGGCGGCGGCGGAGCAGGGGCATCCTGAGGCGGCTTTCCGGCTGGCAGAGGGGCTGCGCACGGGCGTCGGGGCTTTCCGGGCGGAGCCCCGGGAGGCGGAAGCCTGGTTCCAGCGGGCCGCGGAGCTGGGTTTCGGGCCGGCGGCCGCCTGGTTGGCTCGGGCCTATGCCGAAGGCGAGGGCGTGGCGGCGGACGAGGCCCTCGCCCGCCAGTGGGCCGGGCGGGCGGAGCGGCTGCGTCCCCACCCGCCGCTCTCCCGCAGCGTCCTGCGCCACGATGCGGCCCCGGAGGACCCCCCCTCGTGCGGCTCGCCCGCCGGATGACCCACGAGGTGGAGCGGGGCATGGACCGCGTGGTGGCCCACCCGCTGGGCCGCTGGGGCCTGGGGGCGACCACCCTGCTGGTCTGCGCGGTCTTGGTGTTCGGGTTCGGGCGTCTCTTCTGGGCGGGCTCGAGGGCGATGTTCCATCTGCCTCTGGCCTTCGCCGCCGCCCTGCTGGCCCTGGTCGCCTGGCAGACCCGCCCCCTCTGGCGGGACCGGCCCCGGATGGGCCGCGACCGGTTGCTGGCGGCGGCGGAGGCCGGGGACGTGGAGGCCTGCTACCGCCTGGGCCTGGCCTACCGTCAGGGCACGCCGCCGCGGCCGAAGGACGACCTCAGCGCGGCGCTGTGGTTCCGGAAAGCCGCGGCCGCCGGGCATCGGGAGGCCATGGCGGCCCTCGCCGAGGCCTACCTGGGCGGCCACGGGGTTCTCCGGGATCCCCGCGAGGCCGCCCGGTGGGCGGAGGCGGCCCGCCGCGAGTCAACTTCCTGAGCCCCGCGTCCGATGACACCTCAGGAGAGGAACCCATGTCCCGTACCTGGCTTGGTCTTGCGATGCTGCTGGCCCTGATGGGCTGCAGGGAGGATCCGCGCCGTGTCGAGAACGAGAACCTGGGCATCGCCGCCACCTTCCCCGGTCCGCCCAAGCTGCACCGGCACACGGATCCAGGCCCTTTCGGGGACGTGGAGTGGTTCGACTTGGCCATGAGCCCTGCGGGCCGGCTGGACGAGACCTTCAGCGTGGCCGTGGGCAACCTGCCGCCCGGCGACAAGGGCGGGACGACGCCCCGGGAAATCCTCACCACGTTCCAGAACTTCCTGGGCTACCGCTTCGGCCCGCTCCAGCGCCTGGAACTCCCGCCGGAGAAGGGGCCCGGTTTCCGCTACAAAGTGAAGAGCAATTCGGGCCGGGCCGTGGAAGGCATCGTGGTGATCCGCCGGGGCCGCCTCCACCACGCGCAGGCCATCGTGCGCCGGGAGGGCGATCCGCGGACCGCCGCCTTCCTGGAGGATTTCGAGGTCAGGACCCGCTAGGTCCCAGTGTCGGGAAATGCCGGGTGCGGCAATCCGGGCAGATGCCATGGCTGAATTCAGCCTCGGAGTGTTTCTGGATGTAGCTCTCCAGCTGCCACCAGCTGCCGCCGTCATCCCGGATTTTCTTGCAGTAGCTGCAGATGGGGATCATGCCGTGGAGCTGCTTCATGTCCGCCAGGGCCTTCTCCAGATCCTGGGTCCGCTGAAGGACGAGGGCCTCCAGGTTTTCCCGGTGGTTCTGGATGGTGTTGGCCATGGTGTTGAAGGTGAGGGCCAGTTGGTCCAGCTCGCGGTGGGTCTGCAGGGGCGCGCGGGCGGTCGGATCCCCCTGCCCGAAGGCGGTGATGGCCATGGACAGGGTCCGCAGGGGACGAAGCAGCAGGCGGACTAGGCCGAGGGCGAACAGGAAGGCGCCGCAGGCGGTCAGGAACCCCACGGTGAGCGTCTCCCGCCACACGGCCTTGGCGGGGGTGAGAAGGTCCGCTTCCGGCACCGAGACGGAGACCACCCAGGGCTGGCCTCGCACCCGGCTCAGGACGCCCCACTTGGGCTGATCGCCCAACCGGTACTGCGCGGTGCGCGGGTGGCCGTCCTGGAGCACCTGCCGGAAGGCCGCCACGAATTCGGCGGAGAGGGGATCCACCAGAAGGGGCTGTCCCAGGAACTGCTGGCTCTGCTCCAGGTCCTTCATCACGGCGGCGGGAAGGGGTGCCAGGACGTGATGGACGTTGGTGGCCTGGCTGTGGGCCAGCGAGATGCCGAGGTGGTTGATGAGCACCGCGGTGCGCCGGGATTGCCCGAAGGATTGGATGGCCGCTTCCAGTTCCTGCACCTCGTACTGGGCGACCAGGACACCCACCACGCGGCCGCCCAGGATCACCGGAGCGGAAGAGAACAGCTTCGGCGTCCGGGTCACGCGGCCGAGGAACCAATCGCTGCTGTAGGCCCGGCCTGCCATGGCTTCCTGGAAATAGGGCCGGAATCCGAAGTTCTCGCCGAGGAAGTTCCGGGCGCTGGACGCCACGCAGGTGCCTTCGGGGTCCATCACGAAAAGGGCCGAGGGGCCGGATCCGCCCATGGCCTGCAGGTCCAGCCAATGGTTCAGCGTCTCGGCCCGTCGCTGTCCGGGCGGGGTTGCCAGGAAGCGCGCCACGTCCTGGGTCAGGGCCAGGTGCCGGGCGAGGTCCCGCGTGGTGGACAGGTAGGCGTCCACCTGCCCCGCCAGCCGCTCCGAGAGCAGGGCGAGGGTGGCGAGTTCCCCGCGGACGGCCTGCTGTCGAGCCCGCAGGTGGGCGAAGGTGCCCATGCCGAGCACCCCCAGCAGGAGCACCGCCGCGAAGGCCACGCTCAGCTTGATCGAGACCGGGACCTGAGCCGTGGCGGCGTCAAGGGTGGCCTTGAGGCGGTGGTAGATTTGCGACATGGTGAGGGCAAGTGTAGCCCTTTTCCCGGCTGATCGGATCAGGGGGTCGCCTGAAGGGTGGCCTCGACGGCGGCCACCAGGTGGTCGGCCGCCGCGTCCTGAGCCAGGATCCGGTGCCCGCCCGGCACCGCGGGGCCGATGCCCAGGAAGGGCATGCCCGCCGCCTGGGCGGCCGCCAGGTCGTGGGGCCGGTCGCCCACGTAGAGATGGGGCCCCCCGCAGCCGCGCAGGGCCAGCTTCAGCAGGGTGGCGCGGTCGTGGTGGGGGAGGGAGCCCAGGCGGGGGATGGCCGGGTCGATCCCGAGCACCTGGGCCTTGAAGTCCAGCAGCCTGGGCGCGTTGCCCGACACCAGCCAGACCGGCCCGCGGCCCGCCAGCCGGTGCAGACCCGCCAGGATCCCCTGGAAGGCCACGGCCTCCTGGCCCCCGGGGCGGAAGGCCGCCTCGAAGCGGGCGATGCAGGCGCCTTCGTAGGCGGCGTAGCCGGGTTCGTCCAGGGGCCGGCCGAAGCGCATCCGGTGGAGGGCGTCCACGATCTCCCAGTCGGTGGAGCCGCCGCAGCGGCCCAGGTCCTCCGCGGTGGGGGCCCCGCCCCAGAGGTCGCCCAGGGCTTCCCGCAGCAGCACGAAACCTGAGCTGAAATGCCCGAGGGTGCCATCGAGGTCGAAGCAGATCGGCACGGCGGCCCTCCCACACTGGCCCAGGATCGCACGGGATGGCATCCTCGAAGGTGAAGGTGGCCCCGTGCGCTGGTTGATGCTCCTCTTATTGTCCGCTTCCACGATGGGAGCCCAGGCCACCGAAGGGCTGCGCTACCGGATGCAGCTCTGGATGCGCGGCGAGACGCAACCGCTCGAGACGCGCTTCCGCCTGCAGGCCACGGCCGGCACCCGCAGCCACAACAAGGTGCAGAAGCCCCGCATGGGCGGCTGGCGCCTGGAGGCGGACCGCACCGAAGGCACGCCCTACGCGCAGGCCATGCTGCTGGGGCGCGCCGAGCGCCTGCTGTACCTGGCCGGGCCCTCTCCGCAGACCCGGCCCGAGCCGATTCTGCTGCGCTTCGGCAATCGAAGCCTGCCGGTCTGGAGCCTCGAAATGCCGAAGGGCATTCACGCCTCCACCGTGCTGGTGGAAGTCGGCCCGAAGCTGCTCGCCCTCTGCGACTTCAGCGCGCGCTTCGAGCAGGGGGACGTCCTCCGGCTGGAATTGCACCTGGAGGGCCTCGACGACACCACCAGCCTGGCTCCCGCGGAAGCCGGCACCACGCTGCTCACCACGCTCCAGGCCTGGGCGCGGGAGGGCGCGCAGGACGGCGAAGGAAGCGTGACGGTGCGCTAGGGCTACAGCACCGTCAGCGTCGTCGTCTTCTTCGTCTGCGAGGAGGCCCCGAACCCGGAGCTGCGGTCCTCGCTGGTGGTCCGCGTCACCAGGAGGCGGTTGCCCACTCGGGCGAACTGCAGGTCCTGGGCGTTGCCGCCTTCGAAGCTGATGAACATGCGGCTGCCCTTGAAGGCCACCTGGCTGGAGAAGGCCAGGGGCAGGCCATCGGCGCCGACCCAGACCTTGGCGTCCACCTTCAGCTCCTTGAGGTATTTCCGCTGGCTCTCGGGAATCCGGGGCGTGAGCTTCAGCACCAGGAGCTTCGCGGGGCGGCCCTGCCAGGTCTCGGCCCGCTCCTCCACCACCTGGGCCTGGGCGAGGTCGCGCAGGAGGGCCTCGGCGTGGTTCAGGAACTCGGCGGCCTCGAGGGGGTCCACGTTCCGCAGCGCCGTGCGGGTGGGGGCGGTGCGCTCGGGTTCCTTCTCCTGGGCGGCCAGTTCGCGGCTCGCCTGCTGGAGGAGGGGCCGGGCCCAGGTGACCTTCAGACCCTGGGGCCCGTCATCCACCAGGGCGGACACCTTGCCTTGAGTCACCGTGGGCTTCTTGTCATCCGTGGTCTGGCGCCAGAAGCTGTGCTCCATCGTGACCCGGACGGGATCGCCCCCCGGCAGTTTCTGCAAGGCGGCCCGCAGGTCGTCGAGGCCGTTGCCGGCGAGGGGCCCGGCCAGTGGCAAGGCGAGGGCCAGCATGAGGATGGAACGGCGCATGGGGACTCCGGGTGGCACTGCACAGATGCCGAAGCTACGGGTTGGGGTTCCCGGGGGTTATTCTGGAGGACTCGGGGGAACCATGTCGTTCAGGGACGAATGCGGGGTGTTCGGCATCTGCCGTCAGGAAGAGGCCTCGCGCCAGACCTACCTGGGACTCTACGCCCTCCAGCACCGCGGCCAGGAGGCCGCCGGCATCTGCTCGGGCGACGGAACGGGCCTGCACCTGCACAAGGCCCTGGGCTACGTGGCGGACGTGTTCACGGAATCCGTGCTGGATTCCCTGCCAGGCGACGCGGCCATCGGCCACACACGCTACTCCACCACCGGCGGCAACGTGGCCTCCGCGGCCCACCCCTTCCTCATCCACGGCCGCTTCGGCCAGGTGGCGCTGTGCCACAACGGCAACCTGACCAACACCGAGGAGCTGCGCGCCCGGCTCATCGCCGACGGCCACACCTTCACGAGCCCTAGCGACAGCGAAGTGCTGCTGGCCCTCATCAACCGCGCCCAGGCCGACACCCTGGAAGACGCGGTGGTCGCCGCCCTGCGCGAGGCCCAGGGGGCCTACTCCCTGCTGATCCTCACGGACGACGCCCTCATCGCGGCCCGGGATCCCCACGGCTTCCGGCCCCTGGCCCTGGGGCGCATGGGCGAGACCACGGCGTTCAGCTCCGAGACCTGCGCCTTCGACCTGGTGGGAGCCCACTACGAGCGCGATGTGGAGCCCGGCGAGATGGTGGTGGTGCCCCGCGAAGGCGGCCCCGTGCAGTCGCGCTTCCCCCTGCCGCGGGTGCAGCCGAAGCCCTGCGTGTTCGAGCACATCTACTTCGCCCGCCCCGATTCGCTGGTCTACGGCCAGAGCGTGATGGTGGCGCGGCGAGAAATGGGCCGTCGCCTCGCCCTGCGCCACCCGGTGGAGGCCGACCTCATCGTGCCCGTGCCCGACAGCGGCGTGAGCGCGGCCCTGGGCTACTCCGAGCAGTCCGGCATCCCCTTCGACTTCGGCATCATCCGCAACCACTACGTGGGCCGCACCTTCATCGAGCCCAAGCAGAACATCCGCAGTTTCGGCGTGAAGGTGAAGCTCAATCCGGTGCGCCACCTGCTGGCCGGCAAGCGCGTGGTGCTGGTGGATGACAGCATCGTGCGCGGCACCACCAGCAAGAAGATCGTGCAGATGGTCCGCGAGGCGGGTGCGAAAGAAGTGCACATGCGCATCGCCTGCCCGCCCACCACCCACTCCTGCTTCTACGGCATCGATACGCCGAAGCGTCAGCACCTCATCGCCTCGTACATGCCGCTGAAGGAGATCACGGCCTTCGTCGAGGCGGACACCCTGGGCTACCTGGATCTGCAGGATCTCGAGGGCTGCATGGGCGACGCCGACGGTCAGGGCTTCTGCTACGCCTGCTTCACGGGGAACTACCCCGTGCCGCCGCCGGTGAAGTAAGTCGTCTCCGCCCTCCTCAGGGCTGCGGGGTGCAGCGGGTGGTGTCCTTGGCGCTGAAGGTCTTGCCCAGGGCGGCGCCCTGCACGTCCGCCTGTTCGTCGAGGAGGAGCAGGCGGTTCTGGTGCCACTGGAAGCGGCGCTGGATCTCGATCTTCGTCCACACGCTGGCGAAGAGCAGCACGCGGGCCTTCATTTCGATGCGGTGGGTCATGGCCATGGGCAGGCCGTCCTGGCCGATCCACACGGTGGCTTCGTGGTTGGCCTGCTTCAGGTGGCTGCGGGCCTCGGCATCCAGGTCGAGGTCCATGGCCAGCTTCAGCCGCCGCGCCGGCCGCCCGTCGCGCGTCTCGGCCTTCTCCTCCAGGAGCCGCGCCTTCTCGAGCTGCTCCAGCAGGCCTTCCGAGGGTCGCAGGGCATCCCGGAAATCGCCGTTGCGCTTGACGGGCCCCTTGGCGCCGCCTTCCTTCTTCCCGCCGCCCTTCTTCCCCCCAGACTTGGCTTCACCCTGGCCGGCTTGCGCGGGGGCCGGACGGCTGTCCTCGAGGATCCGCGATCCGTCCGGGCCATCCTCCACCACGACGGTGCGGTGCTCGGTGCGGTCCTTGCCCTCTTCCCGCTCCTGGCTGTCCTCTTCGATCCGCACCCTCACCTTGGCGGGCTGGGGCAGGCCCTTGAGGGCCGCCTTCAGGTCGGCGAGGCCGTCGGCCCGCAGGAGCGACCCGCACAGGGCCAGGACGGCGACAGGGAGGGCGCGGCGCATGGAGACTCCGG
>Ga0316605_10000508_pt1 | contig 27040 bp, 21 predicted proteins | sample OWC_soil_day20_n_FD_207666 | JGI IMG/M metagenome (GOLD analysis project Ga0316605, IMG submission 207666) | Wetland soil microbial communities from Old Woman Creek delta, Ohio, United States - OWC_soil_day20_noCT | ecosystem: Environmental > Terrestrial > Soil > Wetlands | place: USA: Ohio...
CGCTGATCGCCTACCTGATGGCCGACCCGGAACTGTCGCTGCAAAGCATCCTGATCACCGCGGCGATCATCGGCAAGCTGAAGGCATGGACTTACGTCGGTCTGGTCGCGCTGTTCTCGACGGCGGCCGGGCTGACTTACGGCGCCTGGGTGGATGGCGTGTTTTTCTTCTAAATGAGGAGCTAACGATGATCATCAAGATACTGGGCAGTGGCTGCGCCAAATGCCATCGTCTCGAACAGCTGGCTCGCGAGGTGGTCGCCGAATTGGGGCTGACGGCGAGCTTCGAGCACGTCACCGACATGGACAAGATCATGGCCTACCCGATCATGACCACGCCGGCATTGGTGCTGGATGAAGCTGTCAAGGTGTCCGGCCGGCTGCCGAGCAAGGAAGAAATCGCCGGCTGGCTGCGCCCGGCCTGAGCGCGGTGCCGCTACGTTCGCTGCGGTCGACGGCAAAATCAGCGCCAAAAACCTATTGAAAGGCGGGTTTCAGGTGCTCATCGAATTGCCGGGGCGGCCTGGGTCAGCTTAGCTCGCGCCGTTCGCGTTCGAGGTGGGCAATGTAGCGCTGGATGCGGGTTTCGTCGCCGGGCGTCAGATTGTCGAATTGCAGGCCGAGGCGCCAGTAGTGCGCACCGTTCGGTCTTTGCAGTTCGACGATGCGGCGAATCGTTGCGGCGAAGAAGAACTCGCGCGTCTCGCCCGGCAGCATGAAGCGGCAACCGCTCAGTTGTTGTTCGATGTCCAAATTGGCCGGCAGATGTTCGACATCCAAGCCTAGGCCCGAAACCGAAATGTCGTGAGCCGGAGCCTTGAGCAATTCCCCTCCCGGCAGGCGCCCGGAAAAAATCAGGGGTTTGGCGCGCGAAATTTCGATACGGAAATGTTCCCGCCGTTGCAGTCGAATCAGCCGCTCGGGTAGCGGAACGGCGAAAGCCTTGCCGCCCTCGTGGATGGTTTCCACGGCCCGCCCGCTGACAAACTGGACCGGGATGCCCCCCGGGTGACCGAGGAAAGTATTCTGTTCGCTGTTCAGGATCTGCTGGTTGGTCAGCGCGCTACCGCTGCTGTCGAAGATGAGGCGTTGCTTACCGGTATCCACGGCGAGCAGCGCGGTGATGAAACTCTGTTGGCCATCGCCAAATTGCAGCGTGAAGGGCTCGCGGGACTTGATGAAGGACTGCAAGGTGAAAGCGATCGCCGTCTTGCTGGTGATATGGAAGCGTTCTTCGATTTCCGCTTCGGAGAGCTGGGCGAGCTGACTCATTCGAGCTCCAGCACGCGCAGCAGGCTTGACGTGTCGTCGCGACCCATGCCTTGCGCCATCAGCGCGTTCAGTTGCTGGCCGACGGCGGCGGTCAGCGGCACCGGCACGCCGGCCTGACGGGCGGCTTCGAGGACCAGGCCGAAATCTTTGTGGTGCAGGCGGGCTTCGATGCCGGCCGCGAAATCGCGGTTGACCATGCGCTGGCCCATGACCTCGAGCACGCGCGAAGCGGCCGAGCCGCCGGCCAGCGCCTGTTTGACCTTGGCCGCATCGACGCCGGCCGCGTTGGCTAGGCGCAGGGCTTCGGCCACCGCTTCGATGGCGGCGACCATGATCATCTGGTTGCAGGCCTTGGCTACCTGGCCGGCGCCATTCGGGCCGATGTGTACGATGCGCCGGCCGAGACAGTCGAGCAGCGGGCGCACCCGTTCCAGCACGGCGGCGTCGCCGCCGGCCATGATGGCCAGCGTGGCGTCGATGGCGCCCTGGGCGCCGCCGGAGACCGGTGCATCGAGCATGTGGATGCCTTTTTTGCCCAGTGCGCCGGCGATGCGGCGGGCGGCGTCGGGGGCGATGGTCGAGCAGTCGACCAGCACCGAACCCGGTGCCATGCCCTCGCTCAGTCCGTCCGGACCGAGGGCGACGGCCTCGACGTCGGCGCTGGAGGTGATGACGGTGAATATGACCTCGCAGCAGCGGCCAAGTTCGGCCGGTGTCGCGCAGATGGTGGCCGGCAGGCCGGCGGCGCTGGCTGGGCGACGCGCCCAGACGAACAGTTCATGTCCGGCCCGTTGCAGATGTTGAGCCATCGGGCGTCCCATGACGCCCAGCCCGATGAAACCGACCTTCATGCGCGCGCCGCCGGTTTGTCCCAAGGCGCAAGCAGCCCCCTCGGGGGGCGATGCCTCGCTTGGCGAGGCAGCGGGGGTTGTCATCATGCTTGTCCCGAGAGTTTTTCCAGGAGTTTCAGCACGGCGATCGAATCTTCCTCGCCGTGGCCGCTGCCGACCATGGCGTTGAACATCTGCGCGGTGGCCGCCGAGCCGGGCAGGCAGAGGCCGAGTTCGTGCGCCGTCTGCATGACGATGTTCAGGTCCTTCTCGTGCATCCAGCTCTTGAAGCCCGGTTTGAAATTCCGGTCGAGCATGCGCTGGCCGTGGTTTTCCAGTATTTTCGAGTAGGCGAAGCCGCCGAGCAGGGCTTCGCGCACCTTGCTGCGGTCGACGCCGTTTTTGGCGGCAAAAGCGAAGGCTTCGGCCACCGCCAGCACGCCCATGCCGGTGACGATCTGGTTGGCTGCCTTGGTGACCTGGCCAGCCCCCGAGTCGCCGACATGAACGACATTCTTGCCCATGCACTCGAAGGCCGGTTTGGCCCGGGCAAACGCGCTCTCCGAACCGCCCGCCATGATCGACAGGGTGCCGGCGATGGCCCCGACTTCGCCACCGGAGACCGGCGCATCGACGAAATCGACACCGGCGGCGGCCAGTTCGGCGTGGATGCTGCGCGCCGCGGCCGGCGCGATGGTACTCATGTCGACGGCGACCAGACCGGGCGCGGCACCGGGAAGGGCGGCGCGCATCACTTCGGCGACGTCGGGCGCATCGGCCACCATCGAGATGAGCAGTTCGTTGCCGCGCGCGGCGTCGGCCGGCGAGGCGGCGGCGGTGGCGCCGGCGTCGACCAGCGGGTGCATCGATTCGGCGCGACGCGCCCATACGGTGACGGCATGGCCACCCTTCAACAGGTTGAGGGCCATCGGGCGTCCCATGATGCCGAGGCCGATAAATCCGATTTTCATGATGTGCTCCGAAATGGGCCGCTGACCTTTGGGGAGGCGCTGATCAATTCAGGAAATGGCACTTCCGCCTAGGCGGCGGGGGCGAATATTCCAGCGCTTCCTTACCGGCTGCCCTGACCGCGCTCGCGGCAGAAGGCGGCAGCGGCGTCGGCCGGGACCGGGCGGCTATAAAAATAGCCCTGCACGCTATCACAGCCGAGCCCTTGCAGGAAGTCCGATTGCCACTGGGTTTCCACACCTTCGGCGACCACTTCCAGACCCAGTGAATGGGCCAGCGCGATGACGGCGGTGGCGATGGCGGCGTCGGACGGATCGTTTTCCAGGTCGGAGATGAAGGAGCGGTCGATTTTCAGACGCTCGATCGGGAAACGCTTGAGATAGGCGAGCGATGAATAGCCGGTGCCGAAATCGTCCACCGACAGCGACAGGCCGAGGTTCTTCAGGCGGGTCAGCATGGCGACGGCGACTTCCGCCGTTTCCATGATGGTGCTTTCGGTGATTTCCAGTTCCAGATATCTGGGTGGCAGTTCGGTTTCGGCCAGGATCAGTTCGACCCGCTGCGGGAAATTGCGTTGGCGGAACTGCTGCGGCGAGATATTGACCGCCATCACGCCGAAATCGAGGCCGGCATCCAGCCAGGCCTTGGCGGTGTGGCAGGCGGTGCGCAGCACCCATTCGCCGATCGGCACGATGAGGCCGATTTCCTCGGCCAGCGGGATGAAGCTGACCGGCGACACGTTGCCCAGTTCGCCGTTCTGCCAGCGGATCAGTGCCTCGCAGCCGGCGATCCGGCCATCGGTCAGCGCTATCTGCGGCTGGAAATGCAGGGAGAATTCGCCGTTTGCCATCGCCGCGCGCAGGCGCCCTTCCATCTGCAGGCGGATGGCCGCCGCCGTGTTCATGTGTTCGGCGTAGAACTGGAAATTGTTCCGGCCGGCGCTCTTGGCGTGGTACATGGCGACGTCGGCATTCTTCATCAGGATGTCGATACTGTTGCCGTCGTCCGGGTAGATGCCAATGCCGATCGAGGGGGTGGTGTGCAGGTCGTTGCCATCCACCGGGATCGGTTCGCTCAGCCGGTCGATGATCTTCTGCGCCACGGTGCCGGCATCGGCCGGCAGCCGGGCCGATTCGAGGACGACGACGAATTCGTCGCCGCCGATGCGGGCCACGATGTCCGATTTGCGCACGGCACCGCTGATCCGGCGGGCCGCTTCGCAGAGCACCAGGTCGCCGATATGGTGGCCGAGGGTGTCGTTGATGGTCTTGAAATTGTCCAGGTCGATGAACATCAGGCCGATCTGTTCGCCGCTGCGCTCGGCGCGGGCCAGCGCGTGTTCGAGGTGCACGGCCAGCGTGAACCGGTTGGGCAGGCCGGTCAGTGCATCGTGCTGGGCCAGGTAGCGGATGCGCTCCTCGCTGGCCTTGCGTTCGGAGATGTCGGAAAAGACCGCGACATAATGCGAGATGTTGCCGTCGCCATCGCGGATGGTGTCGATGTGCACCCACTTCGGGTACTCGCTGCCGTCCTTGCGCCGATCCCAGATTTCGCCTTCCCAGTGACCCTTGTGCATCAGCTCCTGCCACAGGGCGCGGAAGAACTCGATGTCATGGCGACCGGAACCGAGGATTTTCGGATCGCGCCCCAGGACTTCGCCCTCCTTGAAACCGGTGATCGCTTCGAAGGCCGCGTTGACGCGAACGATGCGATTATGGGCATCGGTGACCATGATCGCTTCGGAATTGACCTCGAACACCTTGCGGGCGAGTTGCAGTTCCTCGCGTTCGGCCTTTTCCCGGGTCAGATCCTCGATGATCCACACCGACCCGGCGTAGGGGTCGGCCGGGTCGAAGGCGCGTCCGGCCAGGCGTCCCCAGAAGGGGTTGCCATCCTTGCGCTGAAACCACTGTTCGCGGAATGCTTCGCGCCCGGCGGCCAGGTCGGCATAAACATCCTTGCCGACAAAATGCCAAGTCTCGTCGTCACCATACCAGACGCGGGTCGAGCAACCTTGCATGGTGCCTTCGGCATAGCCGAACAATTCCTCCATGCGCCGGTTGCAGCGTTCGATGGTGCGATGGCGGAGCAGGGCGACCCCCATCACGACGGTATTGAGAATAGCATCGCTTTCCTGCATGGCACGTTGCAGGGCCAGTTGGGCAGCGCGCTGCTCGGTGATGTCTTCGGCGATCCACAGCGTACCCATCTCCGGGTTGCCGTACTCGACATGGTTGGCCGACAGGCGGATCCAGATCTGCTCGCCGTTGCGTTTCTGCATCCAGCACTCGCCGGAATACGGCCTCCCGCTGCGCAGCACCGGGCTCACCCGGGCGGCCAGGGCGTGATAATCGTCGTTGGAAGGCAGCAGAATCTTGCTGGGCTGGCCGACCAGTTCGTCCACCGTATAGCCGAACATCTCCGCGGCATGCCGGTTCACCCGCTGGTAAACCTTGTGACGGGTAAACAGGATGCCTATGGTGGCATTGTCGAGGATAGCCTGGTCTTCGCGCAGGCGGCGGCGCAGGTCGGTGTCCTGCGACAGCTCAAGCTTGGTGGCAGTCATGTCTCTTCCCGGGAGGCGGGCGCCTCTGTGGGCGTTCTCGATCTTGCCAGCCTGGCGATCGCTGGTGCAATTTCAAGTATTTGTTATTGCAGGGATTCCGGAGTCTGTTCCTGCATTGACGCCAGTATACTCTCGGCGCTGCCCGGCCGGAAGTAATGGTAGCCCTGCACCCGTTCGCATTCCTTGTCGCGCAGCAAATCGGCCTGGGCGGAGTTTTCGACCCCCTCGGCGACCAGGCGCAGGCCGAGCGAGCGACCCAGCGCGATGATCGAGGCGACCAGCGAGGCGGCGTCGGCATCGTTTTCCATGTCGGTTACGAAGGTGCGGTCGATCTTCAGGCGGTCGATCGGGAAGCGGCGCAGGTAGGCCAGCGACGAGTAGCCGGTGCCGAAGTCGTCGATGGCCAGCTTTACGCCCATGCCCTTCAGTTCGGCCAGCATATGCACCGAATCGTCGGCGCTGTTCATCACCGTGCTTTCGGTGATTTCCAGTTCCAGCCGCTCGGGCGGCAGGCCCGTTTCCTCCAGCACGTTGCGCACTGATTGGGCGAATTCCGGTTGGCGGAACTGGTGGGCGGAAATGTTGACCGCCATGTCGCCCATGTCGCTGCCGGCGTCGAGCCAGGCCTTGGCCTGGCGGCAGGCGGTGAGCAGCACCCAGTGGCCGATGGGCAGGATCAGCCCGGTTTCTTCGGCGATCGGGATGAAATCGGCGGGCGGGATCAAGCCGCGCTCGGGATGGTTCCAGCGGATCAGCGCCTCGACGCCGACGATCTTGCCGGTCAGCAGATCGACCTGCGGCTGGTAGTGCAGCATCAGCTGGTTTTCACCGAGAGCGCGCCACAATTCGCTTTCCAGATGCAGGCGCTTGTTGGCGGCGAGGTTCATCGACTCGGCGAAGAACTGGAAGTTGTTGCGGCCGTTCGACTTGGCGTAATACATCGCCGTATCGGCATTGCGCATCAGCGCTTCGGCGTCGGCGCCGTCGCTCGGATACAGGCTGATGCCGATCGAGGGGCTGGTGTGCAGTTCGTGCTGGTCGATGGCGTAAGGCTGGTTGATCGCCTGCAGGTATTTCTGGGCGACGCCGGCGACGTCCTCGCCGCGTTTGATGCCTTCGAGGATGACGACGAACTCGTCGCCGCCGAGGCGGGCCACCCGGTCCGATTCGCGGCTGCTGTCGCGCAGGCGGCGCGCCACTTCGCAGAGCAGCTGGTCGCCGGCGTGGTGGCCGAGTGAGTCGTTGATGGTCTTGAAGTTGTCGAGGTCGATGAACATCACGGCCAGTTCGGTGCCGTGACGTCTGGCCATGCTCAGTGCCCCCTCCAGGTAGACCTCGAGGGCGGCACGGTTGGGCAGGCCGGTCAGCGGATCGTGATGGGCGAGGAATTCGATGCGTTCTTCCTGTGCCTTGCGGTCGGTGATGTCGACGAAGACGGCGACGTAATGGCTCAGTTGTAGTTGCTCGCCCTCGCGGATGGCGTTGATGGTCAGGAATTTCGGGTAAATCTCGCCATTTTTTCGCCGATCCCAGATTTCGCCGGACCACTGTCCGGTTTCGTTCAGGGTCGCCCACATCGCCTGGTAAAACTCCTTGGTGTGGCGCCCGGAACTGAGGGTGCGCGGCGTCTTGCCGATCACTTCGTCGGCGCTGTAGCCGGTAATCCGTTCGAAAGCCGGGTTGACCGTCAGGATGCGCTCGGCGGCGTCGGTGACCAGCATGGCCTCCGAGGTATGGCGGATGATCTTGCGCGACAGCTCCAGCTGTTCCTGGGCCTGGCGCTGGGCGGTCACGTCGCGCACGACGCCCCAGTAAAGCAGCGGTTTGCCGTGGTCGCCGCCCAGTTTCCAGGCCCGGATGCGCGTCCACAGCTGCTGGCCGTCGGCGCGCAAGTAGGCCTTTTCGAACTCGTCGGAATGGCCGCGGCTTTCGATCTGCCGGTAAGCCTCGGCTTCGGCCGCCTCGTTGCCGGGAACGGTGAATTCCCGGCTGTTGCGGCCGAGGATGTCGGCCTTGGCGTAGCCGAGCATGGTACAGAAGGCTTTGTTGCAGTCGAGCACGACGCCTTCCGGCGAGCGCAGCACGATGCCGTCGCTCATCGTATCGTAGAGGCCGTGGTAGCGTTCCTCGCTGGCCTGCAATTGCAGGCTGGCCTGGTCGCCGATGCGCTGGCTGCGGCGCAGCGAAGCGAGGCCGAGCAGGACCAGTATGGAAAAGACGAGGCCGACCGCCGCGCGGAAGGCGGCGTCCTTGTGCATGGCTGCCCAAATGTCGTCGCGGGCGAAACCGACTGCCATGATCAGCGGGGTCTGGCCGACCCGCTTGTAGTGGATGTGGCGGCTTACGCCATCGGTAGCGGTAGCCACCTCGTAGTCGCCTTCGGCCGCCTTGGGCAGTAATTCGGAGAATAGCCGGCTTTGCGCTACATCCTGGGCGAAGTGTTTTTCGAAATCGGGATGGCGGGCGATGACCTTGCCCGAGGCGTGCATCAGGGCAATGGCGGCGTGCGGGCCGAGATTGAAGCGGGAAAAAACCTCGTTGAACAGCTCCGCTTCCAGCGAGGCCATGATGACACCGATGCGCCGGCCGTCCGCGTCGGTGAGGGCGCGGCTGAGCGGGAAGAAACGTTTGCCGAAGGCCCGGCCTTGCAGCGGGCCGCCGACGAACAGGCCGATTGGCGCGCCAGCATGGGCCTTGACGTATTCGCGGTCGGCGTAATTGCGGCCAATCGTCAGCCCCGGTTGCGACGAAGCGATGCCGCGGCCCTCGCCGTCGACATAGAGGAATTCGAGGGTGGTGCCGTAGCCGGTCCCCCGTTCGGCCAGCAGATGTTCGATCACTTCGCTGATCTGGCGTTCGCTGGCAGGCAGACGGCGGATGCTGGCGGCCAGGCTGTTCAACGCGATGTCGACGGCCTGGACGGTTTGCTCGACCTGCACTTCCAGCGCGCGCACCAGCTGGGTGACCTGTTCCTGGGCGCTACGCTGGCGTTCCTGGTAGAGCGCCCACAGGTCGTAGCCGAGCACCGCCCAGACCAACACGATCAGGGCGTAGGAAAAGACGGCGAGATATTGCCCCAGGCGGGCGGGTGGTCGATGCAAGGGTTGGGCTGCCTCCGGTGCGGCAGTGTACCCGAGCGACGAGCGGCATACAGTTGACCGGGATCAACTATGGGGAAAACCCTAGGTGCAATAAAAACAGTCGTTTAACTGCCGCAGCGGCCGCCTTCGCCGCGTTTGAAGCCCATTCTGGCCAGCAGTTTCTCGGGTGGGCAGAAGCCGGTGAAGCCGCTCTGCAACAGATTGAAGCCGACGAAGGCGGTGAGGGCCAGGAACCACTCCGAGACGAAAACCGGACTACCGTGCCAGCCGAGGGTCAGCGAAAGCAGCACGAAGCTGCCGGCCATGATGCGGATGATGCGTTCGATGGTCATGAGTGTTCCTTTCTAAAGGCTGCGAAGTAAAGAACGGGGATGACGATCAACGTCAGCAGCGTGGACACCAGGATGCCGAAGATCAGGCTCAAGGCCAGGCCGTTGAAGATCGGGTCGTCGAGGATGAACAGGGCACCCAGCATGGCGGCCAGCGCGGTCAGGGCGATCGGCTTGGCGCGCACCGCCGCCGACTGGACGACGGCTTCGGCGAAGGGCAAGCCGGCGGCGACCTGCAATTTGATGAAATCGACCAGCAGGATGGAGTTGCGCACGATGATGCCGGCCAGGGCAATCATGCCGATCATCGAAGTGGCGGTGAACTGGGCGCCGAACAGCGCGTGGCCGGGCATGACACCGATCATGGTGAGCGGGATGGGGGCCATGATGATCAGCGGCACCAGGTAGCTGCCGAAGTGGGCGACGACCAGCAGGTAGATGAGGATCAGGCCGACCGCGTAGGCCAGGCCCATGTCGCGGAAAGTCTCGTAGGTGATCTGCCATTCGCCGTCCCATTTGACGCTGTAGCCGGCGTAGGGGTCGGCCGGCTGACGGATGAACCATTCGCCCAGCCTGCCCCCTTCCTTCAGTTCCATGCCGTTGATCTTCGAACGAATATCGAACATGCCGTAGAGCGGCGAATCGAGCTGGCCCCCCATGTCGCCGACGACGTACACCACCGGCAGCAGATCCTTGTGGAAAATGGCCTTTTCGCGCGCCATGTCGCGCACCTCGACCAGTTCGGAGACCGGTACCAGCTGGCCGTCGCGCGAGCGCACGCGCAGTTTCAGCAGCGCGTCGAGGGACGACTGCTGGGCGGCCGGCAGGACGACCCGCACCGGGATCTCGAACTTGGCGTCCGCGTTGTGCACCGGCGTCACGTCCTGGCCGGCCAGGCCGAGGCCGACCACCTCGACGATGTCGCTCTGCGCCACGCCGAGCAGCGCCGCCTTGCTTTGCAGCACATGCAGCACGGCCTTGCGGGAATCCGCCTCGATGTAGTCGTCGACCGCAACGATGTCGGCGGTCTGCTCGAAAGCACCGCGCACCGCCTTGCCGACCGCCATCTGGCCGGCGTAGTCCGGGCCGTAGATCTCGGCGACGATAGGCGACAGCACCGGCGGCCCGGGCGGCACTTCGACGATCTTGGCGACGCCGCCGTTCTTCCTGCCGATGGCCTCGATGCGCTCGCGCAGCGCCACGGCGATGGCGTGGCTTGGTCGGGCCCGCTGGTGCTTGTCGGCCAGATTGACCTGGATGTCGCCCTTTTCCGGTGCAGCGCGCAGGTAATACTGGCGGACCAGTCCGTTGAAATTGATCGGGCTGGCGGTGCCGGCGTAGGCCTGGTAATCGACGACATCGGGCTCCTTGGCCAGTTCGCTGCCGATCTCGCGCAATACCCGGGCGGTTTCCTCGAGCGGCGTGCCGACCGGCAGGTCGACGACGATCTGGAATTCGCTCTTGTTGTCGAAAGGCAGCATCTTGAGCACGACGAACTGGAAGGCGGCCAGCGATACCGAGCCGACGATGAGCAGGACGATGGCGAGGGTCAGCTTCAGACGCCTGGCGGCGCCGAGCGCCGGGTCGAGGAAGGGTGTCAGCAGGTGGCGGAAGCTGCGGTCTAGGCGGGCGTCGAGCGCCGATGCCGGCGCCATGCCGTGGCCGGGCACGCCGTGACCCGTCATTAGCTTGCCGGCCAGCCACGGTGTGACGACGAAGGCGATGGCCAGCGAAATGGCCATGCCGAGCGACGAGTTGATCGGGATCGGACTCATGTACGGCCCCATCAGGCCGCTGACGAAGGCCATCGGCAGCAGGGCGGCGATCACCGTCAGGGTGGCCAGGATGGTCGGCCCGCCCACTTCGTCGACGGCGCCGGGGATAATGTCGAGTAGCGGCTTCTCAGGATGCAGCCCCTGCCAGCGGTGGATGTTCTCGACCACCACGATGGCGTCGTCGACCAGGATGCCGATCGAGAAGATCAGGGCGAATAGCGATACCCGGTTCAGCGTGAAGCCCCACGCCCAGGAGGCGAACAGGGTGGCGGCCAGGGTCAGGGTGACGGCGACGCCGACGATGACTGCTTCGCGCCGGCCGAGGGCGAAGAAGACCAGCAGCACGACGAAGGCGGTGGCGAACACCAGCTTGCCGATCAGTTTTTGCGCCTTGTCGGTGGCCGTCTGGCCGTAGTTGCGGGTGACGCTGACCTCGATGCCATCCGGAATGACCGTGTTTTTCAGGCTGGCGATGCGGTCGACCGCAGCCTTTGCCACATCGGCCGCATTGACCCCCGGCTGCTTGGAAATCTGCACGGTGACGGCGGGGAATTCGCCTTCCTTGTTGCCGAACCAGGCATAGGCCTTCGGCTGGTCGGGGCCGTCGTCCACGCCGGCCACGTCGCCGAGGAAGACCGGCTTGCGTTCGTTGGCGTCGCCGCGCACGGCGATGACCAGTTGCCGCACGTCGGCCGCCGATTCGAGATAGGTGCCGGTTTGGACCAGCACTTCGCGGTTGCCGGCGGTCAGGCTGCCGGAGGATTGCAGGGCGTTCGACACCTTCAGGGCGCCGACGATGTCCTGCGGCGTCACGCCGAAGGCGTTCATCCGCTCGGCGTCCATCAGCACCCGGATGGCGTGTTCGGGGCCGCCCAGCGTCGAGATGTCGCGCGTGCCCTTGATCCGCTTCAGTTCGATTTCGACGGCCCGCGCCACCTGTTGCAGCTCGAAGGCCGAGCGCTCCGGGTCGCGGGTCCAGAAGGTCAGGCCGACGATGGGCACGTCGTCGATGCCGCGCGGCTTGATCACCGGCTCCATAACGCCGAGGTTGGGCGGCAGCCAGTCGCGGTGCGAATGCACGGTGTCGTACAGGCGCAGCACGGCGTCGTTGTACTTGACGCCGACGGCGAACTGCACGGTGATCACAGCCATGCCGGGGCGGGCCATCGAATAGACGTGCTCGACCCCGTGCATGCGCGACAGCACCTGCTCGGCCGGGCGCGCGACCAGGTTTTCGACATCCTTGGCCGAAGCGCCGGGGAAGGCGATCAGCACATCGGCCATGGTCACGTCAATCTGCGGCTCTTCCTCGCGCGGCGTGACCAGGGTGGCGAAGACGCCGAGCAGGAAGGCGACCAGGGCCAGCAGCGGGGTCATCCGCGAGCCGAGGAAGGCGGCGGCGATGCGCCCGGCGATGCCGAGTCGGCCGGTGTCGGCGCTCATCGCCTAGCGGCCCGACTTGAGCTGGATGGCGGCCCGGACCGGGTCGGTCACCACCTGCTCGCCGCTGGCCAGGCCGGCCAGCACCTCGATTTCGCCAATGCCGACCGCTTCGCCGAGGCGCAACTGGCGCAGACTCAGGCGCTGGTCGGGTTGCAGCACATAGACGGCCGCCACTTCGCCGCGGCGGACGACGGCGGCGGCCGGCACGGTGAGCTTGGCGGCCTGGCCGGTAACGAAATGGACGCGCGCGAACATGCCGGGCGTCTTTGCATCGACGGCAGGCAGGCTGAGCCGGACCTGCGAGACATGGGTGGCGGCATCGGCGGTCGGCAGCAGCGTCACGCTGCCGGCATCGACCCATTGGCCCAGTTCCGGAAATTCGATGCGGGCACTGCGGACGGTGCGCATTTCCTTCAGCCGGTATTGCGGCACGCTGGCGGTAACCCGCAGCTCGTCCGGGGCGTAGAGGGTGAACAGCGGCTTGCCGGGCGTCGCCAGGTCGCCCGGCTCGACATGGCGGCGGGCGATGATGCCGTCGATCGGTGCGCTGATGGTGGCATGGCTGCGACTGGCCCCGGCCGCGGCCCGATTGGCGGCGGCGGCGTCAAGATCGGCCTTGGCCTTGTCGAGGGCGGCCGAACTCATGAATTTCTGGCCGACCAGGCTTTTCGTCCGTTCGTAACCGACCTTGGCGTTGGCGTACAGAGCCTCGGCAGCGCGTGCAGCTTCATCGCTCTCGCGGGCGTCGATGCGCAGCAGCAAGTCGCCCTTCCGGACCCGCTGGCCGGCGTCGGCCCGGATTTCCAGCACCCGCCCGGCCACCTGGGCGCCGACCGTGGTCTGGTGCACCGCTTCGACCAGCGCCTCGGCCGGAAAGCCGATGTCGACGGTGTGCGGTTGCACGGTGACGGTGGGCAGCGACTGGGCATGAACGCTTGCGGTCAACGCCCAGAGCAGGCCGAAAATCAGTTTGGTTCCCATGTATATAAGCATACGCTGATTTACAAGGAAGGCCAAGCCGGTCGCCTCCTAGTCGCTGTCGGCCAGGGTGAAGAAGGCCAGGCGGCCCTTGCCGGCCCGTTTGGCTTCGTACATCGCACTGTCGGCTTGCGACAGCAGATGGGAGACGCCGACGCTGGCTCCCTTGTGGATGGCGATCCCGATCGACATGCCGAGGCTCAGACGGTGCTCGTCGACCTCGAACGGTTGGGCCAGGGCGGCCAGGCATTGCTCGGCGACGAGGCGCGCCGCGTCGTGGGCATGGTTGAGATCGGCGAGCAGGATGACGAATTCGTCGCCGCCCAGGCGGGCCACCGTATCGACCCGGCGGCGGCCGTCGAGCAGGCGCTCGCCAACCTGGCGCAGCACCTGGTCGCCGGTGTCGTGGCCGTACTGGTCGTTGATCGGCTTAAAGCCGTCGAGATCGCAGAAGAGCAGGGCCAGCTCGCTGCCTTCCCGCTCGCTGCGGGCGAGCGCCTGTTCCAGGCGGTCTTCGAGCAGGGCGCGGTTGGGCAGGCTGGTCAGCGGGTCGTGGTGGGCCATGAAATCGAGCTTGGCCTCGCTCGCCTTCAGGGCGTTTTCCTTTTCCAGCAGGCGGGCGACCAGGTGGTTGAAGCCGGCCAGCACGTCGCCGATCTCGTCGCGCCGGCTGATCGGCAGTTGCTGCAGCGGCATCTGGCCGTCGGCCATCCGGCGCATCGCCCGCGCCGCCTCGGTCAGCGGCCGGAACAGGCGCGGCAACACGAAGAGCATGAGGCCGAGCAGGACGGCAAGCATCACCAGGCTGTTGCTGAGCACCAGTTCGCGCAGGACGTGGATCGGCCGGAAGGCTTCGGCGGTCGGCAGGCGGGCGACGACAAACCAGCCGGTGCTCGGCACGCTGGCGAAGGCGGCCAGATTCTCGACCCCCTTGGCATTGGTGGTGATGCCGACGCCCCGGAAACCGGCCATGGCCCGGTCGTGCAGGGGATTGATGCCGGGGGCCGGCGTCGGCTGGAGAATCATTGCCGGATCGCTGGCGGCGACGAACAGCTGATCCCTGGGGGAAATCAGCAGGAAACCACCACCGGCCCCGATCCGGGTTTCCTGGATCAGGTCGAGAAAGCCGGGGGCGTTGAGCAGGGCGACGCCGGCGATGACGGCGACGGTTTTGCCGTTGTGGTCGCGCACCGGGGCGGCCATGATGATCAGCGGGTCGCCGGTGGCCCGGCCGCGGCGTGCCTTGCCGATGGCCGGCTGGTCGCTGCGCAGGGCGGCCTGAAACCAGTCGGCTTCGCGATAGTCGAGCTCGGCCCGGCCGGGCACCTGCGGGTATTCGCCGAGCAGGCCCCGTCCATCGGCGGCGACCACCATCAGGCCGCTGTTGAACAGCGGGTTGATATGCTGGTGCCGGCGCAGCCATTCACGCAGCAGGGGCAGCTGCTCGAGGTGGCTGGTCGGCAGTTCGCCGGCCAGGGTGCCGATCAAGGCCAGGCGACTGCCGACCTTGTGGTCGATATCGTGCGCCACGTAGGTGGCGATGGCCATTTGCTGGTTGGCCGCCAGTTCGCGGACCTGTTCCTGCAGGGTGGGCAGGACAAACAGCAGGCGGAAACCGATGCTGAAGATGACCAGGCAGACGCCAAACAGGATCAGGCGAAAGGTCAGGGTCTGGAAGTAGCGGGGTAAGCGCATGGCCGGCTTGCTCATTCAGGCTGCCTGCCAGATGTTGCGGCAGCGGGTTTCGCGGATGCGCCAGCTGGCCAGCGCGCCGCCGGCCGCGCACAGGGTGACGACCAGTACGCCGCCGCGCCAGGCGGCGAGATCGTAGAAGCGGGCGCCGCCGACCATCTCGCCCTGCCAGGCGAGGTCCATGACCCAGCCGACCAGCGGTTGCAACAGCGCCCCGGCCAGGAAGCCGCCCATATTGGCTACGCTGGTGGACATGCCGGACAGCAGCGGCGGGTTGACCTCCTTGGCGCAGGCCCAGGTCAGGCTGAAACCGGCGGTGGCCAGTCCCATCAGCGCGAACAGTGCGTAGCTGGCCCACAGCGGCATGGTGACGCCGGCCAGCCAGACCAGCCAGATGGCGGCGAACAGGTGGGCGGCGGCGATCAACACCGGCTTGCGGCGGCCGAGCCGGTCGGACAGCGTGCCGATGAAGAAGCAGCCGAGCGCGAAGCCGCCGAACCACAGCGACAGGTGGCTGGCGGCGACCGGCCGGGCCAGGCCGTGCACCTGCATCAGGTAGGGTGTCATCCACAGGCCGGCAAAGGTGAAAAAGGCGCCGGACATGCCGGTATTGACGGCAATGGCCGGCCAGGTGTCGCGATTCCTGATCACCGACAGCAGGCTGGTCAGCACCACCGTGCGGTCGAAGCGCGGGGCGGCCGCCGCATTGGCGCCGCTCGGCCGGTCGCGCACGATCAGCCAGCAGGCGGCGGCCAGGCCCAGCGAGACGACGCCGACGCCGATGAACACGCCGCGCCAGCCGGTGGCCTGGGCCAGCGCCGACAGCGGGGCGCCGGCCAGTACCGAGCCGAGGTTGCCGATCAGCATGCAGATGCCGACCACGGTGGCGAAACGGCTTTCCTCGAACCAGACGGCGACCAGCTTCAACATGGCGATGAAGGTGACCGACACGCCGAGCCCGATCAGCGTGCGCCCGGTCAAGGCCCAGTCGAGGCTCGGCGCAAAGCCGAACAGGAAACTGCCGAGGCCGCCGACAATGCCGCCGAGGACCAGGATGCGGCGCGGCCCCAGGGTGTCGGCGAGGATCCCGGTCGGGATCTGCATCAGCGTATAGACGTAGAAATAGGTGGCGGCCAGCACGCCGAGCGAGGCGGCCGAAGTCTCGAAGGCGCTGGCCAGGTCCTGGGCGATGCCGGCCGGCGCGAAGCGCTGGAAAAACGACAGCACATAGGAAACGGCGACGACGCCGAGGATGATCCAGCGTCGCCGCTGCTGTTCGGGGGTCAAATCAGCCATGGGCTTCTTTCGTTATTGTGTACGGCCGCCACTGGCGGGGGCCTGTCGGGCCGGGGTCGGCTGGCCGGCTTACTTGATCGACAGCACCCACTTGGCCAGGGTCGCCGCTTCGGCGTCGGACACCGTGGCGTTGGCCGGCATCGGCACCTGGCCCCATTCGCCCTGGCTGCCGCCCTTGATTTTCCTGGCCAGCGCCGCGTCGGCGCCCTTCTCGGCGGAACGCTTGGCGGCGATATCCTTGAACGACGGACCGACGATCTTCTTGTCGTTGGCGTGGCAGGTCAGGCAGTTCTTGGCCTTGGCCAGGTCTTCCGAGGCCAGGGCCGTACCGGCGATCAACAGCGGGGCGAGCAGGGCGGCGATTGTTTGAATTTTCATCTCTTTCCTTCGGGGCGAATTCAGGCCTGCCGCCGCAACAGAACGGTCAAAATGGGCGGCGTGAGCAGGGTGGTCAGGATAACCATGATGACGATGACTGAAAACATGCTTTCGTTCATCACCCCCAGGTTTTTGCCGACCATGGCAAAAATGAGGCCGACTTCGCCGCGCGGCACCATCCCCCAGCCGACCAGCCACGGGCTGCGGCCCGGGCCGGCGGCGAAGCCGGCGACCAGTTTGCCGGCCACTGCCGCGGCGGTGATGCCGAGGGCGACGGCAACCGTCTGCGGATCGCCCAGGGTGGTCAGGTCGACCTGCATGCCGGTCAGCACGAAAAAGACCGGCACGAAGAAATAGCCGATCGGTTCGATCATGTGCTCGTGCTGGTGGCTGGTGTGGCGGGCCAGCACGGCGCGGATGCGTTGCTGGCTTTCTGCCGTGCAGCCGGCCGGCAACAGCGGCTCGATGTCCTGCACCAGCTTCGGCGTTTCGAATTTCTTCAGGAAGACCGGTTCAAAGAGCAGGCCGGCGGCAAAGGCGCCGATGATCGGGGCCAGGCCGACGGCATGGGCCAGCCAGGCCATGAACAGGCCGACGACGAGGACCAGCGAAAACAGCATCGAATGACCGCTGTCCAGTTGCGAGGCCCAGCCCAGCAGGCGCGGCGCGATGGTGCGGCCGATGGCGATGGAGCCGCCGAGGAAGAGGACGGCCTCGCCGATGATGGTGACGACTTCGAGCAGGCTGACCGTGCCGGCCTGCACCAGGCTGGACACCACAGCGAGGATGACCAGGCCGAGTACGTCGTCGATGACGGCGGCACCGAGGACAATCTGTGCTTCCGGCAGCTTGAGCTGGCCGAGGTCGCGGAACACCCGGCCGGTGATGCCGACCGAGGTGGCGGCCAGTGTGGCGCCGAGGAACAGGTAGGCATTCAGATCCTTGCCCGGCAGCAGCAGGGGGCCGACGGCAAAGGCGCCAAGGGCGAAGGGCACGACGATGCCGACCGAGCCGACCAGCGAGGCGCGGGCGCCGACCCTGACCAGATCGCCGAGCCGGGTTTCCAGGCCGATTTGCAGGAGGAGGATGATGACCCCGAGTTCGGCCATGAACTGGATGATTGGGTCCCGGGCGATGGTGTCGAAATAATGGACGCCAAGCAGGCCGAGGTTGCCCAGCGCGACGCCGAGCAGCAGTTCGCCGAGCACGGCCGGAAAGCCGATGCGCTGGGCCAGCGGCGAAAAGAGGCGGGCGGCCAGAATGATCAGGGCCAGCCACAGCAGGTTCTCGCCGACCACACCCGAGCTGGCGGCCATGGCTGGCCAGGCGGCGGCGAGTAAAACCAGCGGGAAAAGGCGACGTGGCATGGGGAGGCTCCTTGTTTTATTTCAGGCCAGCATGTCGATCAGGTGGTTTTCGATTTCCTTGCGGCCGACCGGGCTGGCCATGGCGATCAGCGTGAAGCCGGGTTTGACCAGAAAGTCATGGTCCGGATTGAACTGCCAGCTGCCGTTGCGCTCGCGTACGGCGAGCAGGATGAAATTGGCGCTGCGCAATTTGAGATTGCCGATCGGTTTCGGAATGAAGCCGGCCGGCACCGGCACTTCCTCGACCCGCAAGTTTTTTTCCGACTTGAGCATTTCATCGAGGAAGGAAACGACGTGCGGGCGGATCATCGCCGAGGCGATGCGCATGCCGCCGGTGAAATCCGGCGAAACGATGGCATCGGCCCCTGCCTTCTTCATTTTTTCGATGTTGCGCGTTTCCTGGCAACGGGCGACGACGCGCACCTCAGGCTTCAGTTGCTTGGCGGTAATGACGATCATCAGGTTGCGCGAATCGTCGCCGGTCACTGCGAACACGCCCTTCGCCTCTTCCAGGCCGGCCGCCCACAGGATGTCGTCGTCACTGGCGTCGCCGTGCAGATAGAGCAGGCCGAGATTCTTTTCCTTGTAGTCCTGCAAATGCTGCATGTCCTCGTCGATGGCGACGAAGTGGCGGTTGGTCGCCTCCAGTTCGTGGGCGATATTGCGGCCGACCCGGCCGAAGCCGCACAGGATGTAATGTCCGCGGAGTTTCTTGATGGTCTTTTCCATGCGTTTTCTCTGTAGCGTGCCGTTGAGGTCGGTTTCGAGCAGGGCGACGGTGACGATGGAGAACAGCATCGACAGGTTGCCGGCCCCCAGAATGCCGAGAATCACCGTCAGGATACGGGCAGGTTGGTTGCTCGACATGTCGATGATTTCGCCGAAGCCGATGGTGGCGACGGTGATGAAGGTCATGTAGAAGGCATCGAACCACGAGTAGGCGCCTTCGGTCAGGATCATGTAGCCGACGGTGCCGAAGATGTGCACGGCGATCAGGCCGCCCAGTGCAAGGTAGAGCAGGCGGACGATATAGCCGGTTTGTGAGGGTCTCATCGGGAAAGGTCGCCGGCCGCCTAGTCGTTGACCGGTACGGCCTGGGTCATGAAGACCACCGCCTTGCCGCCATCGAGATTGGCGTGCAGCCCCTCGATCAGCGGCGGATTGATTGGCTGCTCGGCGTCCCACTTGATGACGAAATTGGCGCCGGAGCCGCCGGAGGCGTCGTTGAGTTCGACGAACAGTTCCAGCGTGCCGAACGGTCCCAGTGAAACCGGGGCCGGGATGCGCTCGGAGAGCAGCTTGCCGTGGGTGTCGTAATAGCGTGCCGACAGGATGCGCAGCGGCCGCTTGCCGTCGGTATTGCGGATGCTGACCAGCGTGGACAGCAGCACTTGCGATGCCCGGCCGCTCTTGCCCAGATTGCCGTAGGACATGTGCGAATAGACCGGCAGGTAGAGCGCCTGGCCCTTGCTGAGCGGACGCGCCTCCTGGGCGATGCTTGCGGTCGACAGGCCGGACAGGGCGAAAAACAGGGCCCACAGCCAGCCGGCGACGGATCGGGGCGATTGCATGAAGTTCCTCCAAGTATGGCTTTTTGCCGACGATGATACCTGTATGTATGCCTCATGCTGAGCGGTTTGCGGCAAAACTTGCTGGGGCGGCACTGTCCGGGCAGGGAAATCGCAGTAACATGGCCGAAACAGTCGGTCACGACGGGGGATGCGATGCGCGAATTCTTGAAAAAACTCTACATGGCAGGGGATGTCTGGGGTGGTTTTGCCGCCATGCTGGTCGCCCTGCCGGCGGCCATCGCTTTCGGGGTCACCATCTATTCGGCGATCAGCCCGGCGCACGCGGCGCTCGGCGCCCTGGCCGGGATCATCGGGGCTACCGTCATCGGTCTGCTCGCCTCGCTGTTTGGCGGTACCGACCGGCTGATCAGCGCGCCCTGCGCGCCGGCTGCCGCGGTGCTGTCGGCCTTTGCCATCGGCATGGTGCAGGACGGCGTGCCGGCCAGCAATATCGTGCTGATGCTGTTGATGCTCGGCATCCTGGCCGGCGGCTTCCAGGTGTTGTTCGGTTTCGTCGGCATCGGCCGCTTGATCAAATACATCCCCTATCCGGTGGTCAGCGGCTATCTGACCGGCGTCGGGCTGATCATCATTGGCAGCCAGCTGTCCAAGCTGGTCGGGGCGCCGGTGGGGACGCCCTGGTACCACAGCGTCATTTCGCCGTGGCTGTGGGATATACGGGCGCTGGCCGTCGGCGGGGCGACGATTGGCGCCATCCTGATCGGCCCCAGCCTGACCCGGCACCTGCCGGCGACCATTCTCGGCGTGGCGGCCGGCATCGCCACCTATTTTGCCCTGGCCACCCAGGATGCCAGCCTGCTCGAACTCGACAACAACCCGTTGATCATCGGGCCGCTCGGCGTCAGCGGCGAAGGCTATTTCGCGTCGATCACCAGTCGCTGGCACGAGATCGGCGACCTGCGCCTGGCCCAGGTGGCGGCCCTGCTCGGTAGCGCGCTGACACTGGCCGTGCTGCTTTCCATCGACACCCTGAAGACCTGCGTCGTGCTTGACCAGATGACGCGCAGCCGGCACCAGCCGAACCGCGAACTGGTCGCACAGGGCATCGCCAATATCGCTTCGTCGTCGGTCGGCGGCATCCCCGGCGCCGGCACCATGGGGGCGACCCTGATCAATCTGTCGAGCGGCGCGACGACGCGCGCTTCCGGGCTGGTCGAAGGCGTGCTGGCCCTGGTCGCCGCCCTGCTGCTGAGCAATTTCATCGCCTGGATTCCGGTGGCGGCGCTGGCCGCCGGCCTGATCGTTGTCGGCATCCGGATGATCGACAAGGAGCCGCTGCGCTTCATCCAGTCGCCGGCCACCGTGTTCGATTTCGGCGTCGTCGTCATCGTCGTGCTGGTCGCCTTGACGGTCGGCCTGATCGCCGCCTCGGCGGTCGGCGTCATCCTGTCCATCGTGCTTTTCCTGCGCGAGCAGATCGGCGGCTCGGTGGTGCGCCACAAGTTCTACGTCAACCAGATGTCGTCGAACTGGCACCGGCCTGAGTCGGAAACCCGCATCCTCGAACAGAAGGGCGACCAGGCGGTCATTTTCGAACTCCAGGGCAGCCTGTTCTTCGGCACCACGCAGCAGCTCTACGGCCTGCTGGAAGCGGAAATCAAGACTCGCAATTTCATCATTCTCGACATGAAGCGGGTGCAGTCGGTCGATGTCACCGCCGCCCACCTGCTGACCATGGTGCGCGACTCGATGGCCGAGAAGGGCAGCCTGTTGCTGTTGTCCAATGTTCGCGAGAACCTGCCCAATGGGCGCAACCTGCGCGAATTCCTCGAACAGACCGGGGTCACCGAGAAGCAGGAGACGGTTCGCCTGTTCCCGGAGCTGGACGGGGCCATCGAATGGGTCGAGGACCGCATTCTCGGCGAAGTCGAGGCGGCCGGGCCGGTGCGCGAAGTGCCCATGCAGCTGGCCGAGATGGAGTTGTTCAAGAATCGCAAGGACGAAACCCTGGCCGACCTGGAGGGACGATTGACCATCCGGGTCTGTGCCGCCGGCGAAACGGTCTATGCCCGCGGTGAGCCGGGGGACGCGCTGTACATGATCCGGCGCGGCTCGGTGAAGATTTTTGCGCCGCTCGGGGCTGGCCGGACGCGCCATATCGCCACTTTCGGACGCGGCGATTTCTTTGGCGGCATGGCCTTTCTCGACGGCCGGCCGCGCGGCAACGACGCGGTGGCCGCTGTCGAAACCGAGTTCTACGTGCTGTCGCTGGAACAGTTCAACCGCATTTCGGAAGAGCACAAGAAACTGGCCTTCACGTTGATCATGGCCATCTCGCGTACCCTGGCCCTGCGTTTGCGCCATGCCGATACCGAGATCGCCATGCTGCACGAATACTGAGGCGGGCCTGGGTTACTGAGGCTGGGCGGACATCAGCTTGAGCAGCCGGGCGCCGAGGCTGCACCAGTCCACCGGTTTGACGATGACGTCGCTGGCCCCGGCCGCATCAGCGTCGACCGTCGCCGCGCGCTCGTCGTGGCCGGTAATCAGCACGATGGGCAGCGGCCGCTCGCTGCGGCGGCGCAATTCGGTACACACCCGATAGCCGTCGAGTACCGGCATCTCGACGTCGAGCAGCACGATATCGAAGGCTTGGCGCTCGAACTCTTCCAGGGCGCTGCCCCCGTCGGCCACCGCCGTCACGGTGAAGCCGTGCCTGGCCAGTGCCGCATGGGCGAGCAGGCGGACTGTGGGGTCGTCGTCGGCCACCAGGGCGCGCCGGAGTGTCATGCGGACTCCATTTCCGGCAGTGCGTGCAAGGCCCGGATCACCCGCTCCAGTTCGTCGTGCATGCCCTTCAGGTGGCGGGCGACCGGTTCGAGTCGGCCCTGGCGGGCCAGGCTCTCGATGTCGCGCAAGACTTCGCCGAGGGGCAGGGCGCCAACATTGAACGAACTGGATTTGAGGGCGTGGGCGGCGCGGGCCAGTAATTCAGCATTGCCTTCGGTGGCCCCCTGGCGCAGGCGCTCCAGTTCGTGCGGCAGTTGGTTCAGATAGGCCTGGACCAGATGGCGTACCAATTCCCGGCCATTGTCCGGGGCCAGGGTGCGGATTTTCTCGAGGGTTGAGTGGTCGACCGCAGGCATTGGCAACGGAGAGACGGCGGCTGGCGGCTGACCGTCGATGGCGAGCGGCGCGACCGGCAGCCAGCGGCTGAGCAACTGGCCGATGTCGTGGCCGGTGTAGGGCTTGGCCAGGTAGGCATCCATGCCGGCCTGCAGGCAGCGCTCGCGGTCGCCTTCCATGGCGTTGGCGGTCAGCGCGACGACCGGCAGGCGGCGCCCGCTGCCCGCTTCCCGTCGGCGCAATTCGGCGGTTGCTGCGAAGCCGTCGAGCAGCGGCATCTGGCAGTCCATCAGGACCAGGTCGAAGTTCTCCTCGGCGATCAACGCCAGCGCGCTCAGTCCGTCGCCGACCGCGCGGACTTCGACCCCGAGCTTTTCCAGCCAGGCCTGGGCGACGATCAGGTTGGTCTCGTTGTCCTCGGCCAGCAGGACGCGTCCGCTGAAGCGCGGGCCCGCCGCGAGCGGCAGTGGGGTGACGGGCGCGGGTGGTGGCCTGAACGCCTGGTCGAGCGCCCGATGCAATTCGTGGCGGCGGACCGGCTTGGCCAGGCAGGCGGCCAGACGGAGGGCCGCCTGCTCGCTGGCCGGCAGGAAGTCGACCGCCGACAGCAGCAGGATGAGTGCCGTGTCGCCCAGTTGCGGATCGGCGCGCACGGCATGGGCAACGGCCCGGCCATCCATGTCCGGCATGTTCATGTCGAGCAGCACCAGGCGGTAGGGCTGGCCGTCGCGGGCCGCGCCCCGCAGGTGTTCAAGGGCGCTGCGGCCGTCGCCGACGGCCAGGGGGATGGCCCCCCGCTGTCGGCATTGGCCGAGCAGGATGTCGCGGCTGCGCGGGTTGTCGTCCACGATCAAGACGCGGGCATCTGGCGGCAATGGCCGGCCGATGGCCGGTTCGGCGTCCGGTGCCAGCGGCAGCATGAGGTCGACCAGGAAATGGGCGCCCTGGCCGGGTTCGCTGTTCAGCGACAGCCGGCCGCCCATCAGGTCGACCAGCGAGCGGCAGATGGCCAGGCCGAGGCCGGTGCCGCCGTATTTGCGGGTGGTCGAACCGTCGGCTTGCGAGAAGTGCTCGAAAATTTTCTCCTGCACCGCCGGTGCGATGCCGATCCCGGTATCGCTGACACTCAGGCGGATGCTGACGCTGTCGGCACCACTCTGGTGAAGGCGCAGGGCGACGACGATCTCGCCGCTGTCAGTGAATTTGACGGCGTTGCTCAGCAGGTTGGCGAGAATCTGGCGCAGGCGCAGGGCGTCGGCACGGACCACCAGCCCGGGAGCGTCCGGCAGGTCGGCCAGGATTTCCAGACCCTTGCGCTGGCAAGGCTGGGCGAAAAGTTCAAGGCTTTCCTCGATCAGCGCCGGCAAGTCGGTGTCGGTGATTTCCAGTTCGAACTTGCCCGATTCGATTTTTGAAAAATCGAGAATGTCGTTGATGATGCCCAGCAGGTGACGGCCAGAGCGGTCGACGGCTTCGACGAAGCGGCGTTGAGCCGGCTCCAGTGGCGTGGTCAGCAGCAGTTCGGTCATGCCGAGAACGCCATTCATCGGGGTGCGGATCTCGTGACTCATCGTCGCCAGGAATTCGCTTTTCGCCCGGCTGCCGGCCTCGGCCGCCTCCTTGGCTTGGCGCAATTCGCGCGTGCGCTGTTCGACCATCTGTTCCAGGCTGCCGAGGTGGCCGGCCAGCCAGTGATCGCGTTCGCGAATCTGCTCGACCATGGCGTTGAAGCCCTGGGCCAGCAGGTCGAGTTCGTTGACTCCGCTTTCGGTGGCGCGGAGATCCAGGTGGCCGTGCTTGACCTTGTCCATGAGTTCGGTCAGTTCGTGCAGCGGTTGTGTCAGCTGGCTGATCTGGCGGCTTTGCAGGCGCAGTGCGATGGCCAGTGCGGCGGCCAGTTCGATGAGGATCAGGCCGAGATACCAGGCCATTTGCTGGTAAACCGGGGTCAGGTCGATGCTCAGGCGCAGCCAGCCGAGTTGCCGCTGCTCGACTCGGGCCGGCAGCAGGATGTCGATGCGGGTCCAGTTCAGCGTGTGGCCAGCCTGCAGGTCGGCCGGGCCGAGCTCCGGCGGGCCGTTGTCACGGGCATAGCTGGCGAACAGGCTGCGATCGTTGTTGATGACCGTCGCCGACACGACGTCGGGCAGGGTGCGCAGGGTGGCCAGCATGCCTTGCGCTGCCTTGGCGTCGTCGAACAACAGGGCCGGCGCGAGGTTTTCGTTGAGCAGTTCGACGCGCAAGTAGCCTTCGTTGATGTGGGAGCGGATGCTCAGCCAGGCCGAGGTGGACAGGATGACGAAGGAGACGAAGGCCAGCGCCGAGACCAGTACCCGGAAATTGATGCGCGCCAGGCGCTGGCGCAGCGAGCGGGATGCCCTTTCCGGCATCAGTCGTGCCAGCCGGGGTAGCCATGCGGGCCGAAGAAGGCGTCGGTGGCCGTGCGCCAGACCTGCTTGAAACAGTCTTGCAGATAAAAACGCAGACTGGGCGGGATCGGCGGGCCGGGCTCGCCGCTGGCCGCCTTGAGCAGCAATTCCTCAAGGGCGGCGGCGACGCAGGACAGATGGTTGGCGCCGACATTGGCTGCGGCACTGCGCAGTGCATGCACGCATTTGCCTTCGGCCTGCGGGTCGCCGTGGCTGGCTTGCCACTGGTTGTCCCAGTCGGCGAAGTGCTGGATGAACAGGCCGACCGCCTGCCACCATAGGTCAGGCTGGCCGAGCATGCGGCTTACCGCGTAGTCCACCTCGAAACCGGCCAATTGTGTCGGCGGCGGCATCGGGGGCGTGAACGAAGCTTGTTCGGCGCAGGGAAGAAAATTGACCATGGGTTATTGTCGGCCGATTGGTTCGGGCTTGCTATTACAAAATGGTAAAGTAGTTCAAGCTGTTTACGTTGGTTTACAATAATTCCTTCGCGTCACAATTCACCCTCGCAACCGGTAGCATGCGCCAGACCGCCCTTATTGTAGAAGACGACCCATCGACCCGTCATGTGTTGGCCGCCACCCTGGCCACGGCGGGTATCGACAGTCTGTTCGCCGAGTCCGGGGCGGCCATGTGGCGGCAATTGCCGGAGAATCCCGACCTGATCATTCTCGATCTCGGCTTGCCGGATGTCGAGGGGTTCGAAATCCTGCGCTGCCTGCGCCAGCAGTCGGATGTGCCGGTATTGATTCACTCGACCCGTTCCGATGAAATCGAGCGCATCATCGGGATCGAGATCGGCGCCGACGATTTCATGCCCAAGCCCTGCAACATGCGCGAATTGCTGGCCCGGGTGCGGGCTCTGTTGCGGCGCAGCAAGGGGCGGCTGCCGGTTGCCGAAACCACGGTTGCCAATCGCTTCAATTTTGGCGGCTGGACCCTGGATACGGCTTCCCGGCAGCTGACCGACGGCGACGGGAAGGCGGTGCCGCTCGGGGTGTCGGGTTTTGCCCTGCTCAACCTCTTTCTCCATCATCCGTTCCAGGCCCTGTCGCGCGAACAATTGTCGCGGGCGCTGAAGCGCGAATACATGCCCTACGACCGGATCATCGATGTCCATGTCAGCCAGATCCGGCGCACCCTCGGTAAGCAGGCGGACGGCAGCAGCTTCATCAAGACCCTGCGCTCGCAGGGCTATGTCTTCATCTCGCCGGTCGAGTGCGGCGCAGCCAGCTGAGTTCAGGCCGTTTGTCCGGCCTTGAGCAGCAGTTGCAGGCAATCCTGGACCCCGGCACGGGAAAACAGGGCGCTGACCGAATGCGGGATGACTGCTTCGGGAACACCCAATTCTTGCGCGATATCCTCGTAATTCCGGCCCTGAAGCACTAGTCTGGCCAATCGGGCGTCATCGGCCGCGAAATGGCTGTCGACCGTCTGGGCAGTATCGAGCCGATGGGCCAGCGTGCCGAGGATGCGGCGCATCATGTTTTGCCCCAGCCACAGCCCACCCTCGCGGACGACGCGGGCGATCGTCCGCAATACTTCCGGTGCCGCCCGGCTGTTGCAATAGCCGGCGGCACCCAGCGCAATGGCCTGAAAGGCTCCGGCTGCGTCCGGTTCGTCGGCCAGCACGACCAGCGGCAGACCGGGGTTGTTGCCGCACAGTGCCGGCAGCAGGGAATTCAGCTCGTCCGTTGCGGTCGACCGCAACCATATGGTGGTGCCTTGCGGGGAATCCTTGGGTTGCTTGGGCGAGGCGAAACGGGCGTTTGGGAAGGCTTCCTGCCAGGTTGGAAAGAGGCGGTCCGTCTCGTTCAGGAAAAAATGATGCATTGCCTCAATTTCCAGGTCGATCGGAAGGGAACTGGAAGCTGGCCTTGTTAATTTCGGAGAGCGGCAGGTTGAGCGATCGGCCGCTGGGTGGAATCGGCTGGGCAAACCACTTGGCGTAAAGCGCC
>Ga0316605_10000509_pt1 | contig 27013 bp, 25 predicted proteins | sample OWC_soil_day20_n_FD_207666 | JGI IMG/M metagenome (GOLD analysis project Ga0316605, IMG submission 207666) | Wetland soil microbial communities from Old Woman Creek delta, Ohio, United States - OWC_soil_day20_noCT | ecosystem: Environmental > Terrestrial > Soil > Wetlands | place: USA: Ohio...
GGGCCGGCTGCGCCCCGGCGACGCCCTGCCGGGCTCCCGCACCCTGGCCCAGACCCTGGGCGTCCACCGGAACACCGTCCTGGCGGCCTACCGCGACCTCGAGGCCGAGGGCTGGATCCGCTCCCATCAGCGCACCACCCGGGTGGCCCCCGACCTGCCCGAAGCCGCCAGGGCCGCCCTCCCGAAAGCCCGGCAGGACACCGGCCCGGCCTACGCGCTGGAGCCGCGGGCGGGGGCTTCGGCCGCCCCCGGCCTGCGCCTCGATCCCCCGGGACGGCTGGATTTCGGCGGCGGGCTGCCGGACCTCCGCCTGCTCCCGACCGATCTGCTGGCCCGGGCCTACCGGCGGGCCCTCGAGACGCCGAGCCTTCTCGGCTATGGCGATCCCCGCGGCGAGCCGCGCCTCCGGGCGGCCCTGGCCCGCCTGCTGTCCGGGCTGCGCGGCCTGGCCGTCGGCGCGGACCAGGTGATGATCGCGGGCGGCAGCCAGGGGGCCCTCGACCTCGTGGCCCGCACCCTCCTCCGCCCCGGTGACCGGGTGGCGGTGGAAGATCCCGGCTATCCCGCGGCCTGGGCCACCCTCCGGGCCGCCGGGGCGGATCTCGTGCCCCTCCCCGTGGATGGCGCCGGCGCGCAGGTGGACGCCCTCGCCGCGGCCCTCCACCAAGGCCCTCTGCGGGCGGTCTACCTCACCCCTCACCACCAGTTCCCCACGACCGTCACCATGAGCGCCGCGCGCCGACTGCGGCTGCTCGACCTGGCGCGGCAGCACCGCTTTGCCATCCTCGAGGACGACTACGACAACGAGTTCCACTACGAGGGCCGGCCCGTGCTGCCCCTCGCGGGAGACGATCCCCACGGCTCGGTGATCTACCTGGGGACCCTGTCCAAGATCCTCGCGCCGGGGCTGCGCATCGGCTTCGTGGCTGGTCCCCGCAGCCTGCTGGACGCCCTCGCCGCATGCCGGTCCGCCGCGGACGGCCAAGGCGACCACGCCCTGCAGCGGGCCGTGGCCGACCTGCTGGACGCGGGCCTGGTGCAGCGCCATGCCCGGAAGATGCGCCGGGTCTACCTCGCGCGGCGCGAGGCGCTGGCCGCCGCCCTGACCCGCCACCTGGGCGGCGCCGTGAGCTTCGACCCGCCGGCCGGGGGCATGAGCCTCTGGCTACGCGTGGACCCCGCCGTCGACGTGGAGGCGTGGGCCGAGCGTTCCCTGCGTGCCGGCGTCGCGCTCTACACGGGCCGGCGCTTCGATTTCCGCCGACGGCCCCTGCCGAACCTGCGGGTGGGGTTCTCCAGCCTGGACGAGCGCGAACTGGACCAGGCCGTGCGCCGCCTGGCGGGGGCGCTCGTTCCCGGCGGCCGATCTCCGCTAAGCTGAGCGATCCACCTCCAGCCCGGATCCCCTTTCGGAGCGTCCATGCGTGCCCCTTCCTTTCTGCGCCTCGCGCTGACCCTCGCCCTTCTCACCCCAGGGGTGACAGGTTCCGCCGCCGACGCCCCAGCCTCCACGCTGGCCACCCACGTGGCCCGCTACGCCAACCAGCCCACCCTCGGGCCGGCCATCGCCGTGCGGGATTGGGAACTCCCCGTGGGCCGCATGACCTTCCGCATGGCTTCGGGAACCGTGGCCCCGCTCACCGCCGGCGGCCAGACCCTGGGTTTCCATTTCGTGGGAAAGGCGTCTTTCCGTTACCGCTCGGAGGATCCGCTGGAGCGGGTCTCGCTCGTCTCCAATCACAAGCGGAATCTCGCGTCGTACGGCAGTAAGGCCGTCCTCAGCGAAGCCGGTGGCCACATGGTCCTGACCGAGGCCGTATCCAGCTTCACCTTCTGGCACGCAGGCCCCGAGCTGTTGTTCCCCAACGGCAGCCCCGCGGAGGCGCCCGCCAAATCCTTCGCCTCGGACTGGGCCACCTTCCGGCGCGATGGCCTCGGTGACCGTGCCCAAGCCTTCGCCATCCACCTGGCCAACACGCCGCGGCGCACCTTGGTGCGGGCTGAGATCACTGGCGAGGACAGTCCTTTCGTCTACACCTTCGATGAGGCCGGCACCCAGCGGGAATCCCTCTGGTCCGTGGCGGGCCCCGTCGAACCCGCCATCTACGACGGCCTGCGGCGGGTGCTGCTGTCCGAGCAGCCCATCGGCTGGTCCTGGAAGGCACCCCTGGGGCCCCTGGTCACGCTGACAGCCGTGGACATCGACCTGAAGGCCGGTCGGGGCGGGGCCGACCTGAAGGTGACCGAGACCCTCGTGGCCGGCGACGAGGGCGTGGCCGTGGTGCCCCTGAACCTGTACAGCGTGGTGGATCCCGCCTACAAACTGGGGATCTACCAGGTCGCCCGCGTCCTCGATGCCGACGGCCATTCCTTGCCCTTCAGCCACCGGAACGGCTCCCTCCTCGTCGAGCTCAAGGCGCCCCATCCCGCGGGTCAGCCATTCAAGCTCACCTTTGAGTACGGCGGCCGCATTCTGCTTCGCCCCGGCGGCGACAGCTACTGGGAGCTCGGGGTGGAGCCCTGGTTCCCTCAGCCCGACATGGACGGCCAGGCCTACACCGTCCACGCCCTCCTCCGCACCCACAAGGACGATGTGCCCGTGGCCTGCGGCAAGACGATCCGCCGGGAGCAGAACGAGAACGGCAACCTCCTCGAAGTCCGCATCGACAAGCCGGTGCAGTTCTTCTCGGTGTTCGCCGGAGCCTACACGTTCACCGAGGAGACCAAGGATGGCCTCACCATCCGCGTCGCCTCCTACGCCAACCGGGGCGGCAGCCAGCAGAAGCGCCTCATCGACATCGCCCGGCAGACCATCGGCTTCTACGAGCAGCTGTTCGAGGCCTTCCCCTTCTCCGAGTTCAACATCGTCCAGGTCAACTCGCTCGGTTTCGGCCAGGCGCCCCCGGGGATGATGATCATCACCAACGAGGCCTTCGACGGGAAGATGGATGAACTCAGCAGCCTCTTCACCAAGGGAATCAACCAGCGCTTCGCCCACGAGATCGCCCACCAGTACTGGGGCCACCTCGTGAAGATGCCCAGCCCGGAAGAGCAGTGGGTCACCGAATCCTTCTCCAACTACGCCTCCGCCCTGGCCATGCGCAGCATGAAGAACCAGGGGGCCAGCGCCTTTGAAGGCATGCTCAGCGCATGGCGGAACCAGGCCTCGGCCTATGCCAGCTCGGGCACCATCCCCTTCGCCAACCGGCTGAGATGGATCGGCGATCCCCGGGCGTCCTTCCTGGCCCGCACCACGCTGCTTTACGAGAAAGGCGCCCTCATCCTCGCCGCGCTGCACAAGGGCATGGGCGACCGCAACTTCGCCTTGTTCATGAAGTCCCTCATCGCCAACTTTCGATGGAAGCCCGTGACCACGGCGTCCATCGAGCAGGTGGCCAGCCTGGCGGGCCGAAAGGACTTCGGCCCCCTCTTCCGCGACTGCTACTGGGGAGACCAGATGCCCAAGTAGCCCCGGGGGGTCTCAGGCCACCAGGTCCTGCGGGCGGATGTCCGAGCCGCGCCGGGTGCCGAGGGCGCTGAGGCCCAGCTGGGCGGGATCGAGGAGATCCTGGGCCACGCGCAGGAGGTCGTCCTGGGTCACCGCCTCGATCTCGGCCATCTGCTGGTCGAGGCTGCGCAGCTCGCCGTGGTGCACGGCCTGGTGGGCCAGGCTGAACATCCGGCTGCTGCTGCTCTCCTGGCTGAACACGAGGCCGGTCCGGGCCTGGAGCTTGGCGCGCTCCAGCTCATCGGCCTCCACCCCCTTGTCGCGGACCCGGGCGCATTCCGCCAGGGTGCGCTTCACCAGCTCCCGCAGCTGGGCAGGGGCGCAGCTGGCGGTGATCTGCAGGGCTCCGGTATCAGCGTAGGGACTCAGGTAGCTGCCCACCTGGTAGCAGAGCCCCCGCCGTTCCCGCAGTTCCATGAACAGGCGGGAGGCCATGCCGCCGCCCAGCACGTGGCTCAGCAGGTGGGCGGCCGAGCGGTCGGGGGAGCGGTGGTCCGGCGCAGGGAAGCCCATCACCAGGTTCGCCTGCTGGAGGTCCTTCCGCGGCACGTTGAGCAGGAAGGGCCGGGTGCGCGATGCGGCGCCGGCGGCCTGGGCCGCCCCCACAGGCAGCCGGCCGAGGATGGGCCGCAGCAGGTCGAGGAAGGATTCCGGCTCCAGGGCGCCGGCGGCGGCGATCACCAGGTTCGGCGCGCGGTAGGTGTGGTCGAAGAAGGCCCGGGCCTCCGCCGGGCCGTAGCCCGCCACCTGGTCGCGGCGGCCCAGGATCGGGTGGGCCAGGGGCGTGCCCTCCCAGAAGCCGCCGTAGAAGAGCTCGCTCACCCAGTCATCGGGCTGGTCCTCGCTCTGGGCGATCTCCTCGAGGATGACCCCCCGCTCGCGGACGAGCTCGCCGGCATCGAAGCGCGGCGAGGTCACCAGCTCGCCGAGCAGGTGCACCAGCTCCGGCAGCTGGTCGGAGAGCACCTTGCCGTAGAAGCAGGCCACCTCCTTGCCGGTAAAGGCGTCCACGTGGCCCCCCAGGCGGTCCGTGGCCGCGGCCAGCTCGTCGGGGGTGGGATAGGCCTCCGTGCCCTTGAACACCGTGTGCTCGAGGAAGTGGGCGAGCCCCTCCTCCTGCGGCCCCTCATGGCGGGACCCGCGGCGGACCCAGAACCCCACCGCGCAGCTCCGGACATGGGGGAGCGGCTCGATCAGGATCTCGGTGCCTTCAGGCGTGAGGGTGCGGTGCGGCGTCAACGGCATCCCACCAGTCTATCGCCCCGCATCCAAAGCCCGGAGCGTGTCTCAGGCCTGGTCGCGCGGAGACCGCTGGAAGGGCTTTGGATCCATAGATTCCACAGATTCACACAGATTGATTGAACGACCTGCTGATCGGCGAGCCTCAGCCTGAAAAAGCTGAAACCGCAGATGACGCAGATGGCACAGATGGGCGCCGACCCAACGTGCGCGGGCCCGCCCGAAGGCGGCCTCCGGCCTTGCCGGAGGTCATGGGAGGCGCCAGGGCCGCGCATCCCAAAAGGCCCAGCTCTGGCGCCCCCCATGGAGCCCACGCTTGAGGAGCGATGCCCCAAACCGGCCACCATCCCGTTTTTCAATCTGTGTGAATCTGTGAAATCTGTGGACGACCGCTTTTCCCGCGACCATCTGCGCCCATCTGCGTCATCTGCGGTTTCAGCTGTTGCTCTTTGGAATGCAGTGACCCCGCGACGCTCCGTACGACTACCCCTCGGCCTCGCTCCCCGCCAGGCCCACGGGCGTCCGGTGCAGTTTCCAGCCCGCGAGGGCCCAGCAGATGATGCCGAAGGCCAGCAGGGCCAGCAGGGCCACGGCGGGATGGGTGCTCACCTGCTCCTGGGCCAGCAGCTGATGGGTCTGCACCTGGGCGGCGCGGCTGCCCGCGAGGCTCTCGATGTGGTGGGTGAAGGTGAGCCGCTGCAGGAAGGGCGGGAAGATGCGGACGAGGGGTTCCCAGATGAAGAAGTAGAGGGCGCCCCAGAGGGTGCCGCGCTTGAAGAGGAGGCCCACCAGGGTCATAAGGGCCAGTTCGCCCCACCAGGCCCCCACCAGCGCCGCGATGCGGCCGAGCAGCAGCGACGGATCCCCGCCCACGGCCTGGAGGCCCAGCGCCGCCAGGACGAGCCACGCGGCCCCCCATACAAACCAGGGCAGGCCCTTGCCCAGCGGCAAGGCCCAGGCTGGCGCCGGCCGCACGAGCAGCAGCGGGAGCGTGCGCTGCTCCAGATCCTCGCGGATGCCGGCCGGGGCCGCCACCAGGGCCATGATGGGCAGCATCATCTTCACGAGCACCTCGTGGAAGATGCGGAGGACCTCGGCCGGATCGCCATCCATGCCCTTGATCCGGGCCACCATCGAGATGACCAGGCTGAGACCCACGGGCACTGCCAGCAGGCCGGCGACCACCCACCCGCGCCCCTGCATAACCCGGGGGGCGTAACCCATGGCTGTGGCGCGGACGGTTGCGAGGGGAGATGGGGCGTTCATGCGGGCTCCCTCAGGCATGGTCTTTGGTCAGGTACTGGAAGACCGCATCCAGGTTCAAGTCCAGGGGATCGAGGGACTCAAGTGGGACGCCGCCTTCGGCGGCAGCCTTCTGCAGGCGCGGCAGGAGGTCGCGGGGAGAGCGGATGGACAGCACCACCGCGCCCTCCTCCATGCGCAGCGCCGCCAGTTCCGGCTGCTCCACCGCCCAGCGGGCGAGGACCTGCGCCTCGCCCGTGAGGCGGAGCTCCACCGGATGGCGATCCAGCAGCTGGCGGATCTCGGTGACGGTGCCCTCGGCCAGCAGGCGCCCGCGGAACAATAGGAGGATGCGGTCCGTGAGCTGGGCGATCTCGCCCAGGATGTGGCTCGACACCAGGATGCGGGTGCCGCGGGCCGCCAGGTCGCGGAGCAGGGCCATGAGGGTGAGCCGCGCCTCGGGGTCGAGGCCGTTGAAGGGTTCGTCAAGAATGAGCAGCTGCGGGTTGTGCAGCAGGGCCTGGGCCAGCCGGATGCGCTGGCGCATGCCCTTGGACATCCGGGTGAAGGTCAGGTGGGCGCGGTCGGCCATGCCGACGGTCTCGAGGGACCGGGCCACCGCGGCGCCGAGGTCCTCGCCGGAGAGACCCGAGAGCTCGCCCATCATGCGCAGCCAGCGGTCGGCGCGCAGGCCCATGGGCAGGCGGTCGCCCTCGGGCACCATGCCCAGGCGGGCGAGCACCTCGGGGTTGCGGAAAGGAGGCTGGCCAAACACCTTCACCTCGCCGCCGGACGGTGGCAGCAGGCCCGAGAGCAGCTGCAGCAGTGACGACTTGCCGGCGCCATTGGGGCCCAGCAGGCCCGTGATGCCGCCGCCGTCCGGCAGGTGGAAGGTGGTGGGGCTGAGGCCCAGGATGGGGCCGTAGCGGAGGGAGGCGCGGTCGAGGGAAATCATCAGATCACCGCCTCCGAGGGACGGGTGCGCCGGGCGGCCACATAGGTCCAGAGCCCGATGTGGAAGGCGGTGCCGAGGATCGCCGGCAACCAGTCCACCAGCGGCCGGCTCACGCCGACAAAGAGCTGCGGCCAGGCTTCGGCCAGCAGCACCGGATTCAGGGCGCTGATGGCCCGGAAGCCCGTGAGTCCCTGGATCATCGACGCCAGGGTGCCAGCGCCGAGCACCAGGCCCAGCACCCAGCCAATGCCCGCCCGGGGCGTGGCCGCCATGCTGGAGGCGCCCACGGCCAGCGAGCCCATCAGCACCGAGCTGATGGCCATGGCGGGCAAGAGGCGCAGGGGCGCGGTGGCCCAGACGGGGCCGTTCAGGCCCGCCAGCAGCAGAGACATGAGCCAGGGCAGCAGGGCGAAGGGCAGGAGGATGAGGAAGGGCAGGCCCGAGGCGAAGCCCAGCTTGGCCAGGAGGTAGTCCTTCGGGGCCACGGGGTGGGCATACATCAGGGGGCGCACGCGGTAGAGCGTGTCCCGCGCCACCAGGCCGCCACCCACCAGGGCCACGAGGAACCAGAGGAGGTAGCTGGTGGGATTGAGGAGATCCGCCTGGAATTCCGCGCCCTGGGTCAGGATGGTCTTCGCGAAATCCTGCATGGGTTTGAAGGCCTGGTTCGTCTGGAGCAGGTGGTCCACGTAGATGCGCGCCACTTTCCAGAGGAGCACTACGAGGAAGGAAAAGCCGAAGAAGCGGCCGATCTTCTGGCGCCAGAGCCGGGCCAGGTCGAAGCGCATGAGCACCAGGGCCGGAGGCTGGCCCAGATGCAGGTCCGGCGCGGGGGGCAGCGTGGGAGCGTAGATGGGCATCTCAGGCCTCCCTCTGGGACGAGGGCCCCGTCAATGGCGTTAAGTTCGGAGCAGGCTCCGATTGATCCGGACGCGGGGGCTCCGGGGGTGTAGGCCGCAGGCCGGTCCCCCGGACAGCATCAGGATGCAGCGCACGGAGGAGCACCTCGTCCAGGCGGTCGTGGCGCGGCGTGACCTGCACCAGCGTGGCGCCGTGGGCCTCGGCCCAACGGAACGCGCCGGTGGGATCGGCCTCCGTGAGTTCCAGGTCATACAAGCCGTTCCGCGCCTCCAGCACCGCGCCCAGGTCGGCCAGGGCCGCCTCCTGGGCCGGGGACAGGGGATCGAGGAACCGCAGCTCCACCCGCTTGGCAAGGGCCCGGCGGAGTCCCGCCATGGAGCCTGCCGCCTTGATCTGACCCTGGTCGAGGATCACCAGCTGGTCGGCCACGCGCTCCACGTCGCCCAGCAGGTGGGACGCGAGGATGACGCCCGTGCCCAGCTCGGCGTGGACGCGCAGCACCAGGTCCAGCATGCGTCGGCGGCCGTCGGGATCGAGGCCGTTGGTGGGCTCGTCCAGGAAGATCAACTCGGGGCTGTGCACCAGCGCCTGGGCCAGCTTCACCCGCTGCCGCATGCCCGTGGAGTAGCCGCTGACGGGCCGGTAGCGCGATTCGTCCAGTCCCACGAAATAGAGCACCTCGTGGGCCCGGTCCCGGGCAGCTTCGGGGGCCAGGCCGCTCAGCTCGCCCCAGAAGGCCACCTGCTCGTAGGCCGAAGCGTCCTCGATGAGGGCGTCGTACTCGGGCATGTAGCCGATGCGGCCACGGAGCCGGGCGGATTCGGCCGCCCCCAGGGCCACGTCGAGCACGGTGCCGGACCCCCGGGAGGGCTTCAGCAGCCCGAGAAGGGCCTTCAGCAGCGTGGATTTGCCGGCGCCGTTGGGCCCGAGCAGCCCCACGATGCCGCGCTCCAGGCTCAGGGTCAGGCCCTTCAGGGCAGGCGCGGCCGTCGCGGCGTAGCGCACTTCCAGGTTCTCGAAGGCGATCAACGGGGCCTCCAGGGCGGGGTTCACGGCAATGTCCGGAATGAGGCGGCTACGAGCCGGGTCCCGGATGGATTAGGCTGTACGGCATCATCCTCCCACTCTCCGGACGGTTCCACATGCAGCTCCTGGACTGGCCCTTCCTCGACGCCCTGCAGACGGGGGCGCTCGCGGCGCTGTTCGTGAGCTTCGGCACGGACGCCCTCTCGCGCCGCGACCGGATGATGGGCTGGCTCGCCCTCACCTGCCTGCTGGTGGGCACCCGCCATGCGGTGCTCGCCATCGGCACCCACCCCAGCGCGAACCCCGACCTGGTGGACCGCGCCCAGAGCATCCTGGTGCTGCTGGGCTTCCTCGCGCTCTGCGCCGCGCTCACCCGGCTGTTCCCCAACCACGTGCCCGCCCGGTTTCCAGGCTGGATCGCCCTGGCGATGACGCCGAACTTCATCCGGAACCTCTTCCTGTCCCACCCCAGCCTGGCCGATACCTGGATGCATCACCTGTCCAACGTGGTTTACCTGGTGGGCTGCGGGCTGATCATCCTCTGGACCCTCCGGGCGAGACAGGACGGCGATCCCATGGGCCGCAGGCTCTTCATTGGATTCCTGGGGGTCACCCTGCCGGTGGTGGTGGAGGTGGCCGCCTTCAGCCTGTTCAACCTGAAGATCCGGCTCTCCGGCTTCAGTCTGGTGATCCTGGCCATGGCCATTGGAACGTCATGGCAATGGCTTGTGGTGAGCACCATGGAATCCCGCATCCGGAAAGCCGAGGGCGAGGCCGAGGTCTGGCGGAGCCTGCTGCCGGGCAACGCGTTCCGCACCGACCGCCCATCAGCCTCGATGGAACGCCTCTTCGGCAACGCCTGGACGGAGCGGATCAAGGCCAGCCCGGATGCGCCCTTGATTGGCACAGATGGCGTGTCGTACCGGATCCGGAGTCGCCTCCTCCATCACCATGACCGCCTGGGATGGTATGAGCGCGACGACGACACCCTGCCCGGAGGTCACGGCTTCCTGTCCGGCTGGACCGTGGGCCTCGGCGTGGACGATGCCGCAGAGAGCCAGCGCCTGCTCACGCTCCTCCGGTCCTGGGGCGCCGATGTGGAGCTCTGGGGCACCGTCCCGCCCCGGGAGGGCCCCTACCCGAGCGTGCTGCTCTGGGCCAGGGAGCCGAGCATCCTGGCCGTCTGGCGCGAGGACGACCTGCTCCGGCGGCGGCCCCGGTGGATTCAGATCGGCGGACCCACCACCGAGGGGCCCCACGGCCGCCTGGAACCGGGCGCTCCCGAGGAGCGCGTGCGGCTGGCCCTCGAGGATCTGCTCTCGCGGCGCTGAGCCGGGATGAGCCGGGCCGGGGCCTGATCCTGCGGGACTTGCCCGCCGGACGGCCATCCATCGGAGAATGGGCCCATGAGCTTCGCCCATCTCCACCTGCACACCGAACATTCCCTGCTCGACGGCCTGACCCGGATTCCCGACCTCGTGAAGAAGTGCCGGGCCTCCGGCATGCCCGCCGTGGCCGTCACCGACCACGGCAACATGTTCGGCATGATGAAGCTCTTCGACGCCTGCGAGAAAACCAGGGACGCCGAAGGAAACTGGGCCGTGAAGCCGATCCTCGGCTGCGAGGTCTACGTCGCCCCCAAGACGCGCTTCGACCGGAAGCTGGAGGCGAAGAACACCACGGGCGAGGAGGGCCTGGAGGACTGCGTGGATCCCAGCGGATCGCGCGACGCGGGCTATCACCTGGTGCTGCTGGCGAAGAACCCGGTGGGATTCGCGAACCTCTCGAAACTGGTCTCCGCAGGCTTCACCGAAGGCTTCTACTACAAGCCGCGGATCGACAAGGACATCCTCCGCGAGCACAGCGAGGGGCTCATCGCGCTGTCGGCCTGCCTGGGCGGCGAAGTGCAGGCCCGCATCCTGCAGAACCGCCTGGACCAGGCGGAGCGCGTCTCCCGGGACTTCCGCGATATCTTCGGCGAGGATTTCTACCTGGAAATCCAGGACCAGGGCTTCGACAAGGAAAAGGAGATCATCCCCTTCCAGATGGAGCTGGCCCAGAAACTCGGCATCCCGCTGGTGGCCACCAACGACGCCCACTACCTCAATCATGAAGACGCCGACCTGCACGACACGCTGCTGTGCATCGGTACCAAGACCACCAAGGCCAAGGAGAAGCGCATGCGCTTCTCCACCGATCAGTTCTACGTGAAGACGCCCGAGGAGATGCGGGCCGTGTTTCCGGATCATCCGGAATACCTGGAGCGTACGCTGGAGATCGCCGCCAAGGTCGATCTCTTCCCCATCACCCGGAAGCCCGTCACGCCGCGCTTCCCCGTGCCGGAAGGCTACGACCTGGAATCGTATTTCGTGCATGTCGCGAAGGAGACTTTCGAGCAGCGCCTCCAGGAATGCCGTCCCCTCTGGCAGCAGGGCGCCCTGAAGCACGCGGAGGAGAAGTACCGCGAGCGGCTCGCCTTCGAGCTGGACATGATCCTCAAGATGGGGTTCCCCGGCTACTTCCTGCTGGTCTGGGATTTCATCCGGAAGGCCCGGGAGATGGGCGTGCCCGTGGGCCCCGGCCGCGGCTCGGCTGCGGGCAGCATCGTGGCCTGGTCCATGAAGATCACCGACATCGACCCCATGCAGTACGACCTTCTGTTCGAGCGCTTCCTGAACCCGGAGCGCGTGTCCATGCCCGACGTGGACATCGACTTCTGCCGGGACGGGCGGCAGCGCGTCATCGACTACGTCACCGAGAAGTACGGCCAGGACAAGGTGAGCAGCATCGTCACCATCAACCAGCTCAAGACCAAGGCCGTGATCAAGGACGTGGCGCGGGTCTTCGAGAAGGACTTCGCCTTCGCCAACAACCTCACCAAGCTCGTGCCCCAGGAGCCCGGCAAGCCCATCACGGTGGGCGAGGCGCTCGAGAAGAGCGACAAGCTCCGGGAGCTGTATGAGACGGATCCCGAGGTGAAGAACATCCTCGACATCTCGGCGCGCCTGGAGGGCCTGGCCCGCAACACGGGCGTCCACGCGGCGGGCGTCATCATCGCCCCCGACGAGCTCACCCGGTTCGCGCCGCTCAGCATGGACAAGGACAAGAAGGTGATGGTGCAGTACACCATGGTGGAGGCCGAGCGGGCGGGCCTGCTGAAGATGGACTTCCTCGGGCTGGAGACGCTCACCCAGATCGCCAAGACCCAGGAGGTGATCGCGCGGCGCCACGGCCAGCCCAAGGACATGACCACCATCCGGACCTTCGACGACAAGAAGACCTTCGAACTCTTCGCCGCCGGGGACACGGACGGCGTGTTCCAGTTCGAGTCCGGCGGCATGAAGCAGCTGCTGCGCCAGCTGGGCCCCGACCGCTTCGACGACCTCATCGCGCTCAACGCGCTCTTCCGCCCGGGGCCCCTCGGCGCGGGCATGGGCACGACCTACGTGGAGCGCCGCCACGGCCGCGAGCCCGTCACCTACCTTTTCCCCGACCTGGAGCCCATCCTCTCCCCCACGTACGGCGTGATCCTCTACCAGGAGCAGGTGATGCAGATCGCCAGCCTGGTGGCGGGCTACTCGCTGGGCGAAGCCGACATGCTGCGCCGCGCCATGGGCAAGAAGGACAAGGAGAAGATGGCGAAGGAGAAGACCAAGTTCATCGAGCGGGGCGTCGAGCGGAAATACGACAAGGCCAAGGTCGCCGAGATGTTCGACCTCATCGAGTACTTCGCGGGCTACGGCTTCAACAAGAGCCACAGCGCCGCCTATGCCATGGTGGCCTACGAGACCGCCTACCTGAAGGCGAACTACCCCGTGGAATTCATGGCGGGCCTGCTCTCCACCAAGTCGGGCCGCACGGATGACGTGGCCAAGTACGTGCAGAACTGCCGGGAGCGGGGCATCGAGGTGCTGGGCCCCGACATCAACGAATCGGCGCTGGATTTCACGGCCACGAGCGACCGCCAGATCCGCTTCGGCTTCGCGGCGGTGAAGGGCCTGGGCGAGGCCGCCCTGCAGGCCATCCTCGAGGCCCGCCAGGCCGAAGGGGGCTTCAAGGACCTCTTCCACGCCCTCAAGAGCACCGACCTGCAGAAGGCCAACCGCAAGGTCTGGGAATCCCTCATCAAGGCCGGGGCCTTCGACAGCCTGGAGCCCAACCGCGCCGCCCTGCTGCAGGGTCTGCCGGACGCCGTGTCGGCCGCCTCGCGGGGCACGGGCGACACCGGCATGACCAGCCTCTTCGACGACGCGGAGATGGCTACCCTCAGCGAGGACTGGCGGGTGCCTGAGAACATCGAGCCCTGGGACCGCAAGACCCGCCTCGCCGCCGAGCGCGAGGTGCTCGGCCTCTTCGTGAGCGGCCATCCGCTGGAGGAGTTCGCCGACGCCATCCAGGTGCACACCCATGGCACGCTCGCCAAGGTGATGGAGGACGTGGCCTCCGGCCGCCTGCGGGACCGCAGCGAGGTCACCATCGGCGCCATGGTCTCCACCGTGGCCTTCAAGACCAACCAGAAGGGCGAGCCCTGGGCCATCCTCCAGGCGGAGGACCTGGCCGGGAAGATGGAAGTGCTGCTCATGGCCAGCAAGTGGGATCCCGTCACCAAGAAGCCCGGCCTTCGGCCCTTCGAGCGCTTCCGGCACCTGGCCGTGCCCGAGGCCATGCTGCGCATCACCGGCGAGCTGCGGGTGGAGACCATCCAGGCCAACGGGAACAACGCCGGCGAGGGTGAGGAAGAAGAAGAACAGACCGTCGTGAAGATCTTCGCCACCCTGCTGGAGCCGCTGGAGGCCTTCCAGGGCATGGGCTTCACGGGCGCGCTGGTGCGCCTGCCCCCGGGCGAGTGCCCGCCGCGCATGGCCGCCCTTCTCGCCGACCACAAGGGCGAGCTGCCCGTCACCTTCGAGTACCGGTCGAAGGAAGGGCTGGTCGCCCGGGTGCGCGCCAGCCGCGACCTGCGCCTGAAGCACGACCCCGACCTGGCGGAAAAGCTGGCCAAGGAGACGGGCTGCGCGCTGACCTGGACCTACTGAGGTCCCGCCGGAGTATCCTCACTCCCATGGCGAAGGCATCCCCCATCCCCCCCGACCTTCACGACGTCATCGAGGCCCTGGCCGCCGCGGCCACCTCCCTCACCGAAATGCCCCTGGGCCGGCGGGAATTCCCGTCGCGCACGGCGCTGGCGGCCCTGGTGGAGGAGCTCCGCGCCCTGCTCTTCCCCGGCTACTTCGGCCCCGCTGAACTCACGGGCGACACCCTCCGGTACCACCTGGGCGCCCGCCTGGACCGGGTGCTGCACGGCTTTCGCGACCAGATCCAGCGGGGCCTCATGGCCTCCGACCCCGCCTGCGGGAACTGCGAGAAGCGCTCCCTGGCCTTGGCCCAGGCCTTCCTCGCCCGGCTGCCCGAGGTGCGCCGCCTCCTCGCCGCGGACATCCAGGCTGGCTTCGAGGGCGACCCGGCGGCCACCAGTCCCGACGAGGTGCTGTTCTGCTACCCGGGCCTGCTGGCCATCACGAACCACCGCCTGGCCCACGAGTTGCTGAAGCTGGGCGTGCCCCTGCTGCCCCGCATGATCACCGAGCTGGCCCACAGCCAGACCGGCATCGACATCCACCCCGGCGCCCAGATCGGCGAGCGGTTCTTCATCGACCACGGCACCGGCGTGGTCATCGGCGAGACCTGCGTCATCGGCCGCAACGTGCGCATCTATCAGGGCGTGACGCTGGGCGCCAAGAGCTTTCCGCTGGACGCCGAGGGCCACCCGGTCAAGGGCGTCCCCCGCCATCCCGTGGTGGAGGATGACGTCATCATCTACTCCAACGCCACGGTGCTGGGCCGCGTCACCCTCGGAAAGGGCTCCGCCATCGGCGGCAACGTGTGGCTCACCCGCAGCGTGCCGCCCGGCAGCGTGATCACTCAGGCCAACGAGAAGGACGGGATGCCCTCGTGACCACCCTGCTCCGCTTCCTCTTCTCCGCCATCGGGCTGCTGGTGGCCTGCTCCGTGGTGCCCGGCCTCGGCCATGGGACCTTCCTGGATCTGCTGATCGTGGCCGTGATCCTCGGCGCCCTGAACGCCACCCTGGGCACCTTCCTCAAGCTCATCGCCATCGTGCCCATGGCCTGCTCCTTCGGCTGCTTCAGCCTGGTCATCAACGGCCTGATCTTCTGGCTGGCCGGCGGGTTGTCCTCGAAGCTGGGCCTGAACTTCACCGTGAGCGGCTTCTGGGCCGGCGTCTTCGGCGCCCTGGTGTCGAGCGTCGTCGCCTCCATCCTTGGCGCCATCTTCATCCCCAAGGACCGGCAGCGTCCCCAGGGCCCGCCGCCGCCCATCAAGATCATCAACTGACGGTGGGAATCGCCCTCAGGCCAGCAGCGCGACCACCGCGGCCTCCGCGGCCAGCCTGAGCGCGTTCGGGCTGTCAAAGGCGCTCGATTCGAGCAGGGTGCCCATGCGGATGTGGTACGGGCCGCCCTGGACCTGCCAGGTGCCCTTGGGCAGGATGCCGGGGCCGCCCTGGATGGCGAAGGGAACCACCGGAACGCCGGCCTCGAAGGCCAGGGCGAACGCGCCCATCTTGAAGGGCAGCAGGCGGCCGTCCAGGCTGCGGGTGCCTTCGGGAAAGGCCACGATGGCCTGCCCCTCACGGATGCGCTCGGCGGCCCGGTGAAGGCTCCCGCGAGCGGAGGCCTGGTTGCGCCGGTCGATGAAGATGAAGCCCGCCAGCCAGATCACCCACCCGAGGAAGGGGACCTGGGCCAGCTCGCGCTTGGCCACGAACACGGGGTGGCAAGGCAGCGTGGAGATCATCAGGGGCGGATCGAACAGGGAGGTGTGGTTGCCGATGAAGACGGCCGGGCGCTGGCCGCTGCGCACGTCTTCGGGCAGCGCCTCCCAGCCCGAGAGGCGGCGGCGGATGCCGAAGGCCCAGGCCGTGCCCCGGATGTACCACGGCGCCACGCGCCAGAAGGCCCGGCGCCCCCCCATGAAGGGCGCCAGAAGGAAGCAGAGGCAGACCGACAGCGCCAGCGCCAGCCCGCCGAAGAGCCAGACCAGGGCCGGGCGGAGGAAGGGGCGCCTGGGCATCGCCTACTGCGGCGGCAGCAGGACGGCATCCCGGAGGCGCACGGCGAACTGCGGCACGTCGCTCATGCCCCGGCGCCACTCCGTCTTCACCCGGGAGATCTTGTCCACCGCGTCCATCCCCTCGACCACGCGCCCGAAGACGCAGTACCCATAGCCGTCCTCGCTCATGTCGCGGTGATCCAGCCGCGGGTTGTCCGCCACGTTGATGTAGAACTGGGCCGACGCGCTGTGGGGCAGGCTCGTGCGTGCCATGGCGAGGGTGCCCCGGGTGTTCTTGAGTCCGGCCCGGAAGGTCTGGGGCGCCTCGTTGAGGATCGGCTCGCGGCCCGGCTTCTCCTCCATGCTCTCGAGCAGTCCACCGCCCTGCACCATGAAGCCCTCGATGACCCGATGGAAGATGGTGCCCTTGTAGTGGCCGTCCTTCACGTACTGCAGGAAGTTCGCCACGGTCTTGGGCGCCAGTTCCGGTTCCAGCTCCACCACCACTGGGCCGTAGCTGGTGAGCAGCTGGACGCGCGGCTTGGCGGCGGGCGCGGGGACAGGAGCCGCGGGCTGGACGACCGGGGCTTGCGGCACGGGGGCCTGGGCGCCCAGCGGCAGCAGCAGGGCCAGGGAACAAATCAGAGCGCGGATCACGGGAACTCCGGAGTGTTGAAGTCTTGAAGGTAACCGGAGCCGGGGTCTGTGTCCGGTGCCGGATTGAATGGCCTGCCAGGTCCGCGTTTCAGCCCTTGGGAACGGCGAGGGTCGCCCACTGCGCCGCCAGCGCCGGCTGGCCGCAGTTCGCCGCCAGGGCGGAGGCCCAGCCAGGAAGGCCCTTGGAGGGCATCCAGGCCATCACCTCGCGCACGATCCGGTCGGCCTCCTGGGTGCTTCCGAGGCGGAGGTGGGCTTCCACGAGAGGCTTGAGGAAACTGTCCCACTGCCCCTTCAGGGCATCCACCTTCAGGCCGTCCTCATCGATGGCGACGATCTTGTAATCCCCCTCCTGCTTCTGTTCCCAGCGGGGCCCCAGCAGGTCCACCACGCTCGCCCAGTCCCCCCGGCTCCGGGCGCCCTGGATGTAGCCGGTCAGGATCGATTCGGGGACGAACTCCGCATCGCCCGGCACCGGCGTGATGGAATCCATCAGGTTCCGGAGGGACCTGCCCCCGGCGTTTTCCGCCAGCTGGGCCCAGACCGCCCAGGCCTGGTAGTGGCCGGGATGTTGCCGCAGGGCCTCCTCGACGACGGGGAGGGCTCGGCGGCTCGCCTCCTGCATCAAGGGCGAGAGGCGTCCGGTGGGGTAGCGCATGGCCGCCCAGGTCCACATGGGGCCCAGGCGCCAGTCGCCGCTCTGGATCACGCGCTCCAGGAGCCTTGCGGCCTTTCCCCAGATCGCCTGATCCTCCGCCTCCGGGAGGAATTGTTCAGAGTCGGCCTTCTTGGCCCCGCCGTCAGCCTCCTTGGGAGGGGGCGGGCTGGGCGCCTGGCCGGTGCGGACAAGGGCCGTTCGGAGATAGAGGCCGAGCAGGGTCTCCTGGGCCTGGAGGTGGCCCGGATGCTTCGCCAGGAACACCTCCAGCTCCCGGATCCGGCCCTGGATGCCATGGCCCGCGAGCAGGTCTGCCAAACGCTTGGGATTGGCGGGGCCCGCTTCGCTCTCGAGGCTCCTTCCGTCGGAGGCCATCAGCACCCAGCGCGCCTCCGTGCCCCAGCCCTGCTGGATCCGCAGCTCCGAAGCGAGCGGTGATTTCGACCCCAGGCTGAGCACAGGCAGCCCGACCGTGCTCAGTTCGTCGTCGGCGGCCAGGGCCTTCCGGAACCCCGGCACCCACTCGGAGCGGGCGCCCTCCAGCAGCACCCAGGTGGCGGTGCGGTCCCGTTTCAGCTTGCGGGCGAGCTGCGCGAGGGTTTCGGGTTCCTTGTCCGGCCTCCGCAGGGCGATGGTCGCGGTCTGGCCGGCGAGGACACCGCACAGCACTGCCATCAGGATGAATGGACGCATGGGCACTCCACCTGGACGGGCGACACGGGGCGAGCAGCACGGTTGGACACTTCATTCTGCCGCGAAAGGCCGGGAAGTCCCCAGCGCCGGAACCGCAGCCTGCCCTGGGGTATCGTGGTGCATGCCCTTCCTCGATCTGCCCCCCTGGATGCTCGCCCTCCTGCTGGCCCCCTTCGGGCTCGTGGTGGGATCTTTCGGCAATGTGCTGATCCACCGCCTGCCCCAGGAGGATCCCGCCGAGCGCAACGTCATCACCAAGGCCAGCCACTGCCCCGGGTGCAAGGCGAAGATCAAGCCCTGGCATAACGTGCCCCTGTTTGGTTGGCTGTGGCTGCGGGGGAAGTGCGCCGCCTGCGGGTGGCCCATCCCTGTGCGCTATCCGCTGGTGGAGCTGCTGACGGGCCTGCTCTTCGCGGCCTCGCCGTGGCTCTGGCCCTTCGGCACGCTGATCTGGTTCAAGGGCCTCGTCTGCGGCTACGCGCTGATCGTACTGTTCTTCACCGATTTCACCGAGATGATGCTGCCCGACGCGATCCAGTTCCCCCTCATGGCCCTGGGCGTGGCGCTCACCCTGCCCCAGCTGCTGCGGCCCGAGGCCATCTCGCGCATCTGGTCGGACACCGGCAGCGTCATCCAGGCCTTGACCTTCCACAACGGCCTCCAGCCCGCGCCGATGTACCGCGGTTTCGAGGCCGCCGTCACCTGGCAGCAGAGCCTCGTCGGCCTCGCGGTGGGCTACGGCGTACCCGCCCTCATGAACCAGCTCTACAAGTGGATCCGCAAGACGGACGGCCTGGGCATGGGCGACTTCAAGATGCTCGCCTGGCTGGGCGCCTTCTGGGGCTGGGCGCCGATGCTGGGGATCCTCTTCCTGGGCGCCGGCCTGGGCGCCGCCGTGGGCGTGCCGCTGATGCTCCTGCGCCGCTCGAGCGGCCAGACCATGCTGCCCTTCGGCTGCTTCCTCGCCCTGGCCACGCCCATCGTCGTGTTTTTCGGCCGGGCGCTGTGGCTGGGCTACCTGGGGTGGGTGGGCTGACGATCCCGGGAAGCCGGTCGGCGCGGGGCCGATTCCACCACGAGCCTGGCCAAGGTCTCCTGAAGGTCCCGCATCCGACGGTCCCCCACCCGGCGGGCCCAATCCGCCTCGACCTCCCGGACGAAGGCGCGGACGGCCTCGGTGAACGCGATCCCCCGCCCAGTGAGGTCCACTCGCGCCGCGCGGCGATCCCCGGGATCCGCCATGCGCTGAACGTAGCCCGTCCGCTCCAGGTGATCCACCAGGGCCCCCATGGACTGCTTCGTCATGCGCGCGGTCCGGGCCAGGTCGGTCAACCGGGCCCCGCCTGGATGGACCCAGAGCGCCTGGATCGCCGCACAGTGCGCAGGCTGCAGGTCTGCGTGGTCGGATTCACCTAGCCATCGCGCCAGTTCCTGACTCATGGCCTGGTGGGCGAGGCGGAGGAGCGCGCCGAGAAGGGGAGGGCCGAGGCGCTCCTGTTCGCGAGAGGAACGGTCGGAATCAGGGCTTGACATACGATCAGCTTACCTGACTATATTCGTCAGCTCAACTGACCATTGGAGCCCTCTTGATCCACCACATCTCCATCCCCGCCCGCGATCCTCGCCATGTCGCCCAGGTGCTCGCCGAACTGCTCCAGGGCTATGCCGGCCCCTTCATCGGCCCGATCCCGGGCGCGTGGGTGGTCTATGCAGAGGACGTCTTCGGTACCGGCATCGAGGTCTACCCCGAAGCCACCGTCCTGGTGCCGGGGGCCGGCGACGGGATGGGGGAGGCCGCGCTGCGGGAGGCACCGCCGGCCGTCGCCTTCCATGCGCTGATTTCGGTCCCGGTGGACCGGGCCGTCATCGAGTCCATCGGCGCCCGCGAAGGCTGGCGGACCCGCCATTTCTGGCGCGGCCCCAATCCCCAGGTGCGCCTCTTCGAGCTGTACGAATTCTGGGTGGAGAACCGCGTCATGCTTGAACTTGTCACCGAGGACATGGTCCCGGCCTACCAGCGCCTCGCGAACGGCGCCGCCCAGCGGGAGCTGTTGGCCCGGCGGGAGGCGCGTTAAGCGCCAGCCCCTTCGCCTTGGCCGGGTCGGATCGCGAGGATCTCCAGCCGCTTCGTGCCGGCCGGCCGCCGCCAGACCACCTCGTCGCCGGGTTCGGCGTGCAGGAGCGCTTCCGCCAGGGGCGAGGCCCAGCTGAGCTTCCCCAACGCGGGGTCGGCCTCGTCCTCGCCGACGATGGTGTAGGTGGCGGCCTCGCCGGCCTCGTCACAGACCTCCACGGTCATCCCGAAGCGGACCCGGTCCGGCGCCTGGTCCGCGGGATCCACCAGGATGGCGCGCTGGAGCCGCCCCTCCGCCCAGCGCAGGTCCCGCTGCACCACCGCCAGCTCGTGAGGATCCGCGAGCTTCCCCGCCTCGCGCAGGTCGTGGAGGCGGGCCGCGAGGTCGGCGGCCAGGGCCTCCAGCTGTCTCAGTCCGGCCGGCGTCACGTAGTTCGGGTGGGGGCTCTGCGGGCGCTCCGGCACGTCCTCCGGGCGCCCCGAATCATCCGGATCCTTGACGAAGGCCCGATTCACGCGCCGCTCCCGGCGAGATGCGCCTCAGCCATGGGCGGGCGCGGTCCCCGGCCCCTGGCTCAGCTCCATCAGCACGCCGCCGGTCTCCGCCGGGTGGACGAAGGCCACGCGGCAGCCGTGGGCGCCGTTCCGCGGGGCCTGGTCGATCATGCGCACGCCCCTGGCCAGCAGCGAGGCCACGGCGGCGTCGATGTCATCCACCTCGAAGCACACGTGGTGGATGCCGGGACCGCGCTTCGCCAGGAACTTGCCGATGGGCCCTTCGGGGTCGGTGCTCTCCAGGAATTCGAGGGTGCTTTCCCCCACGGGAAAGAACGCCGTCTTCACCTTCTGGTCGGCCACTTCCTCCGTGTGGCCGGCGGTCATGTCGAAGAGCCGCGCCATGCGGGCCATGGCCTCGTCCAGGCCGGGCGCCGCGATGCCGAGGTGGTTGATGCGAAGCAGCTTCACGGAGCCTCCAGAGAGGCCATTGTCCGGCAATCCGGTCTGGGCGGGAACCGCGCGCCAAGCTTCAGCGGTGGGGCCTCAGTGCTGGCAGGCGGGGGCCATGCCCAGGGCGATCCGTCCGTCCGCCAGCTGGATCTTGCCCTTGTGGGCCAGGAAGGCCAGCACCCCGTCGAAATCGAAGCTGTCGCCGTGGCAGTTGCAGTAGGTCGCGCCTTCGCCATGGACGGCCGCGGCGACGGCGCGCAGCTCCTCGACGCGGCAGGCCCCGCCCTTTTCCACCAGCAGGGACAGCAGGTCGTGGCCGTAGAGGGGTTCGGACATGGGGCGCTCCGGTTCAGGAGTAAAGACTCCTGAACCCATTCTAGACCCCGGGGGGGTGACCTCGGTCACGACACCCGGCCATGAGTCCCGGTCAGGAGCCCAGGGACAGGGCCACTTCCCGGATCAGCGGCTCGGGGCTGAGGTTCCGGGGCAGGTGGCGCAGGGCTTCCAGCACCGCCTCCTGGGGCCCCTTGAGGTCCCGGGGGGTGGCGGCCAGGGCGGCCAGGGACTCCCGCCAGGGACTGAGGGTCGGGGCCTCCCCCGCGCCCAGCCGGGCCAGGTCGGCCAGCAGGCGCAGGAGCAGCTCCAGGGGCTGCCGCAGTTGCTCGCCCTGGGCCAGGGGGGAGTCCTTTTCCGGCAGCAGGGGACCGGCGATCTCGGCGAACGACCGACCACCCAGGAGGCCGAGCCAGGCCTCCACCTGGGCTTCGGCGCGCCGGAAGGCACCTTCATCCAGGTAGCGGAGGCTGCCCTCGCCCAGCACGGACCAGCGCTCGTGCTCCGCGTCCTGCCAGCCGTTGCGCTGCGCCACGGCCCAGGCCTCGGCCGGGGCGAGGGGACCGAAGGGAATGCGCTCGCAGCGGCTGCGGATGGTCTGGATGACCGCCTCGGGCCGGTGCGTGACGAGAATGAAGTGGGTGCCCGGCGGCGGCTCTTCCAGGGTCTTGAGCAGCAGGTTGGCGCTGTTCTTCTGGAGGCGGTGGGCCTCTTCCACCAGGATCCAGCGGTGGCATCCGGGCGGGGGCGCCAGGTGGGCCCACTCGATCACGCCGCTGCTGAAGCGCTGGCCGTGGTCGGAGTCGAGGCCTTCCCGCACCTGGTCGATGCGGATGACGCCGGCCTTGCCCTCAGGCGTGATCCGCAGCAGGTTCGGTAGCTCGAAGGGCAGGTCTTCGCCGGCGAACATGCGGCAGCCCTCGCACTGCCCGCAGGCCGTACGGCGGAAGCAGAGTTCCCGCTGCGCCAGCTCCAGGGCCACCCGCCGCTTGCCGACGCCCTCGGGGCCGGTGAAGAGCAGGGATCCGCGGATGCGCCCGCTCTGGAGGCGGTCCAGCAGCCGCTGGCGGAGGGCCTGGTGGCCGACGACATCGGGCGAGAACATCTCAGTCCACCCTGAAGCCGGCGCTGCGCAGCAGGGGCGCCACCCGGGCCCAGATGGCCGCCTCGACCTGGTCGGCCGGATCCCGGGCGGGAACCAGGGCCACGCGGTTGGGATGGTTCTGGGCGATGGCGAGGAAGCGGCTCCGCACCCGTCGGTGGAATGCCAGCTCCGCATCGTCGAAACGGGTCTCGGCGAACTCGGGGCCCATCGCCAGGTTGCGCACCTCGACCCGCTGCAGCGAGACCTCGGGATCCATGTCGAGCAGCACCGTGAGGTGGGGGCGAAGTCCGCGCAGGACCAGGTCGCTGAGCCGGTCCAGCGCCGATTCGCCCACGCCGCTGGCGCCCTGGTAGGCCCGGGTGGAATCCTCGAAGCGATCCACCAGCACGATGCGGCCGTCGGCCAGAGCCGGCCGGATGACCGTCTCCAGGTGCTGGGCTCGGTCCGCGTAGAACAGCAGCAGCTCGGCGTCCGCGCACCAGGCCTCGCCGCTGGGATGGCGCTCCAGCAGCAGGCGGCGCAGCTCTCGGCCCAGGTTCGTTCCCCCGGGTTCCTTCGACACCACCAGCGGCAGTTCCAGGTGGCGCAGGTGCTCCGAAAGCCGCAGCAGCTGGGTGGATTTCCCCGAGCCCTCGATGCCCTCGATGGTGATCAGCACGCCCTGCACGCAACCCTCCGCCCTTCGAGGATACCCGGCGCCATCCGGGGATGGAGCGGCCCCGGCGACAGGTTTGGGGACACGGTGCTATCCTTCGGGAAACGCCAGGAGTTCCAGGTGCCCGAAGCGATCCATTGCCCGAGCTGCACCACCCGCTACCGCCTCCGCACCGAGCGGCTCACGCCGGCGATCCGCCGGGCGAAGTGCCTCTCCTGCGGCGGGATCTTCCCGGTGGGTGATCTGGTCCAGCGCCTCCTGGCGGACACCCCGCCGGTGGATCTCGACCAGGCTCCCATCGCCGGCACAGCCAGCTTCAGCACCCAGGACCTGGACGCCGCCCGCGCCCTCTCCCTCGGCGCCGACGCGCCCTCCCTGACCCTGGGCGACCTTGAGGGCGTGGACGCGGAGATCCTCGAGAAGACCCTCATCGACACCCCGGCCTTCCTCCCGGAGGCCAAGGCCGTGGCCGCGCCGGAGCCAGCCTCCGTGCCTCCGCCGGCCTTCCCGCCCGAGATCACCGAATCCACCCTTTCCGGCTACACCTCCGCCCGGGACGCCATTGAGAAGCTCTTCGGCGCCGCGCCTGCCCAGGGCGGACTGAAGGCGAATCCGGATGCCGACGCCATGGACATGGAAGCGACCCTTCACGCCCTGGAGTCCACCCTGGGCGGCGTGCCGGCCCCCACGCCCCCGTCGGTTCCCGCCGCGGGGGGCGATGGCCCCACCGATGCCGGCCGAGCCAGGGATGTGCTCGCCGAGATGGACCAGGCCGATCCCACCACCTCCACCATGCGCCTGACCCAGGACGACCTGGCCGCGGTGCTGGCCGCCGCGCCCAAGGCCGCCCCCAAGCCCGCGGAACCCACGGTGGCTCTCCGGGCTTCCGACCTGCTGGCCGCCCATGAAGAAAAGCCGGTCGCCGCCGGCCGCCCCTTCGCCTCCGAACCCGATCAGCCCGAGGGCGGCGCGGAGCTTCTCCGCCTGAAGGTCGGCGAGGATGTCTACGGCAACCTCACGATGCCCCAGCTCATCGCCTGGGTGGGCGAGGGCCGCATCCTCGAAACCCACCTCGTGGCCCGGCAGCACAGCGAGAACTGGCTGGAGGCCCAAAAGGTGCCGGGACTGCGTCCGGTCTTCGAGCGCCTGCGCCGCGAGCGCAGCGGCAGCTCGCCCAGCCTGGATTCCGGCATCGGCGAGATCGCCCCCAAGAAGAGCCTCTTCGGCGGCCTGTTCGGAAAAGGCTGACATGCACCCATTCCTGCTCATCGCCGCCCTGAACTTCGCCCAGACGCCTGCCCAGACCGTTCCGCCCCCGCCCGCTCCCGCCACGGCTCCGCCGGCGGCCGCGGCCCCCGCGCCGGCGCCCGCCCCGCTGTCCTTCTTCACCGAGAGCTACGCCTTCGTCTGGGACCGCACCATCCCCCTCACCATCAACCTGGACGGCCTGAAGGTGAGCAGCATCTTTTTCAACAAACGCGTGGTCCAACCCGGCTTCTTCAACCTGCTCAAGGGCGCGGAATTCGGCACGCGGGCCCAGGTCGAGGTCACGAACACCGGCAAGTACCCCAAGGTGCCGGGCTTCGCCGTGGCGGTGCTCGACAAGGACGGGCGCCTCATCGGCGTGGCCAGCGGCGGCACCAAGGTGGGCACCATCAAGCCCGGCGAGACCGAGACCTTCGACCTCAACTTCACTCAGGTGAAGGAGCGCCTCGCCTTCGGCGACCGATTCCTGCTGGCCATCGAACTCAGGAATTGATGTTCTCCGGGGGTTCCGCGCTTCGCGCACACCTCCGGGCCCCCGCGCTTGACCCGGCTGGGCCGTGTCTCACTGGATGGTCTTCACGCTCCGGGGGGTTCCGCGCTTCGCGCACACCCCCGGACCCCCGCGCTTGACCCGGCTGGGCCGTGTCTCGCTGGATGGTCTTCACGCTCCGGGGGTTCCGCGCTTCGCGCACACCCCCGGACCCCCGCGCTCGACCCGGCGAAGCCGTGTCTCGCTGGATGTTCTTCACGCTCCGGAGGGTTCCGCGCTTCGCGCACACCTCCGGGCCCCCGCGCTTGACCCGGCTGGGCCGTGTCTCGCTGGATGGTCTCCGGGGCGCGCGGTGCGCTCCGTTTGACGCCCGCGCCTAGTTCGCTTCCTGGTCGTGGTAGTGGGCCAAGAGCTCATCGGGCGTCACGGTCGCGGTGCCCACCTTGGCCACCACCACGCCAGCGGCGGCGTTGGCGAGCATGGCGGCCTCGCGCCAGTCGGCGCCCACAGCGATGGCGGCGCTGAAGGCCGCGATGACCGTATCGCCCGCGCCGCTCACATCAAAGACCTCGCGGGCTTCCGTGGGGATCATCCAGGGCGCGGAATGCTCGGCGTCGGGAGAGAAGAGCGCCATGCCCCGCTCGCTGCGCGTGACCAGCAGGCCCTTCAGGCCGAGGTCGGCCATGAGGGTGCGTCCGGCCACGGTGACCTCCATGTCGGAGCGCGCCGTGCGGCCGGTGAGTTCCGAGGTCTCCTTGATGTTGGGCGTCATCAGGGTGGCGCCCCGGTAGAGCGCCTTGTGGGCTGGCTTGGGATCCACGATCCAGGGCAGGTTCCGGGCGGCGCAGAGGCTGCGCACCGCGTCCATCACGGGCTCGTTCACGGTGCCTTTCGCGTAGTCCGAGACGATGAGGGCCGAGGCCTCGCCCAGGGCCCGCTCGAGCCGGTCCTTCAGGCCCATCAGCACGGCGGCGTCCGGCGTGCCCGACTCTTCGCGGTCGATGCGGAGCATCTGCTGCTGCTGGCCGATGACCCGGGTCTTGATGGTGGTGGGGCGGGAGGTGTCGAGCACCAGGCCGGAGATGGAGACGCCGAGGCTTCCCAGCAGGCCCAGCAGACGGTCCCCGGCGGAATCCTTCTGCAGGGTGCCGATGAGCATGGGCTCGGCGCCCAGGGCCTTGAGGTTGGCCGCCACGTTGGCCGCGCCGCCCAGCACCGCCCGCTCCCGCAGCACCCGGACGATGGGCACGGGCGCCTCGGGGGAGATGCGGCTCACCTCGCCGAAGAGGTACTCGTCCAGCATCACGTCGCCCAGCACGGCGACCTTCCGGCCCTCCATGCGGCGCAGCAGCGATTCAGCCTGGGTCCGGTCGAGCCTCATTTCCCCACCTGCCGGGCGGCGTCCACCAGCATCACGGGGATGCCGTCCTCGATGGGGTAGAGCAGCCCGCAGGCCTGGCAGTGCAGGCCGTCGGCCTGCTCCACCACGTCGCCGTGGCAGGCGGGACAGCAGAGGATCTCGAGAAGGCGGGGATCGAGCGGCATGGGGAAAAGCTAGCAGCTGTGGGCCCGGGATGCTCGGGGAAAACGCCCCGGGGCCCTGCTGCTACTTGAGCGCCTTCGCCGCCAGCTCCAGCACGTCGGTGGTGGCCACACCCTCGTGGCCGGTCTCGCCGGCGGCGTTGCTCAGCATGACGTTGCAGAAGGGGCAGCCCACGGCGATGGTGGTGGCCTTGGTTTCCAGGGCCTGGGAGAAGCGCTCGTGGTTCACGCGGGTGCCGAGGTGTTCCTCCAGCCAGAACCTTCCGCCGCCGGCGCCGCAGCACATGGTGGCCTCGCCGTGCTTTTCCATCTCGGTGAGCTTCACGCCGGGGATGGCGTCGAGGATGGCGCGGGGCGCCTCCACCTGGCCGTTGATGCGGCTGAGGTAGCAGGGATCGTGGTAGGTGAGGTCCACATCCACGGTCTGTTCCAGCTTGATCTTCCCTTCGGCCATCAGCTTCGCCACCAGCTCGGTACCATGCACCACCTCGAAGTCGCCGCCGAAGGCCGGGTACTCGTTCTTCAGCGTGTTGAGGCAGTGGGGGCAGTTGGTGACAACCTTCTTCACGCCATGGCCCTTGAGGGTCTCGATGTTGGCCTCCGTGGCGGACTGGAAGAGGTACTCATTCCCCAGGCGCCGGGCGGATTCACAGGTGCAGCTTTCCTCGGTGGCCAGGATGGCGAAGGAGA
>Ga0316605_10000510_pt1 | contig 26927 bp, 19 predicted proteins | sample OWC_soil_day20_n_FD_207666 | JGI IMG/M metagenome (GOLD analysis project Ga0316605, IMG submission 207666) | Wetland soil microbial communities from Old Woman Creek delta, Ohio, United States - OWC_soil_day20_noCT | ecosystem: Environmental > Terrestrial > Soil > Wetlands | place: USA: Ohio...
ATTCGATAACGGTCATGAATCGGCTATCGGCGCGCGGGCACGATTGCCATGCCGTCTATGTAAAGAATGACTCCAGCCAGCTTGACCGCATTCAGCTACCTCCCAGTAGCCTGGTCACCTGCCTGAACGCCGGCGGCTATTTTGATCTGCGCGCCATCAGGTCATTCGCCGCCCACATGCGCCGCATCGAGCCCGCCGCCCTGATCGCTGCAAATGCGTATGCCCTCATGTATGCCACCCTGGCAAGGTTGTTGGCAGGGTCTCATGCACCGATTCTGGTGACCTTCCACTCGACGCTTCTACTCGGCATCAAGGAGCAACTCAAGATGCTGGTCGACCGCTTCTTCTTCATGAGTGCGGATTGCCTGGTATTCGTCTGCGACAACCAGCGGCGCTACTGGCGCAAGCGCGGCGTCATCGCCAAGCGAAACGAGGTGATTCACAACGGCGTCGACCTGGACCAGTTCAAACCCGATCAAATCCAAGGGGCTTCGCAACAGATTCGTCAGGAGTTCGGCTTTACCTCGACTGATTTCGTGGTCGGCATGGTTGCCGTGCTGCGTCCGGAAAAGAACCATGTTCAACTGCTGTCAGCCGTGGCGGCCCTGCGCAAACGCGGCATTCCGGCGGTGGCCTTGCTGGTGGGCGACGGTGTGATGCGTCCGGGCATCGAAGCCTTGGCGCGTTTGCTACAGATCGAGCCGTATGTCGCCATCACGGGCTTTCGCGACGATGTAAGGCCCTATGTCGCCGCCTGTAATGTCGTTGCCCTGTGCAGCATCACCGAAGCCTTGTCTCTGGCAGCCCTCGAAGCCATGGCCATGGCCCGTCCGGTGGTTCATTCCGAAGTCGGTGGCGCAGCGGAAATGATCTCCCCCGGCTACAACGGCTTCCTCTTTCCGGTTGGCGACACGGACATCCTGGTGCAAAAGCTGGCGACGCTTTCCGAACCGAATCGGGCATTGCGCATGGGAAGAAATTCCCGTCGCCTGGTTGAGAAGTCGTTCTCTGAAGTCGGAATGCTTGATCGCTTTGAACAAGTCCTTCAGGACCTGTGTGCAACACGCTCCAGCGCAACCCGCAAGAATCGCCGCCATCCACGCTTTGGCGCGGCGGCGAACCATGAACAACCATCGTCAGTCAAGGAGTGAATCACCATGAGCAGCTACGAAGAAGTACTTGGCAAAATCAAAAGCAACCCAAAGACATGGCTTGTCACTGGCGCAGCCGGCTTCATTGGTTCCCATCTCGTTGAAGCCTTGCTGAAACTCGACCAGACCGTGGTCGCTCTCGATAACTTCGCCACCGGCAAGCGCGAGAACATCGTCCAGGTCATGAAGTCCGCAGGCCAGAAGCGACGCAAGAACCTCCGATTCATCGAAGGAGATATCCGCGACTTCCAGACCTGTCGCTCCGCATGTCGCGGCGTGGATGTGGTCTTGCATGAGGCGGCGATTGGCAGCGTCCCGCGTTCGATCGATGATCCGCTCGAAACAAACAGCACCAATATCGACGGCTTTGCCAACATGCTGACCGCCGTCCGGGACGCCAAGGTCGGCCGCTTTGTTTATGCCGCTTCGAGTTCTACCTATGGCGATGGCACCCGTATTCCCATGATCGAATCTGAAATCGGCAAGCCATTGTCGCCTTACGCCCTAACCAAGTATGTGGACGAGCTGTATGCCGAAGTATTTGCGCGCTGCTATGACACACAGTCGATCGGCCTGCGCTACTTCAACGTCTTTGGCCCCCGCCAGGACCCGGACGGCGCCTATTCCGCCGTGATTCCGAAATGGATATCGGCCCTGCTCCATAACGAGCCGGTGCACATCAATGGCGACGGCTCCACGGCGCGCGACTTCTGCTACATAGAAAACGTCGTGCAGGCCAATCTGCTCGCCGCCATGACGACCGATCCGGCAGCGATCAACCAGGTGTACAACGTTGCTCTGGGCGCCCAGACCACCCTCGACGAGTTGTTTTTGATGATCCGCGTACTCATTGCGCCGAGCCTGCCGGCGGCAATCTCCAGGCAGCCTGAGTACCGGGAGTTCCGCCCTGGCGACATGCACATCTCCCAAGCCGACATTACCAAGGCGCAAACCCTGCTCGGCTATCACCCTCTTTGGGAGGTTCGGGAAGGAATGAAGTGGGCCCTCGACTGGTATATATCAAACCTTGCCACGTCGCTTCCCCTGGTTGGCGATACCCTCGCACACGCCGGAAGAACCTCACCCGCGCGGACCTCCCACGCCAAGGCGGCGGAGTTGTCATGAGCCAACTTCCCGCACCTGGGAGCGCTTGTGGGGCCGCCGTGGCCGGTTCCCAGCGGACTCCATCGACAACGCTTCCGCAAGCATCGACGATATCGCCTACAGACCAGGATGAATTCCTGGCCATGTCCGATCCGTCCGCCATCCCGGGTGATGCCCGTCTCATCACCGTTGCCGTCGTCGGCCTCGGCTATGTGGGTCTGCCAGTCGCCGTTGCCTTCGGCAACCTCCGGCCCACGCTAGGCTACGATCTCTCGGCCATGAAGGTCGAGAGCCTGCGGCGGCGCGTTGATCCGAGCGGCGAAATCTCTCCCGCGGAGTTGAAGCAGGCCAAGCATCTGATGATCACCGCAGACCCGTCAGAACTCTGCAACGCCGACTTCATCATCGTTGCCGTTCCGACGCCGGTCGATGCCGCCCATCAGCCGGACTTCACGCCCCTGGAAAAAGCCAGTGCGACGATAGGGCGGTACATGAAACCGGGGGCGATCGTAATCTATGAATCGACGGTGTACCCGGGGGCCACGGAAGACATCTGTGTGCCGATCTTGGAGAGTCACTCCGGGATGCGTTGGCGTAGTGACTTCCACGTCGGATATTCCCCGGAGCGTATCAATCCCGGAGACAAGGAACACAGCTTCACACGCATCCTGAAGATCGTCGCGGCAGACGACGACGCCACGCTGGCGAAGGTTGCTGATCTCTATGCCTCAGTCGTCACGGCAGGCGTCTATCAGGCTCCCTCAATTCGCGTTGCGGAAGCAGCAAAGGTCATCGAGAACACACAGCGCGACTTAAACATCGCGCTGGCTAACGAGCTTGCCATTATCTGTGACCGCCTCGACATTGACACGACGGAAGTCTTGCGCGCAGCCGGCACCAAATGGAACTTCCTTCCCTTCAGTCCCGGCCTCGTGGGCGGCCATTGCATCGGCGTCGATCCCTACTACCTCACCCACAAGGCGGAGCTATGCGGTTACCACCCCGAAGTAATTCTCGCCGGCCGCCGTATCAATGACGGCATGGGCGCATTCATTGCCAGAAAGACGATACAGGAATTGATTCACGCCGGCCGCAACATCAAGGGGGCCTGCATCAATGTACTGGGGCTGACATTCAAGGAAAACTGCGGGGATATCCGTAACTCGAAAGTCGTCGACGTGATTCGGGAACTGGTTGAGTTTGGCGTCGAGATATTCGTCCATGACCCCAACGCCGATGCTGACGCCGCGTTACGTGAATACGGCATCCACCTATGCACCTGGAAGCAGTTGCCTGCGGCCGACGCCCTGATCCTCGCCGTACCCCATCGCTCCTTCACCAAACTGACGGCTGCGGAGATCATGAATAAAGTCGTTCCAAAGGGCTGCGTGATTGACGTCAAGTCAACACTAAACCCTGTTCCGTTTCAGGAACTTGGCCTTCGTGTATGGCGACTATAGTGTCAACCTCCCACCAGCCCAGGCGCCCTCGGCCGGATCGGCGACGCACACCACGCAGCAAGCCAAAGCTGCGTATCGCCCTTTTCGCCGACGGGCCGACTCAGCCGCGCTGGATGGTTGACGCTTTAGCAAAAATCGCCCGCTCTGACTTTGCAGAACTGGTTCTGATCGCCGTCAGTCCGCGCGAAAAAGCGCCTCTGCCCTTTCTGTGGCGGGTCTATCGCCGTATCGACGGGTGGATTTTCGGTCCCCAGGAGAATCTATCGGAGCCGACCGACCTGCGCCTCGCAATGCCGACTATCCGCTACCAGGTGATACCGCCTCCCGCGAAGGGGAATGTCGGGACCGGCTGGCACGAGGCCGCATCCACCGATCCGCACCTGGATGTCGCCTTCGTCTTGGGGGAGCTGGATGATGCCGAATTCGAGAATATCGCCAAGTTCGGTATCTGGCGTTACTGCTTTGGCCCCAAGCATGGGACGCGGGAGGATCTGGCAGGTTGGCGCGAGGTCGCCCAGGGTGACGCCGTAACGACATCGGGGCTACGGGTACATTTATGGCCCGGCGTCAATCGTCTGCTGTACCAGTCCCACTCGCGGACCTATCCCCTGTCCGTGCTGAAGAATCGCGCCAACCTGCTGCCAAAGATGGCGCTGTTCGCCGAAAGGGAATTGCGCATGCTGCGCATTCTTGGCGGCACCCAACTGAAACACCGGGCGCTGTTACCCGTGGCGGAATCGATTGGCGCCGAGAAGCCTCCCAAAACGGCGGAAATTCTCGGCGCCCTCATTCGCATTGGCGGCAGGGTTGCTCGACGCGCGCTACAAAAACTCTTAACCATCGACCAATGGTTTATCGCCTTTCGTTTTGGGGCCCCCAACTGGGATGGCGACCTGGCGAAGTTCATCCGCCTGCAACCGCCGAAGGATCGGATTTGGGCTGATCCCTTCCCCCTCTACCGGGACGGACGCTACTTCATCTTCTTCGAGGAAGTGCTCTTTGCCACCGGCAAGGGCCACATTGCGATGATCGAGGTTGACCGCAGCGGTGGCCACACGGAACCAATCAAGGTGCTTGAATGCAGCTATCACCTGTCCTACCCTTTCCTGATTGAACAGGATGGCGACCTGTTCATGGTGCCGGAGAGCGGCGAGAACCGAAGCATCGATCTCTACCGCTGCATTCAATTCCCGGATGTCTGGCGCCTGGAGAAGACGCTTCTCAAGGATGTCGCCTGTGCCGACGCCACATTCCATCGCGCCGACAATCGCTGGTGGATGTTCGTAAACATCGGCGCAAAGGGCACCGAACTCTACGATGAGCTGCACCTTTTCCATGCCGACAATCTGCTGGGGGAATGGCTGCCGCATGTTCACAACCCGGTGAAATCGGATGTATTTGGCGCCCGCCCGGCCGGCCGTCTGTTCATGCACGAAGGCGTCCTTCACCGGCCGGCACAGATCTGCGCCCCCCTTTATGGCTCCGGCATCGTCATCTCCAAAATACTTCAACTGACCCCCCGGCACTATCAGGAGGAGGAGGTTGCGCGCCTGTTGCCGTCCCTGAAGCAGGGAACTCTGGGCATTCATACCCTGAACTGCAGCGGCGAACTGAATGTTATCGACGGCTTCAATCGGCGCAGCAGAATATGACCACGCCACTTTCCAAAGACCGCCGCCATGTCTCTCACCAGGAGCGCAACATGACACCGAAATTCCCCATCATCGCCCTGCTTGGCCCCAGCCGCCAGGCCGCCAGCGGCGTCAGCACCCATCTCAATCTGCTGTTCAACTCGCCACTGGCCCAAGACTTCACCCTGATCCAATTCCAGGTCGGCAGCGAAGGCAGACAAGAAGGCTCGGCAGCCAAGCTACTCCGGCTGCTGCTGAGTCCATTTGCGCTCGCGCTTTTCATCCTGCGCAAAGGGGTAAGCGTTGTCCATATCAACACCTCGCTCAACTCGCGCGCCTTCTGGCGCGACCTCGCCTACCTTCTGGTCGCCCGAGTGTTGGGAGCCCGTGTTGTCTATCAGGTCCATGGGGGCGCATTGCCGCAACAGTTCGCCGAGGGGAATCGCCTGATGGAATATCTGTTGAGTGCGACGCTTTCGCTGCCAAGCGTGATTGTCGTGCTGGCCCAATGTGAAATGATCGCCTACCGTGACTTCGTCCCCGAGCAAGTCGTCGTCGCATTTCCCAACGGCATTGACCTGACTCCCTATGCCTCCTTATCGCGCCCGACCTATACCAAGGAACGCGCCCTGCGACTGCTCTATGTCGGGCGACTGGTTCGGGAAAAGGGGCTGCTGGATGCACTGAACGGTTTGGCTCTGGCTCGCGCACTGGGCGTTAACGCCCGGATGGTCATTGCGGGCAGCGGGCCCGAAGAGGAGGCGCTAAAGGATCGCGTCTGCCAACTGGGCCTGGGCCATGTGGTGCGCTTTGTCGGTCCGGTCTTCGACACGGACAAGTTGGCTTTGTATGGTCAGGCCGATGTAACTATCCTTCCTACCTATGCCATGGAGGGCCTGCCTTACGCACTGCTTGAGTGCATGGCGGCCGGCATCCCGGCCATCACAACGCGGGTTGGCGCCATTCCGGACGTCATGATCGACGACATACACGGAATCTTTGTGCCGCCCCGTGACAAGCAGGCCATTTGTCAGGCGATCTACCGACTGGCGGATGACCGACCCCTATTGGCCGCCATGAGCAAAGCCTGCCAGGAAAGAGTCGCCCACAGCTATTCCATCGAGCGCCTGGCCAGAGACTTCAGCCGCCTGTATCGAGACCTCTGCGCCACGCACATGGCGCAATCCTTCGGCAAACCGTAAGCGGAGCCGATCATGTGCGGCATCGCCGGCTGGCTCGCCCGTCCCGCTCCGTCCCTGGACGGCTCCACCATGACCTCCATGTTGGGCGCCATGGCGCATCGCGGGCCGGATGGGGAAGGCATCTACAACGAAGTCACCCACTGCGGGCATCAACTGTTTCTTGGTCATCGCCGACTTGCCATCATTGATGTGGCAGGCGCCCAGCAACCCATGCGCGATAACGATGCCGGTCTCGCCCTGATATTTAACGGCGAGATCTACAACTTCCGTGCGCTGCGCAACCAGCTACTTGAACTCGGGTATCACTTCAGCCGCGACTCCGATACCGAGGTGCTTTTGCGCGCCTACCAACATTGGGGTGAAGAGGTGGTTAACCTGCTGCGCGGCATGTTCGCCTTCGCCATCTGGGATGCGCCAAATCAGCGACTCTTCATCGCCCGTGATCGCTTTGGGGAGAAGCCCCTATTTCTCTGCCAGAACCGCCATGGGCTGTTCTTCGCATCGGAAATCAAAGCCCTGCTATGTGTTCCCGGGTGCCAGGAGGGCGTCGATATAAACGCCGTATCGGATTACCTGGCCTACCGTTACGTACCCGGCCCGAAAACCCTGTTTGCCGGCATCCGGAAACTGATGCCGGGGACGGCCGCCGTGTGGGAAAACGGTACATTGAGAGAGTGGCGCTACTGGACATCGCCGGACCGTATCGCACTGCTGTCGGAACGCAACGACGGCGATACGGTGCAGGACTTCCTCTCCCATCTCGACGAAGCCGTCGAGATGCAAATGGTCAGCGATGTTCCCTTCGGCGCATTTCTTTCCGGCGGCCTGGACTCGTCCATGATTGTCGCCCTGATGCGGCGCCATTGTTCCGAAGTTAAGACATTCTCGGTGGGATTCGATGCCGACGACAACAGCGAACTGCCCTATGCCGCTACCGTGGCGAGGGCGTTTGGCACGTCACATCAGGAGATTGTCGTCTCCTACCGGGATATCGTCGACTATCTGCCAAAGCTGGTCGGATTCCGTGATGCTCCGGTGTCGGAACCCTCCGACATCGCCATTCACCGCATGGCCCTCGAAGCGGCACGCAGCGTCAAGATGGTGCTCACTGGCGAGGGTAGCGACGAGATTCTTGGCGGCTACCCAAAGCATGTCTTTGAACGCTTCGTCCAGGGCTATCAGTCCTTGCCGAAAGCGCTCCGCAAGCAGTTGATTGCACCTCTGGTGCAGGCTCTCCCCTTTGGCTTTCGGCGCGCCAAGACTGCCGTCGCCAATCTCAACATCGCCAACCGGCGCGAGCGATATGTGCGCTGGTTCGGCGCCCTCGACCGCAATCAACGCGAACAGCTGTCCGAGCTTCACCACAACGACATGGTGCATTCGGACCTGCCGCCATTCAATGCCGCCGCCAACAACAGCGCCTTGCGCAGCATTCTGTATTTCGACCAGACCAGTTGGCTCCCGGACAATTTGCTGGAGCGCGGCGATCGCATGACCATGGCGGCGTCGATCGAGGCACGGGTGCCCTTTCTGGATCACAAGCTCGCTGCCTTCGTTTCCTCCCTGCCCGATAAATTCCGCATCCGCGGCATGACAACAAAATGGATACTGCGGGAAGCCGGAAAGCAGATCCTTCCTGCGGCCATACTCAAGCGGCCCAAGGTGGGCTTCCGTGTTCCCGTGGCGCGCTGGTTCCGTGCCGAGATGCGAGGTTTTCTGCTCGACCACCTTCAAGGCAGCGACTCCCTGACACGCCACTATTACGCGCCGAAGGTGCTGGATCGCACCCTCGCCGAGCATCTGGAAGGGCGGCAGAATCACGAAAAGTTGCTGTGGTCACTGCTGAACCTGGAAATCTGGCATCGCCAGTACGCCCATGCCTGACTCCAGCGATATCTTCATCTGGACCGGCGCCAAGCCATCCCGCAGTTGGGAGTGGTTGGCGCCCATCCGCTGGCGTATTAACCGTCTGCGCTGCATGACCGCAGCAGAAGTGTTTCATCGCATTGGACGTCTGGCCGGCATTCAGGCCGAGCGCCTGGGTTTATGGGGCAGGAGCCATGCCCCGGCGCCGGACCTGACATCCACCTCGACCCCCTGGATTCAGGCCCCCGCCACTATCGACGCCGCCCCTTACCTGCGCGCGGCTGACCGGCTGGCGCAGGGAAAGTTTGATGTCTTTGCACTAAAGAACATTGATCTCGGCTCGCCGCCCCAGTGGAACCGCGACCCGAAGACCGGCATCGAAGCCCCCCGCTCGTTTGGCAAATTGCTCGACTACCGCGATCCGCGCCGGGTCGGCGACATCAAGTACCTCTGGGAGCCGAACCGCCACCTCCATCTGGTCACCCTGGCCCAGGCCTTCATCCTGAGTCGTGACCGCCGCTATCTTCAGGTGATTCAAGACCATCTGGAAAGCTGGTTTGACGCCTGCCCTCACGGCATCGGCCCCAACTGGTCCAGCGCCCTGGAGCCGGGATTGCGCCTCATCAACTGGTCACTGGCATGGCAACTGGTTGGCGCCGGCGATTCGCCGCTTTTCGACGGCGACACGGGCAAGGGTTTCCGCCACCGTTGGCTGGAATCCATCTACCAACACGCTGAATTCGTCCGTGGACACTTCTCGCTCTACTCGTCCGCCAATAACCACCTGATCGGCGAGGCGGCGGGACTCTTCATCGCCGCCATCACATGGCCCCACTGGAAGCGGGCCGATTTATGGCGCACCACGGCCCAGGCACTCCTGGAACGCGAAGCCTTGCTCCAAAACGGACCCGATGGCGTGAATCGCGAGCAGGCGGTCTCCTACCAGCAATTTGAACTCGACCTGCTTCTGCTATCGCTGCTTGCCGGCAGCGCCAACGGCGCGCCATTTTCCCTCGCCTACGAGAAACGTCTTGAGTCGATGCTGGAATATCTCGCCTCCATCATGGATACGGGGGGCAATATCCCAATGTTTGGCGACGCCGATGACGGCACGGTCATCCGGCTCGCCCAGATCGCCAACTTCTGCCCCTATCGTTCTCTTCTGGCGACGGGGGCGGTCCTGTTCCAACGCGGCGATTTCAGAGTGAAAGCGCGAGAGCTGGACGACAAGACCCGCTGGCTGCTCGGCGCCGAAGCGGAACAGGCCTTCCTCGCCCTGCCACCCAAAGCCACCTTGCCGGTGCGGCAGGCGTTTCCGGATGGTGGCTACTACATCCTCGGCCACAACTTTGAGCGCCGCGACGAAATCCGCCTGGTCGCCGACGCCGGCGCCTTGGGCTACCAGACGATTGCCGCCCACGGCCATGCCGACGCCCTGGCATTTACGCTCTCGGTAGGCGGCATGGAATTCCTGATTGATCCCGGCACCTACGCCTACCACACCGAGGGCTCCTGGCGCGCTTACTTTCGCGGCACCGCGGCCCACAACACGGTGCGCATCGACGGTCGCGACCAATCCGTCCCTGGCGGGAATTTCATGTGGCTGGCAAAGGCCAACGCCGGCTGCCGCGCCTGGTACAACACCCCCGACAAAGACATTTTCGAGGGCTGGCACGATGGTTACATGTCTCTCGCCGATCCCGTCATGCACTCTCGTCGCATCATCCTCGACAAGACCAGCGGACTGATCGTGATCGAGGACCTGCTGCGGATGGCTGGCAGCCACGAGGTCGAACTGTTCTTCCATTGCAGCGAGCACTGCAGCGTCCGCCAAAACGGCAAGGCTCACGCGATACACCAGAAGCAGCGGACTCTGCAGTTAAGACTGCCAGACCTGCCGGGAGCCACCGTAAACGCCCATCACGGCAGCGTCGATCCGATCGCCGGCTGGGTATCACGGCGGTTTGACGACCGCCAGCCGTCACCGACCCTGCACTGGCAGGCGCGCCTCAGCGGCACAACGCTGTTACGCAGCGAAATTGCTTGCTGATCCCTTCGGACTAGAAGATCGTCCCACGACTCCGCTAGTTCATCACGCTAAGCCCATTAACTTCACGTCTTACGGAACACAGGAGAAGCAAAATGCGAATCAGCGTAATGGGGCTAGGCTATGTGGGAGTCGTTTCCGCGGGCTGCCTTTCCCGTGATGGCCATCAGGTAATCGGCGTTGACCCTGAACAGGTCAAGGTCGATCTCATCAATGCCGGCAACTCGCCTATCGTCGAAAAGGATATCGGGAACATTATCAAGGAGCAGGTGGCGAACGGGCGCCTGCGAGCCACCACGGATGTGGCCGATGCGGTCAAGAACAGCGACATCTTCTTCGTCTGCGTGGGCACCCCCAGCCAGGCCAATGGCGGTATCGACCTGACTTACGTGCGCCGCGTCTGCGAACAGATCGGTAGCGAATTGCGCCACCAGGAAGGCGCCCCGGTCATCGTCATGCGCAGCACCATGCTGCCGGGCACGATACGTGAAGTCGTTATTCCGGTGCTTGAATCCCATTCGGGGAAACGCGCCGGCACCGATTTTGGCGTTTGCATCAACCCCGAATTTCTGCGCGAAGGATCAGCGGTTGAGGACTATTGCAATCCTCCCAAAACCGTCATTGGCGAACTGGGCCCGTCCAGCGGCGACCGGTTGGCAAAACTGTATGCCAACACGCCGGGCCCCCTTATCCGCACCGACATCGAGACTGCCGAAATGGTCAAGTACGCCGACAACTGCTGGCACGCCTTGAAGGTCGGCTTCGCCAACGAAGTCGGCAACATCTGCAAGAAGCTGGACGTTGATGGCCACGGCGTAATGGACATCTTTTGCCAAGACACCAAGCTAAATATCTCCCCCAATTACCTGAAGCCAGGATTCGCATTCGGCGGTTCGTGCCTTCCCAAGGACTTGCGCGCGCTGCTCTACAAGGCAAAGATGCTGGACCTGTCACTCCCTATTCTCGGCGCCATCCTGCCAAGTAATCAGCAGCAGCTTGAACGGGGCATACAGGCAGTCATGGACAAGGGCGAGAAGAAAGTCGGCATCCTTGGCTTCAGCTTTAAGGCGGGGACTGACGATCTGCGGGAAAGTCCGGTGGTGGAACTCACCGAGCGACTATTGGGCAAGGGCTACGACTTGCGCATCTACGACCGCAACGTCAGCATTGCCAAAATTCGCGGCGCCAACCGCAACTACATCTTCAACCACATCCCCCATATCTCGCGGTTGATGGTCTCGAAGATGACGGATGTTCTCGACCACGCGCAAACCATCGTGATCGGCAATGGAGCGGAAGAATTTCGCGATGTGCCGAATCGACTTGAGCACGGTCAAAGCGTCATTGATCTGGTCCGAATTGGTAAAACACGAAGTATTGCTGGCATCTACGAAGGCATCTGCTGGTGAGGCCCCTCATGGACAACAGTCTCCGTTCATCCAGTGTCATTGTTCCCATCAGCAGTGACGCCAACACTGCTAAAACGCCCACGTGGCAAGCTGCGGCAACACGGAACAAACGTACCGGGCGTCGCCAGCGCATTCTGATTCTGGTCGAAAACCTGCCCAGCCCCTTTGATCGCCGCGTCTGGCAGGAAGCAAGGGCGCTTCATGATGCGGGCTACACTGTGTCGATCATCTGCCCTACCGGCCATGGTTGCGAGAGCCGCCATGAAGTGCTTGAAGGCATCCACATTTACCGCTATCGGCTTCCGCTGGAAGCCTCCGGGGCTGTCGGCTATGCCATCGAATACGCTGCCGCCCTGGTACAGACCTTCCTCCTGAGCTGGAAAGTCCTCTTCACCCGGGGCTTCGATGCAATTCACGCCTGCAATCCGCCCGATCTGTTCTTCCTTATCGGCGGCTTCTTCAAGCTATTTGGCAAACGATTCGTCTTCGACCATCACGATCTCAATCCAGAACTTTACGAAGCGAAATTCGGCCGCCGGGATTTCTTCTACCGACTGATGCTGCGCCTCGAGCGTTGGACCTTTCGCACCGCTGACGTCTCCATTGCCACCAACGAGTCGTATCGGCGCATCGCCATCGAACGCGGCGGCATGCCTCGCGATCGCGTATTTGTCGTCCGCAGCGGACCGAGCCTGGACCGCATGAAGATCGTGCCTGCCGACCCGAGCCTGCACTGCAACCGTCGCTACCTGGTCGGCTACGTCGGAGTCATGGGGAAGCAGGAAGGCGTCGATTATTTGCTCCATGCCATCCACTACATCGTCCACGTCAAGGGGCGCACGGACGTGCACTTCGGCCTGGTCGGCGGCGGCACGTCCCTTGATGACATGAAGCGGCTGGCCGACGATCTCAATATTTCGCCGTTCGTCACCTTTACCGGCCGCGTCTCTGACGCAGAGATGCTTGCAATGCTCAATACGGCGAACATCTGCGTCAATCCCGATGTCGCCAACGAGATGAACGACAAGTCGACCATGAACAAGATCATGGAATACATGGCCCTGGGCAAGGCCATTGTCCAGTTCGACCTGACGGAAGGACGTGTCTCCGCTGGCGAAGCATCGCTTTATGCGCGACGTAACGACAGCGCCGACCTGGCCGAAAAAATCCTGTCCCTCCTCGACGATCACGAAACACGTCACAGCATGGGGGCAATTGGGCGCGCGCGCGTGGTCGAGGAACTGGCCTGGGACTATGAAATACCCAGGCTGCTTGCCGCCTACGACAAGCTCTGGTCCACCACCCGCGACGCGCCCCAGCAGCAACCCGAGGCGTCAAACCAATCCAGCCTCAACCAGCCATGACGCCCGCCAGCGGCCGGGTCAACGAACTGGATTTGCTGCGCTTCCTGGCGGCAATTTCGGTGGTCTTGTTCCACTACTCGTTCCGCGGCTATACCGCCGATGCCCTGTCCGCCCTGCCCTACCCCGACTTGTCGGTGGTGGCCCGCTACGGCTATCTCGGCGTCCATCTGTTCTTCCTGATTAGCGGCTTCGTGATTCTCATGAGCGCCGCCGATGGCAACCTGAAGAACTTCGTCATTTCCCGCACCGTGCGACTTTACCCCGCGTTCTGGGTCTGCTGCACCATCACCTTTGTGCTGATAACAACCATCGGAGCACCGCGCCTGACCGCATCGCTGTCCCAGTATCTGCTCAACATGACGCTCATGAGCAACGCCCTCGGCGTCCCGCCCATCGACGGGGTCTACTGGTCGCTGTTCGTCGAAATCAAGTTCTACATGCTGGTTGCCGTGATTCTTGCCTTCGGCCTCATCCGTCAGGCGGAATGGATTCTTGTTGCCTGGCTGGCGGCCACCATCGCCCTGACGGCACTGCCGATCGGGATACTGCGTTCCTGGCTGCTCACGGACTATTCGCCCTACTTCATCGCGGGGGCGATGTCCTATCTGGTGTGGTCCAAAGGGGCATCGCGGCTACGCAGTGGAACCCTGTTGACCGCCTGGATCGTCGCCCTCTATCAGTCCCTCCGGGAACTCGCCGAGTTCGACGCCCATTACCACACCCAACTCAACATCTATGTCGTCATCGCCATCATCACTGGCTTTTTTCTTGTCATGCACCTGGTTGCCCACCGCCGTACCGGCCTGCTCGGGCGGCGGCAATGGCAGACCATCGGCGCATTGACCTATCCGCTTTATCTTCTGCACCAGAATATTGGCTACATGCTCTTCAATCTGGGCTATCCGCAGTTGAACCCCCACCTATTGTTCTGGGGCACCGTCGCGCTGATGTTGTTCATGGCCTACAGCGTCAATATTCTGATTGAGCGCCGCCTGGCATTCCGCCTCAAGGCTTTCCTGCGCACCGTCTTGAACGCCCATCCCAAGACATCGCCGAGCCCCACCCCCTCCTCCTGACTTCAGCTCGGCGCGTCACGAAGTCACTTTTGCACGTTCCGGACTGTCAAGACTCACACGCCGGAAGCTGTCGGCAAACACCTCGACATGGGGCTCCAGCAGCATGCTGTAACCCTCGCAGGAAGCTGGACCACAGTACTCCTCGACCTGCTGTGCTATCGACGCTGGCCAGCGCAGCAGTCGGCTGGCGGGAGGCATCCAGGCGTTACTGGGCAGAAACGTAACCACCCGTCCGGCGAAATACTCCGGGACATAGCGGCGCACCGCTGCCAGGGTCTGCTTTTCCACCACCGCACGACGAATCAGAACCGGATCGGTGGCGGCGCGGAGGCTTGTCTCGCTGCGCAATTGGCGCTGCTGCCTTTTCTCGGCAATGTAGTCAGCAAGCTCGCTCGGGGATAAGGAGGTGATTGCCCGAAGATGCTTCGCAACGCGCATGGCCTGCTCTGCCATATGAACCCGCAGTTGCGGAAAAAAGCGGTACCACGATGGGAAAGGGCTACCAAACAGGGCGACAACGGCGATGCTGGCGCCCTGTTTGCTTAGCTGTTGCGCCACCTCGAAGGCGATGGCGCCACCGGCACAGTAGCCGGCGATCACATACGGACCACCGGGACGATATGCCAGGATCTGCCGGGCGAAGTCGGCTGCCAAGGCCTCGACGGAATCAATTGCCGGCCGGCGACCATCCAGACCCGGGGGCTCCAGTCCAAAAAACGGCTGGTCGCTCCCCAGATGCTTCGCCAAGGCGCGGAAGCAAAACACATCACCGCTATGTCCGGGGACGGCAAATATCGGCGTCTGCAATCCTCCAGGCTGTATCGGCACAATCGCTGCCGGCTGTGAGTCAAGCGTCTGGGCGGCATGGAGAAACTTAACAATATCCGCTCTCCTGTGCGTTAACTCCCGACGCAACTCCTGGCTCACTGCCCCCACGGGGGCCTTGCAGCGTAACTGATCCCCCTCCGTCCATAGGGCGATCTCCTGGTCACGAAGGGTTTCAAGAAAGTCTGCGATGCTCATGCCGGCATCCCCACCGCGACATACCGCGACTCCTGAATCTCCCCGGCACGATGAACATCCGCCACGGCAAGCCCGGAGGGGTCGATGCTGTTCTTGAAGGCGGCATCCCATTCCAGGGCTACCGCCGTGCTACAGGCAACGCTGCGCTCAAACGGCACACAGGCGATGCAGGTGGGCTGAGGGAAGTGCTCCTCGAACAGGCGACGATAGAGGTAAGCCTCCTTGCTCTCCGGCGTCTTTACCGGAAAGCGCTCGGCGGCCCCCGCCATCTGGCCGGCGCTGACCTGGACCTCGGCGGCCGCTTTGAGCGCGCCGATCCAGCCGTAGCCGACGCCGTCGGAAAACTGTTCTTTCTGACGCCACAGCACCTCGTCGGGGATGACGCCGGAAAACGCCTGCCGCAGCGGCCACTTTTCCACGGTGTGGGGATAGGGGGCGGCATAGGGCAGCTTGAAACGGGGCGCGAGATTCATGGCGATATCAAGAAACTCCCGGTCGAGAAACGGCACCCGCGTCTCAATGCCCCATGCCGCGCCGGCCTTGTTGGCGCGGGCGCAGTCGTACAGGTGCAACTTCTGGAGTTTGCGCACCGTTTCCTGGTGCAGAGAAGCGGCGTCCGGGGCTTTGTGAAAGTAGAGATAGCCGCCGAAGATTTCGTCGGCGCCTTCACCGGAAAGCACCATCTTGATGCCCATGGTGCGTATCTTGCGCATCAGCAGATACATCGGCGTCGCCGCACGAATGGTGGTGATGTCAAAGGTTTCCAGGTGATAAATGACATCCGACAGGGCATCCAGCCCTTCCTGTATCGTGAAGTGAATTTCGTGATGCACGGCGCCGATGAACTCCGCGACCTTGCGCGCCGGCGCCAGATCCGGCGCCCCGGCTAGGCCGATGGCAAAGGAGTGCAGGCGCGGCCACCAGGACGGCGTGTTGCCATCCGCCTCGACGCGCCGCTCCCGGTACTTCGCCGCAATCGCGGCGATGATCGAGGAGTCCACTCCCCCCGAAACCAGAACGCCAAACGGGACATCGGACATCAACTGCCGCGATACCGCCGCTTCCAGGGCATCGCGCAGGAGCACCGGATCGTAGGGATGATTGGGAATCCTGTCGGGTATTGCCCACTCCGGCTCGTAGTAGCGCTGGAAACCTTTATCGGCCTGAATGCTCTCAAAGTAGTGTCCGGGCGGAAACTCGACGATGCGTTCGCAATGAGGCGCGAGCGCCTTCATCTCCGACGCCGCATAGAGGGTTTCCGAGCGATCCCAACCCAGATAGAGCGGAATGACGCCAATCGGGTCGCGGGCGATGAGCCAACTCTGCCGCCTCGGGTCATAGAGAACAAAAGCGAAAATGCCGTTCAGGCGGTTGAGAAAGTCTCGCGGTTCGAGTTCCTCGTAAAGATAGAGAATGACCTCGCAGTCGGAATCGGTCTGAAACCGGTGCGGCATCTTCAATTCATCGCGCAATTTCCTGTGGTTGTAAATTTCGCCATTCACTGCCAAAACGCAGCCAGTTGCGCTGGCGACAAGAGGCTGAGCGCCATGCTCAACATCCACGATGGCGAGCCGCTCGTGAGCCAGCACGGCATGGTCGTCGCTAAATATTCCGCTCCAGTCGGGACCCCGGTGGCGAATTCTGCTGGCCATGGCAAGGACAGTCTGACGAACCATAACGCCGTTGCTTCGCGTCGGGTCCAGATTCAAGGCGGCGACGAGTCCACACATGGTCAGCCCCCCCTCGCCTGTTGTAGCAGGCAATTCCATCCCCGGACGGCCGGCTGATCTCCATATTCATGCGCTGCGACGGGACTCATAACTCAAACTCCTCAAGCTCGCGACTACTGGCCGCAGGAACCCGCTGCCGCGCCAACCACAGCAGGCCGTCAATCACCGAGGCCTGACCCGCCACCGATGGATTGGCAAAGATATGGCGTAGCTGGATATCGACGGCGAATGTCGTGCGAAGGTGCGTCACGGCGCGCACTGCCTGCAATGAACGGGCGCCAAGATCAAACACGTCGGCGCCGAGGGCAATCGCATCCAGTCCGAGCAAGCCGCGCCATATCGCGGCAATTTTCTCTTCCGTGGCGCTACCCGATTGCGGCGTCGCCGCGCCGCTGACGGCTTCCGGGTCGCTGCTCATGTCCAGCAAGGACTGCCGGTCGATCTTCCCGTTGGTTGTCAGCGGCAAGGCGTCAATGAACACATACTTCCTTGGCACCATAAACTCCGGCAGCCGTTGCTTGAGAAAACTCTCAAGGTCCTTGCCAGAAGGCCCCCCCGCCCCCTTCCGAACGACGTAGGCCACCAATTGCCGATGCCCGGGTGACTCCTCCGGCGCCAGGGCGACGCAGGATTTCACGCCGCCATGATCGGCAAGATTTCCCTCTATCTCCCCCAGCTCGATGCGGTAGCCGCCCACCTTCACCTGGTGGTCTGTCCGGCCCAGAAACTCCAGGATGCCATCCTCCCGCAGCCGCGCCCGGTCGCCGCTCTTGTACAGCCGCGCCCCCGTGTCGCCCGAGAAGGGGTCAGCGATAAATCGTTTCTCCGTGAGCTGCGGACGGTTCAGGTAGCCGAGCGCCACGCCCATCCCGCCGATATACAGTTCGCCGCTGACGCCAGGCGGCGCCCGCCGCATCTCGGCGTCAAGAATATGCAGCGTGGTATTCGTAATCGGCCGACCGATGGGTACGGAACCGCGACCGGAGTCCTCATTCCCCACTTCATGAACACAGCATCCGACTACCGTCTCGGTAGGGCCGTATTCGTTGAACAGGCGTACGGCGGGCGCATACCTGCGCCAGGGTCGCAGGCTTTCCGCGGCCAGGTTTTCACCGCCAATGACCAGGGCTCCGGTCATCGCTCCCATTTCTGCGGGACTGAGCTGATGATTGAGCAAATCAAGGTGCGCCGGGGTGAGCTTTATGACCGTATCGGGTTCGCCGCGACGCATAAAGTCCAGCAGGTTTTGCGCCCCGATATCTTCCTCCAGCAACTCCACGTAGCCACCCACCAGTAGAGGAGGATAGAGACTGGTCACCGTCAGGTCGAAGGAAATCGACGAATGCACCGGGGCCGATCTCCCGGCCACAAAGCCATAGGCGCCAATCGCCCAATGCAGATAATTGGCGAGACCGCCGTGGGTAACCATCACCCCCTTTGGCTGCCCGGTGGAGCCCGAGGTGTACATGACATACGCCAGATTGCCTGGCTTCGCCATCGAAGCAGGATTTGCGCTGCTTCCCTGGTCAATCGTCGACCCGTCGTCATCAAGACAAATGGTCTTCACCGGCGACGCGGAAAACAGGGGGCAGGACGTCTGGTTGGTCAGCAACAACGATAAACCTGCATCGCGCACCATGAGGTCCAGGCGCTCCGCTGGATAGCTCGGGTCCAGCGGCACGTAGGCGGCTCCAGCCTTCCAGACCCCGAGCAGTCCGACCAGCAGCTCCGGCGACCGGGGCAAGGCGACCCCGACCAGAACATCCGGTCCGATACGGCGCTGACGCAAGTAATGCGCGACATGATTGGCGCGGTCGTTGAGTTGCCGGTAGCTCAGTGTCCTGTTGCGGAAAACCACGGCGACGGCATCCGGCGAGCGCGCTGCCTGACGCTCAAACAGCTCGTGGACACACAGCGCGGTCGAGTCGGCGTCCGCAATGCCGTGATTCGCCACGGACTGATCGGCGACGATGAATTCACTATTTAGAGTGACCATCCGATAATCTCCTTCATGATCTCGTTGCTGCCTGCATAGATGCGCTGTACGCGGCTGTCCGCCCAAAGCCGGGCAATCGGGTACTCGGTCATGTAGCCATAGCCGCCATGGAGTTGCAGGCACTTATCCGCGATCCGGCATTGACTTTCAGTTAGCCAATACTTGGCCATGGCGGTACTGATGTCGTCGAGACATCCGGACATGAAGCGTTCAATGCAGGAGTCCACAAAAACGCGCCCCACCTGCGCCTCGGTCACGCATTCCGCCAAGGTAAAGCGGGTGTTTTGAAGATCAAACAGGGGCTTGCCAAACGCCATCCGCTCCTGCACATACTGAGTGGTCAGCGCCACCGCCCGCTCGGACGTGGCCACGGCGCCCACAGCAATGCTCAGGCGCTCGTAGGGCAGTTGCTCCATCATCTGCGAGAACCCCAGTCCTTCAACGCTACCGAGCAGATTCCCCACCGGAACGCGCACCTGGTCAAAAAATAGCTCACAGGTATCCTGACCGTGCATGCCGATCTTTTCGAGGGGCTTGCCCACCTCATAGCCAGGGAGGTCTTGCGTTTCCACCAGAAGGAGAGAAATTCCTTTGGCGCCGCTTGCCGCCGGATCTGTCTTTACGGCAAGACAGACGAGGCCAGCAAGGCGGCCATTGGTGATGAAGGTCTTCGAACCACTGACGAGATAGCTGTCGCCATCACGACGAGCGACGGTCCGGATGCCTTGCAAATCCGACCCCGCGGCGGGCTCGGTCATGGCAATGGCCGCCACCAGATCGCCACGGGCCATCGCTGGCAGCCATTTCATCTTTTGCGCCTTGTTGCCGTAGTCCAGGATGTAATGGGCGACAATGCTCTGGACGCCGGAGCCGAAGTGCACTCCGGCCGCGGCCAGTTCCTCACGTACCACCGCCTCGTGGGCAAAGCCGCCGCCACCGCCGCCATAGACCTCAGGGATATCCGGCAGCAGCATGCCGATGCGACCGGCAGCGGGCCAGGCGCTTTGATCCGGCGCCTGTTGTTGGCGCCAGCGCTGCTGATGGGGAACAAACTCGCTCGCAACAAGCCGGCTCACGGCGGCCCGAAACATCCGCAATTCTTCATTGCTCCAGGGGGACTGATAGGTTGTAGCCAACATGATCAATCCATCCCGGCGGAAAGCAACGGACGCGCTTGATTTGCCATGCGCTGCACAACCAGCGCCCCCACTACCCCGGGAGCGGGGATAAAGCCATGCAATTCCCAACCGCAATCCTCACCGGATATCGCGCCGACACGCAGAATCCGCGCGGCATCCCGCGGCGCCAGGGAGACATCGAAAGCTTCCAGAGAATGGTACAGACCATCGCCAAGGGCCTTGGTGAACGCCTCCTTGCGCGTCCAGCAGTTGTAGAACCCCACTAGCTGTTCTGCGGGATCGAGCGCCAGGTAGGCGCCAAGTTCGTGGCGGGAGAAATGGCGCCGGGCAATCTCGTCCGCGTCGCGCAAGCAGCACACGGCTTCCACATCGACACCGAGTTCGCGGCCATAGGCAAATGCAACTACCGCCAGGTCGCCACTCCGGGCGCTATTGAAGCGAAGAGCGGAGGTTGCCGAGGAACCGGCCAGAGCCGGCTTGCCGTTTTGCCCGTAGCCAATCTCGACACGCGCCGGGTCCATGCCGAGCCGGGCGCCTAGCAGAGTACGCAAGTGCCCTCGCCCAACAGCAAAGCGCTGGCCATCGCGGGCAATGGCAAATCTCGCCAACCGACGTCGCTCGGCGGGAGAAAGCACCTGGACAGCCTTCTCAACCGCGTCGGCACCAATATCCATGCGCACAACCACCACGTCGACTTCCTCATTGACGTCCTCACCGATATCCCGCTCACGGCCCAGCGACGTCATCCCGCCGCAAACGAAGGATGAAAATATCCGATAGCTGCGGGGCTCCCGAGCATCACCATGCCGACGTGTGCTGTTCTCGTGCAACATGGCGCGGGCCTACTCGAGAAGAAGAGCGGGTTCCTCGCGCTCTTCCATGTATTCCCCGCTGCGATGACGGGCCGGATCCGCCTCGCTATTGAACAGGTTGGTGTCGCCATTGATCTTGATGATCTCGAAGGCCTCGGCATACTGCGCGTGGATCTGGTATCCCCGATACATGGCGCGGCCGCGAATGCCCTCCGACCACCACGCTCCATTGCGTTTCAACTGGCTGGCGTGGGCCTGAATGCTCTCCATCTTGAGCTCAATGTATTTTGAAACATCAATCAGATACTGGGCACGGAAGCCTGCCGGCGTGATTCCTCCCGGAATGGTCTGCTCATACATATAGACGTTGAAGTTGTTCTTTCGCGTCGCGGCAACGATACAGCGCGTGACATTCACATGATCCTGATGCGAATCCTCACCCCAGTGCGTGAACACCGAATGGGGCTGGAATTCCCGGATCACGGAATCAATGGCGCCGATGCTGTTGCGGTTGTAACCGAGCTGGGTTGCCTTGATTGGCAGCATGATGACATCCTTGATGCCGAGAATTTTTGCGGCCTCCCGCGCTTCGCGGATTCGGGCTTCACGCTCATCCGGGATGGTCGCAATACATGAATAGACCTGGGTTCCGCCCTCGGCCAGGCGGGCGATGGTTCCCGCCATGCCGATCTCGGCATCATCGGGATGCGCGCCAAAAACGAGAACGGTATTACCTCTGCTGCGCGGTGAAGTTGTGGGATCGAACATGTCGGCGTCCTCCGTCAGATGTCATTGGGGCCGCGACTCCCTTCACGCCAGTCGGGGCTTGCCCTTGCTGCTGACATAAGCCTAGTGACGCCAAAACGAATACTGAGGAAGACAGGAAGCAGATTCTGTAGTCCGTCCGGCGCTCTCCGAAAAACCGTCACTGCATTCGGATGCGCCATCCGGCTCATGCTCGCACCGGGATTTATCCCCAGGACTGGCGACATACTCGGCAGCCTCTTGGGCGCGAATCTAGTTTCCCCTCGCTAGCCACATTGGTCTATTCACGACAACCTGCCAGGACCACGATCATGAGCAGTTGGACAGCGGTAAGCAGTGCCATGGACAACATATCCGCGCCAAGAGCTTCAGCAACAACCTCAGAAGCAGCCGCGGCCGCATTGTCGGTGGCAAGCCTCGACATGCGTGTTGGCCTCGGTCTACAGGGTTTGCTGGCGCTTCAGCATCATTGGGCCACCCTGACGGCAAGCCTGCCCGACGCGAGCTACCACCATGCCTACGAGTGGCATCTAAGCTACCTGCGCAATCTGGACCAGAGTTCCGAAGCGATTCACTACGTCGCGTACTTCCGCGATGGCAGTCCCGTGGCGATATTTCCATTGCGCCGCATCAGGCGAACCGTAGCCCTCGTTCCCCTATGGGTCTGGGAGCTTCCGTTCAATCCTCACATCAACCTGTGCGACTGCCTGATTTCACCGCAGGAAAGCCCAACGGACTTATTGCGCTTGCTGATCGCGACGCTGAACCGCCCCACCGCCCTGCCCTGGGATGCCCTTCACCTTCCCAATCTGATCGACGATTCCATGGCGTTGAAGATGCTGCGACACACTGGCCTCCCGCGTACCGAGATCACAAAGTGCGGCGAAAGCATGTATTTCTGCTGCGATGACTTTGATACTGCCATGCAAAACTGCAGCGGTCGGTTCAAACGAAACCTGCGTCGCCAGGGCAAGAAGCTGGAGCAACTGGGCGACGTCCGGGTCAGCATCATTCAGGACCACCCCCGGCTTAAACACGCCTTCCAGGAATTTCTGCGTGTTGAAGCCTCGGGATGGAAAGGCGCTCATGGGCAGGGCAGCGCCATCGCCCTTGACCCACGCCGAATTGGGTTTTATCAGGATCTCATGGACTCCATGGCGGTGCAGCAGCGCTGTGTGATTAGCCTGCTGGAACTTGACGGCGTGGCCATCGCGGCCCAGTTCGGCCTGATCTACGGAAACACACTGCATCTCCTGAAAATTGCCTATGACGAGACATACGGCGCCGACGCACCAGGAAGCCTGCTGCTACACGCTGTGCTCAAGCATTGCTGTGCGTCCGACTCGATCAAGCGCCTGAGCCTCGTCACCGGTCCGGCCTGGACCATCGGCCGCTGGAACCCGGAGGCAAGCGACGTCTGGACCGGCTTCATTTTCAACTCGACCATGGGTGGCGCTGCTGCCTTTGGCGCCAAACGCATTCGATCCTTGCTACGCCCAACAGCGAAGGCGAAGCCAAGCACCCACGAGGCGGCGCGAGCCGAAGACGTGTCCCATCATTCGGAAACGACGCATCGCAAATCATCCAAGCATTCCCGCCTCGATAGGGTTCCGCGCTGCCAGCTCCAGAATCATCTCGCCGCGCGAAGCCTGTGGCGACGGGTACAGATCACCATGCTCGACTTTCGCCAGCGACTCCATCAGCGAACCCGATGGGGTCGCGGGCGAGACGCCGCAACTGCGTCGCCGGACCGCCTCGGCACACCGTCACGCTTCGCGCCAGGAACATGGGTTCGCGTCCGCAGCGCAGAACAGGTATTCAACACCCTGGATAACAAGAAGCAGCTACGGGGTCTGGTTTGGGTCTGGCAGCAATGGCCTTGTTGCGGCGCCACGCATCGGATTTTCAAACCGGTACAGCGCATGCTGGATGATGCGAATCATGTGCGGCCGATTTCCGCTACCGTTCTGCTCGATAGCGCCTCGTGCGGCGGCCCCGATGGCCGGGGTGGCTGCGGCCGGGAATGTCCGCTGATGTTCCGTGACGAATGGCTTGAAGAGGTTGCGCCGCCAGAACAGCTTGCAGCGCCTGGCGAACCAAGGCTTTACGCCACCGTGCGGAGCGCGAAGGAGATCAAGCGCGGGCTGGACGGGGACGATAGCCGCTCCGGCCTGATGTTCATGCCGGAGATGTTCCAACACGTCAATCGACGCTTCGCCATCTTCCGCAAAGTCGAAACGGTCTTCGAAGGCGGCCGCTATCTCCCCGTCTCGCCGCCTCTTTACATTCTCGACGGGCTGCACTGCTCGGGGGCCATATTGGGAAGTGACGGCCCCTGCGACCGTGGCTGTCGGCTGCTCTGGCACCCCGACTGGTTATGCCTTGAAGCGCCCTGAGAAAAACCGGTATTTCACTTCCAAGTGGCTCAAGTCCGGGTCATACGGGCATCGCAGGAATACTCCAATCTGCGAGCCATGTTCAACGCCCTGCGTAGCGCGGGCACAACCGGGAGCGGCATGATGATCGTAGCAGTACACCAACCCAACTTCCTTCCCTGGCTTGGATACTTTGACCGCATGATCCGTGCGGACATGTTCATCGTCCTCGACCACGTCCAATTTGAACGCCGGAATTACCAGAACCGGACGCGCATTCGCATTGACGATAAGGGCCATTGGCTCACCGTGCCGGTGCAGCAGAACTCCCAGCAGGAGCGGATTCTTGACAAGCGGATCGACAATCCACCCGTCGACGATCTGCGCTGGTGGGGCGCCAATCACTGCCGAACAATCCGCCACGCCTATCGCGACGCCCCCTTCCTTTCAGACTATTACCCCACGTTACGGAGGCTGCTGGAATCACGCTGGGATCGGCTGGTGGATCTTGATCTGGCCCTGCTCCATTTCCTTCGGGATGCCCTGGCGATCAGTACGCCCATCATCAGAAGCTCGGACCTAAACGTCGCCGGGTCGAAATCGGAGCTGATTCTCAATCTCTGCCTCGCCACTGGCGCCACCACCTATCTGGCCGGAATGGGCGGTTCACGCAGCTACCTTGACCGCGCCGCCTTCGCCGACGCGGGCGTCGACATTGCATGGCAGGACTTTCATCATCCGCATTACACGCAATGCGGCGGCGACGGCTTCATTTCCGGACTGTCGGCCATCGACTCGCTTTTCAATCAAGGCCTACAGAGTCGCGGGCTGGTAACGGGTACGACGACCAGGCCACCGCCGATCTGGGTCGAAGAACACGAGCCCGCATACGCCTGACCGAGTGACTTGGGCCCAGCGCCATGGCGACCATACTCATTTCCGACGACAACCCTGTCCGCCGACGCTATCTCGCCACCATGCTCAAGCAGCGCTACCACCGGGTGCTGGAAGCAGAGAGCGGCGACCAGGCCATGGCCCACATACGCGCATCGAGCCCTGACCTGGTGCTCATTGACGTGCAGATGCCGAATCCCGGCGGCTATCAACTGATTCGGCAAATGCACATGGAAGCGACGCTATCGCTGCCGCGAATACTCCTGCTCGCGGCGCCGCACATGGAAAGCGAAACGCGGCTGCTGGCCGAGGCGTGGGGCAAATCCCGCGTCATTGCCGATGTCTCCAACGCCGAAGGACTGTTTAAGGAAGTGGACGCGGCCCTGTCCGAGTCGCCGCCGCCGAAAGAGGATGTGCCGGGGGCTGCCTCTGCTGAAAACTCCCTCTACCCGATGGTGACCCGGCTTTACAGCCGCGTCAGCGAACTCGAAGCCTTCACCGCCCGACTGGAGCGCAAAACCGCGCTTGGCGCGGCACAACTGAAAGTCGCCCGATCCGCCCTCGACAAGGAGATTCTCAAGCGGCTGTGGACCGAGCAGAACCTGACGCAGGAGAACAACCCTCTGCGCTCCTCCGCCATGCGTGACGTCCTGACCGGACTCTATAACCGCCGCTATCTGGATGAATGGCTGTCACGGGAGGAGAGCCGCGCCAAACGCAGCGGCCAACCCCTCGGCATCATGATGATCGACATCGATCATTTCAAACGCTGCAACGACAGTTATGGCCATAGCGCGGGCGACGCCGTGCTGTGCAAGTTTGCCGGCTTCATGAAATCCCAGACACGAAGCGATGACGTACTGTGCCGCTATGGCGGCGAAGAGTTTGTGCTGGTGATGACGAATGCGGGATTCCCTTTGCTCCGGCAGCGCGCCGAGGCATTGCACGCCGGCGCACCAAAACTGCGCATCGAAGTTGAGCAGCACCTGATCGGTCCGATCACGCTATCCATCGGACTGGCCGTGTTCCCGGACTGCGGCGACAGCGCCAAAGCGGTGTTGCAAGCCTCCGATGCCGCCCTCTATAAGGCCAAGACGGAAGGACGCGACCGCATTGTCGCCAGCGAAGTGATGTAGCCAGCAATCCCCTTCGCGACGGGCGCCCTACCCTCTGGGCGGCAAATACACGAACTGCCAGTCGGCGTAACTGGGCCGGCCACCGATCCAGCCCAGCTCGGCCGGATAATTTGTGCGCTTGATCGGGCGGCCTTCGGCCAGGCTGAAAACTCCCATGATCCCCCCTGACGGGGCCGGCACAATTCCCCACCGCTCCGAGTTTGTCAGCGGATCCCGGTAGGGGCGGCGTAAATAGCGCATCGTGGCCGGCATGCGTTCATCGCGCAACAACGCCTCCAGACTGGGCGGGTAGGCCTTGATCCCCGGCGACTTATCGTAATACTGCTGAATCGCACGACGATACTGGAGGCCAACGAATATCAACTCGCGCTCCTTCTCCCGCTGCAACGCCTGATGCCATAGCGTCCCGGCCGCCCCAAGGGCTGTGCCCATGACGGCAATAATCACCAACAGCGCAAGAAAGGCGACGCCTCGCTGGCTACCAGGAGCTATAGGGTGTGCCATCGGTTCCATTTCCCGCCGCCCCGCTTTTGATGTCGGAAACGCGCCCCATGCGCGGATCAGACGGCGCGACGATGATCCAGGTCTGGTCGCTGTCGGTGATCGGATCGGGAGGAATACGTCGCAGGTACTTGCGAGTGACCAGGTCTGCCACCGCATCCGGATAACGTCCGTTGTCGCCATAGAACTTGTCCAGGGCGTCACGCATCTGGTGCAGATTCTCCCGCAGCACCGCCTCCTTCGCCG